>Ga0265303_10001968_pt1 | contig 12735 bp, 12 predicted proteins | sample Helome_2_FD_192494 | JGI IMG/M metagenome (GOLD analysis project Ga0265303, IMG submission 192494) | Marine sediment microbial communities from subtidal zone of North Sea - Hel_20160317 (Illumina Assembly) | ecosystem: Environmental > Aquatic > Marine > Subtidal zone > Sediment ...
GCCAGGTTCGGCTCACCGGCCGCCACCCGGCCCACCACCGGAATACCCTGTTCCTGCTCGCTGTCCAGCAGGCGGATACCACGTGAAGAGCCCGGCAACAATTCAATAGCGCCCTTGCGTTCCAGCGCCCGCAGATGCTCCTCGGCCGCATTGGGTGAGCGAAAACCAAAGGCCTCGGCAATTTCCATGCGGGTCGGCGGATAGCCTTCATCGTAGATATATTCCCGGATCAGGGCCAGGATTTCCGCCTGCCGTGAAGTCAGTTCTTCCATTGCGCCACCCGCTGTAATTTTATCCAGTATACTGGAAGTATATACAGGTATTCTCCGGGTGCAAGTTTTTCCCATAGAGCGCCGCAAAAATGGGCTTGAAAGTGGTCCTTTCGGGCAAATAGCCTGCTATGTGTTGAGTTGTGCTCTCATTTGACCCGGATTTGCATTAATGACCATTCCTTGTGTCACTTGCGGAATAACGACTAAAATAACCGGCGCAGCTTTTTGCGCGCGAAGTTGATTGCTTCGTTATGTGTTTATTGCACAATTCATTTCTCAGCTAAATCCTTCAATGCTTTATTCATTGAATTCAACATAGGAGGAACGCCTTTCTCCATCTGCCGACAGAAAATAGGTGCGAGTAACCCCTTGAACGATTCTGTATGCGTTAATCGCGTTCCTGAGCTAGTTTCTTCCAGTTCAAATATCTTGTAGTTAGTGAAAATAAAGCCCGTCAACATGTGAGCACGCCAACGAAAATAATTTGGCTCTTCAAGCTCTGTAATTATTGGATTATATTTTGGTCCATCCTTACCTTTTTCTTTACCAATCATAGTTATCGTGAGTTCTGATCCAACAGAAGCAGTACCATGTGATTCCTTGATTATTGGGCTCCATTCCTGCCAATTATTAATGCCTGATATGATGGACCAGACTTTTGATGGTGGTGCAGATATTTCGATTTCAGTTTTAACTTCTTGCAATTTACTTCCTGCAACTGCCAGGTAGATGATGCCGGCACCCACCAACGCTATTAATATTAAAATAATTTTCTTCATATTCTTATTCGACTCTCAATTTAATTGCCCTGATTTCCGATCCAAAGTGAAATGCCTGCTTTGGGTTTATGATTGGATTTTCCGAGACACATAACGCCCAGCACCAGGGGCGCGCCGCTGTTTGACGAGTCCCAGCCGCGAAGCGGCGCACTGGGTGCAGTGGTTAGGCCTTTCGGTCATTTCTTGCTTCTTGGTTTCGTTCTGGATTTAGCTCGAAAAGCCGCTTCATATGCACGCCTTGCCCAATGAGCAGCGTCTTCTGGGCTGTCAAAGATCTCTTCCGGCGCTAAGTAATAGGACATTCTTACTGTTTTATCGCCCTTGTCATACTCGAACTGATCAAGCCCTTTTGTTTCAAAGTATTCCGCGGTAGTTTCGTCGGCTTTAAGATACAAGGTATCGTCTGCGACTAACCCAAACATAACACCATCGTGATATATTCCATAACCACCAAACATCTTACGAGAATGAATATGGCCGAACTGCTCAAATACTTCTTTTAAATATTCTACGAACTCGCTCATATTAATACTGCCTATGTATACGAGACCTAATCGGTTACGGCCAGCGACGCCGTGTTTCGGCGACCGGATGATCGCCGTCTGAACAGACTAATCCAGCGCATTCGGTGAACCAATCGGAAATGGATGTTTCACTGCCGGCTCTCTTTCTTCGGTCGTAACGGGAACTTGAAGTCTGTTCCGAACTGCTTGTTGAAGTCCTCATGGACCTTATCCATAACAGGCAAGGTTTCCCACGCATAGCCCTGCAAGATCCATTCAGGCGTCTCGTACTTCTCGCCGCCTGGTGCTGCCTGCTGTCTCGGTGTAACTGACGGTGGCGGGAAGGGCTGGGTATTCAACATAGCTACCCGTGTGCGTACTTCCTCCCTGGTAATATTCCAGACCATGCCATCAACAGCGAAATCAACCGGACCATCATAGGTCTCCCGAACCGCTGTCACTACATCAGGAAATAAACGGCTAGCATCACGACACCCGTAACAGAGACTGTTATTAAACGGCCTATTTTCATGTGCATCCTCCGATCAAAGCTTGATGTCGATAGATTTACTTGGCAATTAGTATAGGCCACGTCATTCACCTTGTGGGAAGGCGCAAGTTTGGTCTAATCCTGCTATTTTTATAACACATAACGTAACAGTGTGTATCTGGAGAACGCAGGTGTTATCACATCTGCATTCGAGATCTTTTCTCATTCAAGATGACTCTCCGGATATCGTCGGCCAGCTTGCCCCCTCCGCGGATTGGTAGAATCCTGAACTTCTACATAGATACTATGAAGGGTCGCCATGTCGTTCAGCCGATTTTCCTCATTCTTTCGCCAAGAACATCGTTTTACGTGGCGAAGGGTCGTCTAAGCATCGGATTTTGCACGAAACGGGATCTCACTATTCATGGCTGTCAGTGTCAGTAACCGCTTTTACGGGCTGACGACTACGACTATCATTAACCACTGACAGTCCAGCTCTGAAGGCCCATGACCTCGAAACGCTCTTCCATCGCCCGCCACATCACCCATGCAGTCGCTGTAGGCCCGGTAATTGTGGGGGGTGATGCGCCCATCGTGGTGCAGTCAATGACCAATACCGATACCGTCAATGTCGATGCAACAACCCGCCAGGTGGCCCAACTGGCGCAGGCGGGTTCCGAACTGGTGCGCATCACCGTCAACAGCGAAGAGGCCGCCGGGGCCGTGCCGGTGATCCGTGAAAAACTGGACGACATGGGGGTGGGTACGCCATTGATCGGCGACTTCCATTTCAACGGCCATAAACTGTTGAGTAACAATCCGGCCTGTGCGCGGGCTCTGTCCAAGTACCGCATCAACCCGGGTAATGTCGGCCGCGGCAAGAAACGCGATGAACAGTTTGCCACCATGATCGAAATCGCCTGCCGTTATGACAAACCGGTACGTATCGGCGTTAACTGGGGCAGCCTGGACCAGGAACTGGTGGTACGATTAATGGACGAAAATATCAAAAGCGCTGAGCCCAAAGACTCACAGGACGTAATTCACCAGGCGATGGTGGTGTCGGCCCTGGACAGCGCGCAGCGTGCCGAATCACTGGGTCTGGCTGCCGACAGGATCATTCTGTCTGTCAAGATGAGCGGCGTGCAGGATTTGATTGCGGTATACCAGTCGCTGGCGGAACGTTGTCAGTACGCGCTGCACCTCGGTCTGACCGAGGCAGGCATGGGCGCCAAAGGAATTGTCGCCTCCACCGCCGCCCTGGCGGTGTTGTTGCAACAGGGTATCGGGGACACCATTCGCATCTCACTGACACCGGAACCCGGCGGCAGCCGCAGCCAGGAAGTGCAGGTTGCCCAGCAGGTTCTGCAGTCGATGGGACTGCGCGCCTTTACACCCAGCGTGGTCGCCTGCCCGGGCTGCGGCCGCACCTCCAGCGATTATTTTCAGCAACTGGCCCAGGACATTCAAAGCCATCTGCGTGAACAGATGCCAGTCTGGCATAAGCAATACCCTGGCGTAGAAGAGATGACCGTTGCGGTTATGGGTTGCGTAGTCAACGGTCCGGGCGAGAGCAAGCACGCCAACATCGGCATAAGTCTGCCGGGTACCGGTGAACGACCGGTAGCACCTGTGTATGTGGACGGTGAAAAAACGGTAACGTTGAAGGGCGACCACATCGCCGAACAATTCCGGCAACTGGTGGATGAATATGTAGCCACAAGGTATGGACAAACTGGTGCAGGGAAAACCCACTGAGGGCTCTAATCCCGCCCTCTACAGCATGTAAAACAATCAGTTACATCTCTACTCCATTTGACTCTACCACCCCGATTTTTGTTGAAACCCGTATGCGGATGAGCACTTAAGCGAGCTTAGTTCAGTCTTGATTTGAAAGAAGGTGTCCGACCGGCAAACTTCAATCCATCTCAGACCTTCATACGATTCTGATTACAGTCAATATCGCATCCATCAAAGGGCAATTGCACGATAAGTCGCAAATTGAGTTAATTCTGCAGTGCGATGTTGGAGCCGCCACCGTTATTTTATTGAATCTTCATGTTTTTCACGGTAGCGTCTTGTATTGAATTGGAGGCCATCAGAAATGGCTGGTGCGTAATAATTGGCGTATTCTTCATAGCCAATGAACAGAAGGACGTTTCTCAAATTTGCACTAGCTGGCGGTGCTGTCGCTCTCGTAGGGAGTTACCCGGTACTAATCGAAAGAACTATTGTGCTCGTTAATCGATACAAGATTCCCATCGCTAATTTGCCGCCTGCCTTCCACGGATTCACTCTTGCACAGCTAACTGATCTGCACTTAGGGTTCCTTGTCTCGAAAACCTTTGTCGAAGGAATAGTTCAGCGCACTAATGAATTACGAACCGACGTCATCGTCTGTACTGGCGACTATGTGCATAACAGAAATACAATTGAGGAAATTGAAAATGTATGGCCAATTTTGTCGAAACTGGCGGCAAAGGACGGGGTTTATTCGGTTTTAGGCAATCATGATCATTGGGCGGACCCCGATCGATCTCTTTATTGGCTAGAAAGAACGGGGCAAAATATCAGGCACACGTGTAAGCCTATTTATAAGCGCAAAGACAGGATATTTATTGGTGGGGCTGGCGATTATTGGGAAGACGAATTAGAGATAGATAAGGCATTTTCTTGTTCGGATGAAAATGAATGTAGAGTACTTTTGGCACACAATCCGGATTCCGTAGATACGGAATTTAATACATCCCTGTCACTGGTGCTGAGTGGTCACACGCACGGCGGACAAGTAGTAGTTCCTTTTATCGGCGCCCCGGTGCTACCTGTTAAAAACAAGGATTACTCCAGTGGCTTAATAACCACACCTAGAACACAACTGTTTATCAGTCGCGGAATTGGTTGGACTATCTACCCGGTAAGATTTAATTGCTATCCAGAAATCGCTGTATTGGAACTTGTAAATCCGAAGCTAATAGCATAACAAGACAAATGCAGCCGACGCCAAACACGCTGCGCGTGCTTAGGTCGGCGGATTTGCAACGTCATATGCCAGAACATGATTGAGCTTAATCTGACTGTTATAAGCATACATAATTCTTGTATTCAAACAGCTGAAGTAATCCTGAATTGATACGAACAGCAGGGAGACAAAAATATGAACGACGCTTTTAAACAACATGGTGCATTTAGTTGGTCTGAACTGATAGTCGATGACGTTGATTCAGCTATTAGCTTTTACACTGAAGTGATTGGTTGGGAAATCGAAGAAATGGAGATGCCACAAAGCAAATACTATGTACTAAAAACAAACGGCGTTCCCGTTGGCGGTATAATGGGGAAACCGGAAGGTAGTGAGCAGCTTCCAGATCACTGGGGGACCTATATCACCGTCAATGATGTCGATGAAACACTGGTAAAAGCCGAGGCAGCCGGTGGCAAGGCGATTTACCCTGCTATGGATGTACCAGGAGTTGGCCGAATGTGTGCAATAGCGGATAGCAGTGGAGCTGTAGTTTCAATCATTACTTATGCAGATAAAGATCAGATTTAAATGAGCAAATAGAAATAGAGCTTACAAAAAACCATTCAAGTTCCCGCCGTCGGGGGCGGGGAGGTATCAATACCGTATGGTAAGGAGCGGGAGCTTCACACAATATGGGTAGAACCATTCCTTCTAAAGAAACCAAACCGTGGTGGGTAAGCGCATAACAACTGCCGCCACACAGATGTGACCTTCACCGGTCAGATAGCGATACACGCAATGACCGTAATCAAAGTGTATATCCGGCTTTTCTCAGTGCGGCACCCAGCCGGCCTTCGCTGAAGCCGTTGAGCCGCTGTTCTCCAACCAGGATGATCGGCACCCCGCGACCGCCGAGTTTTTTATAATCCCGCCGGCCTTTATTTGAATTTTCGACATCGTATTCCTTATACGCAATGCCCTTGCGACTGAACCAGGCTTTCGCCTTTTTGCAATACCCGCAACGACGGGTCGTATAAATCACAACCTTCTTTCCCGCGCTATCAGGCGCTTTCTCCTGCCCCTCCGCTGAGCCACCTTTATAAGTATTAACACGCACGGAAATCTGTTGCGCCCTGGACAGATCCGGCGGCTGGTCTCCAATATACACCCGGCCGTTTGCATCCTTCCACTTATAGATTGTTCCGGCCATCGAAGCCGGCATACACACCAGCATCGCGGCCAATCCCAGGCAGATAATACGGGTCTTCATTTATACCCCTCTTCGTAGAATGTCAGGCACTGTTGCCCGGTATTCGACACAAATAGGAGCCGACTTGAGGCGGGGATGGGTGGAATCAGATCAATGACAATGTGGGCTGGGACAGTTGCTGCCGTGCTCTCTGGTCGAAGAGCCGGCACAATTCAGTGAGTTCGTGGTAACCCTGCACACGTATTCGGATACTGTCGGCCCGCCACTCGAGCCAGTTTCTCTGCTCGAAATCGCGCAGACACTCAGTCTCGTAGGCGAAAAACTTTTTAAATTGAATACCCCACTTTTCCTCGATAGCTGCGACGCGGATACAGGAAGCAGCGAGAATCATGCCCATAATTTCACGCCGCAGCACATCGTCCGCCTCCAGTTCTATACCGCGAACCACGGGGATTTTCTGCTGATTCAATAGCGCCTGATAGGTTTCCCAATGTGGTTCATTCGCTGCGTAGAATTCCCCCACCGCCGATAAAGCCCCGGGTCCGATCCCAATGACATCGAGATTGAGCAAAACCGTAAAACCAAGCAACGACCATTGCAGCGTTCCGGCAGTCTTCGCCTGCAAGAAAAAATCATCCGCGCGTAAAAACCAGTCAAGGCCGATATTCTGATAGCCGATTGAGGACAGCATCCGGCTTAACGACTGGTATCGGTTGTCGTGAGCGCCTATCAGCCGAACCCGATCCGGGCACTGCTCAGCCAGAAAGCGTTCCATCGTCTGTATCGGCGTAAACACATGCTGCTCGTGAAAACACAGATCCACCACCATCTGCTGAATTCCCAACCAACGTGCCTGGTTGATCGCCACACCCAGTTCATCCAGCGCATTCCCTGCACCCGCATGATCCGAATACGCAAAGCGCACGCTGTTGAAGCCGAGGATGCGTAACAGTCGCAGCCGTGCATGGGGAGGAATCACAAAACCCACGCAGGCACACCAGTTGGCTATGCCACTTTGATTGACTGAAAAGGATTCCTGAACAATGGCGACCAGGCGGTAAAGCTGATCGTCAGTCCAGTCGGTAGAAATGGAGCCGGAACAGATGAGTTGTTGTACAGGCCGGTCTGAGTCGAACAACGCTCCCTGCAGGGTCAGTTCGCATTCGATCGCTTTTAATCTGCGCGAAGAGGATATGTCCGCACCCCGAACCGGCGGCGAATCGCCTGCACAGGAATCCTGGATATACAGCGCCAGCGGCGCCGGCAGCGGATCACCATTACTCTGTTCAATCCATTTGCAATAATCCTCGCTACTATAGTCGCCGCTGAACGACACCAACCCCGGAGACAAACCGTAGGGTTTTTCCACGACCTCCGAAACGGCAAGCGCGGCACACATTGTATCGATGGAAGAGAACATGACTCGTTATCTGCTAAGCAACGGTAGATATATTAGACAGGAAACCCGGCGGCTACTTTGATTCAGATCAACAGCCCGGAGGAATCGCCTTCATCGATATTCTTCAGCGTAGGCGTGAAGATAGAATGATGCTGCCGAAGGACGGATGGCGCCATTTTGTCGGAACCCTTGCTTTTTGTCGGGAATATTTACAGAAACACCATTGGGGACAGCGGGACGTTCTGCTCTAACACACTGTTTTACCGATTCTTGAACAGAGACTGCACGAACCTTGCATGCAGTAAATTACAGCAACTGTATAAAGTTGCCTCAATAACAATAAACCCGCAGCCCCGGTTACAGGGGCAAAGATCGGGTAGGGGAAGTTCACTATGAAATACATTGCCATGGGGCTGGGTGCTACACTGTTGTTGATGAACTTTGCGCCGTTTGCCGCTGAAACCATCATATTAATTGCACTTAATTTCGGGCCACCGCCGCTATTACGCCCCTGAATCGTTGGTCATGCAGGCAGGGACGCCGGGGGTAGTCGACAGATGCAAAAACCGGTATTGGGGTACCAGCGGCTTGTGCTGTCGATGATCTTCAGTTTCTTGCTGAACCCCGTGTCCGCAGCTGAACAGCGCCCGAATGCACCGCTACCCTTTTCCGAGTTCAACCAGCTCGCCAAGGCGGTCAGTGACGCTCCTACACCCGTGCGGGTGGGTTTTGCCGTGGCCGCTGTCTCGGAGATGGTAACAGCCCATCGCAACGAAGCCGACCGCGCACGGCGGGATGCACGCGACAACATGGCGGGGCGAAGCCCGGTGCGCTGGGCACTTGCGGTGGACGCCTACGCGGCCGACCTGACGGCTATCGTAAACAGCGTGACCAGTGACACACCGATCGAAATCGAAATCGGCCCCGCGGACAGCGTCGCCTTGAACATCGATGGCAGACCCGTCATGGTGAGCTTTCCGAAAACGCGGCAACAGACTGTCTTCGAGCAGCGGGTTATTGAACGTTTCTGCAATATCTACCGGTGTGAGGAGCTGATCGCCGAGTATCACCGCTCGGACCTGTCGCCGCGCTTCAAGACAGCAGCCCCGCTCTGGAGTTTCAGCGAACTGGCAGGCCCGGTCTGCGCCACCGATGATGGCCTTGAGTTCCAGTTTCAGGACACGGTGAATCTCAGTCAAAAAAGAAAAGCCTGTGGCCAGATCGTTGCGGAACTGAATACACTTGCCGGGATTATCGCCAAAAACCTGTCGGGCGGAGTCGGCATTGACTGGAACAGGCTTGCCATCCGCCCCCTCGCGGGAGAGGATCAGCACCTGGTCGAGCTGGATGGCCGAGGCGGAGCCATCCGCATGCCCCTGCCGGCCCTTGCCGCAACCACGCAGCTCTTCATACTGGTACGCCCCTGGCTGGCGGCAAAGGTGAAAGGCAGCGGCGTCCGGCAGGTGGTGATAAACGCCGACCGCTTGATGGCTCCGCTGCTCCAGGCGGCAGACAACATGTAAGCCATTGATTGAATGGTGGGTCGTATAGGATTCGAACCTATGACCAATTGGTTAAAAGCCAACTGCTCTACCAGCTGAGCTAACGACCCGTATGAAAGCCGGGCATGATACCGAACCCGCAAAAAATGACAAGCCTCTGACCAGTCCGGAGAATCCTCAACCACCTGCAACCGGCACCCTACTTGCGGCGTCAGGCGTTAGACCCGGTAACAGGTCGGGTCTTCGACACCTGCTTCCGCAAACCCGCGAGCGCGCAAGCGGCAGGAATCACATCTGCCGCAGGCCCGCCCGGCTTCATCGGCTGTGTAGCAGGATACTGTCAGCCCATAATCCACACCCAGACGATTGCCGGTTTGAATGATGCCCGCTTTGCTCAATTCAATGAGCGGTGCATGCACCTGAAAAGATCCACCCTCGACGCCAGCCCGGGTGGCGAGTTGACAGAGGCCTTGAAAGGCTTCGATATATTCCGGTCGGCAATCCGGATAACCGGAATAATCGACGGCATTGACACCAATGAACAGGTCCCAGGCACCGAGCACTTCCGCCCAGCCCAGCGCCAGTGATAGAAAAATGGTGTTGCGGGCAGGGACGTAGGTGAGCGGAATGCCGTCACCGGGATGATCGGGGACTTCGATGGCGGAATCCGTCAAGGCGGAGCCGCCAATGCTGGTCAGATCGAGCGGGATTATTTTGTGTTCCGCTGCCCGCAATGATTCAGCCACCCGACGTGCCGCCGCCAGCTCGGCACGATGACGTTGGCCGTAATCCAGGCTCAACGCGTAACAGTAGTATCCCTCATGCTGCGCTATTGCCAGTACGGTTGCCGAATCCAGACCACCGGATAGCAGTACCACGGCTTTAGCGTCCAGGTTCATTACCCCAGAGTAGTTTGTGCAACTGAATCTGGAAACGAACCGGTAGGCGATCCTCGAGCAGCCACTCAGCCAGTCGGGTGGCGTTCTGCTGGCCGGCACTGGGAGAGAAAAGCACTTCACAACGTCCGGGCAGGTGGTACTCATCGAGCACCCGTCGCGCCCACTCATAATCGGCACGATCACAGATAACAAACTTCACCTGGTCACGGGGGGTCAGGCAGTCGAGATTCTGATAACGGTTCTTGTCCAGTTCCCCGGAAGCGGGTGTTTTCAAATCCACGACCTTCATGACGCGGGTATCCACCTGACTGACATCCAGGGCCCCACTGGTTTCCAGCGACACCCGGTAGCCTGCATCACACAGACGCGACAACAAGGTCAGACAGGCGGCCTGCGCCAGCGGCTCACCACCGGTCACGGTCACATGCCGTACCTGGTAAGCGGCCACCCTGGCCACCACCGCGCCGGCCTCCATATAGTCACCGCCCCGGAATGCGTATTCGGTATCACAGTACTGGCAACGTAACGGACACCCGCTCAGGCGCACGAACACCGTGGGCAAGCCCACCAGTGTCGATTCGCCCTGCAGGGAAAGAAAGATTTCGCTGATTCTCAGGCGCTGGCTGACAGTATCCGGCACCTTTCGGACCACGGGTTCCATAGCGTTATGGTAACACCATGCCTCCTGAAAGTGGTTTTCCCCTCATTGAGTGGGCTAACTTGCGCAGCCACCAGGAAACGGTGTAGTTAATGCCCTTCCCGCTTCATACGATCGAGACGCTCCTGCGCCAGTCTGGCGGTGGTGGTACCGGGATAAGCCTGCACCACCTGGGCGAGCATCTCCCGTGCTTTTGCCCAATCTTTTAGCTCGTACTGAATGTAACCTATTTTAAGTTTTGCATCGGCTATTTTGGTACTGTCGGGATAACCCTCGACCACCTTGCCGAACTCGCTGAGCGCCCGCTGAAACTCCCGCGTAACGTAGTAGACTTCACCCAGCCAGTACTGGGCATTGTCAGCATAGCTGCTGCCCGGATATTTTTTCAGAAAAGCCTGAAAAGCCGACGAGGCCTCCGTATAACGGCCCTCCTTCAGCTTCTCCAGCGCACGATCATAATCCTTACGCTGCGCTGCCGGATTCAATGCGGCTGATGCGGCCGCACCGCCCGCGGTGGTGGCAGTGGAGCTCCCTGAGGGCGCAAACGGCGCCGCCGGTGGTGCTGCACCGCCTGGCCTCGTCGGCATCATTGCTGCGGTCCCGGGCACATCTGCCTGACCCTGCACACCGCCGGCTTCCAGGCGGTGTAGGCGGCGGTCTATATCAAGATACAGATCGCGCTGGCGCTTCTGCAGACTCTCCATACTGTGCGTCTGTACCTCGATATCGCCGCGCAGTTGCTGTATCTCGCGCTGCAGTGCAGACACCTGCTCCATCAGAGTGACCAGGCTGCGACTGTCCAGTCTGCGCTCCAGTTGCTGGAGCCTGGTTTCCAGCTCGCCCTTGCTGACCGCCGATGCCGTTGCACCATACACCAGCAGGCAGACCGCCAGCGCGGTTTTAGTAAGCCACATAGACCAGTTCCACACGCCGGTTCATGCTCCAGGCCGATTCGTCGTGGCCTTCGACAGCCGTTTTTTCCTCACCGTAGCTGACCGTTGTCATCTGGGAGGCCAAAACCCCCTGAAATTCCATCATACGACGCACTGACTGAGCGCGCTTTTCGCCGAGCCCGATATTGTATTCACGCGCGCCACGCTCATCACCGTGACCTTCAATAGACACTTTCAGATTCGGGTTCGCGGCCAGAATGGCCGCATGGGCCGTGACAAACTCCCGATCCTGTTCCGCCACCTCACTGCTGTCGAATTCAAAATAGATCACACGCTGTGACACGGGACTGCTGGGATCGGTGAGCGATTCAATGGTCAGGTCACCGTATCCGCCGACCGCGGAAGCCGTTGCATCAGCAGCAGCGGCGTCGATACCGGCTTCACTACTGCGATCCTCAACAACCGCTGCATCACCCGTTTTCTTGTCACCGGTTGAACTGCAAGCCGCCAGCCATCCGATTGATAATGCGACCACCACTATCTGTATAAATTTCATATTTTCTCTCCTTTACCTGACCAGGTTTCAACATTAACCGGAGCCAGTACGGCCGATGTTCTGCATCGGCCTACGACCCGTTTTATTTACGACCGACCAACGGTGACCAGACCGGTTCCCGCACATTGCCTTCACGCAAACTGAATTGCTGGTGAAAACGCCCGTCACTGGAAACGGCCGCAAGGACACCGCGGTGCCCGGTTTCCGTGGCATAGATAATCATGCTGCCATTGGGCGCGAAACTGGGTGATTCATCCAGCCGACCCTCGCTCAGCACCCGCAGCAGGCTGCTGTCCAGGTCCAGCACGGCTATCTGGTAGCGCCCGCCCTGACCATGCACCAGCGCCAGACTTTTTCCGTCAACAGAAAAATCGGCACTGGCGTTGTAATTACCCTCAAAGGTGATGCGTTTTGCACGCCCACCCTGGGCCGGCATACGATACAATTGCGGACCGCCACCGCGATCCGATGTGAACACGATGCTCTTACCATCCGGCGACCACACCGGCTCGGTATCAATTGCAGTACCGGAGGTAAGACGCTTCAGCTTTTTATCGCTCAGGCGCAAGCTGTAGATTTCCGGGTTACCGTCGCGCGACAGGGTGACGGCCA
>Ga0265303_10001969_pt1 | contig 12728 bp, 8 predicted proteins | sample Helome_2_FD_192494 | JGI IMG/M metagenome (GOLD analysis project Ga0265303, IMG submission 192494) | Marine sediment microbial communities from subtidal zone of North Sea - Hel_20160317 (Illumina Assembly) | ecosystem: Environmental > Aquatic > Marine > Subtidal zone > Sediment ...
ATCGTCGATCACAAGACCTGGGTCTTCCTCGGCGATGGCTGCCTCATGGAAGGCATTTCGCATGAGGCCTGTTCGCTGGCCGGAACGCTGAAACTCGGCAAGCTGATCGCATTTTACGACGACAACAATATTTCTATTGATGGTGAAGTCGGAGGCTGGTTCACAGATGACACGGTCAAGCGTTTCGAGGCCTATGGATGGCAGGTTCTTGCCGATGTCGACGGCCACGACAGCAATGCCATTGCAGCGGCAGTGGATCAGGCTGTCTCGGAATCGAGCAAACCAACGTTGATTTGCTGCAAAACCATTATCGGTTTCGGCGCACCGAACAAGCAGGGAACAGCGTCCACGCATGGTGCACCGTTGGGAGACGACGAAATCACTGCCGTGCGCAAAGAGCTCGGCTGGGACGCCGCGCCGTTCGAGGTGCCGGTGGAAATCGCAGCGGCCTGGGACAGTCGTGACCGCGGTGCCGCGGAAGAAGAGGTTTGGAACCGAATATTCGCCGCCTACGCCGCTGACAATCCTGAACTCGCAGGCGAATACGCGCGACGTATGGCCGGCCATTTGCCGGACGACTGGCGGCAACATGCTGATGCCGCGATTGCGACGATTGATGCAGCGGGGGAGACGATGGCAACGCGCAAGGCGTCGCTGGTTGCACTAAACGCATTCGCGCCGGTGTTGCCGGAGCTGGCCGGCGGTTCCGCCGATCTGACCGGGTCCAATCTAACCAAGCACAATGGTTCCAGGGTTATCAGCGGGGATGACGCATCCGGCAACTACATCTATTTCGGTGTACGCGAGTTCGGTATGACCGCAATTTGCAACGGCATGGCGCTGCACGGCGGCATTATTCCTTACGCGGGCACGTTTCTGACGTTCTCGGACTACGCACGGAATGCGCTGCGTATGGCCGCACTGATGAAAGCGCAGAACATTCTTGTTTATACACATGACTCGATCGGGCTCGGTGAAGATGGCCCTACACATCAGCCAATCGAGCATGTGGCGTCCTTGCGCATCATGCCCAACATGCGCGTCTGGCGGCCGTGTGACACGGTGGAAACTGTTGTCGCGTGGCGAGATGCCATTGAAAGACGGGATGGCCCGACGAGCCTGGTGTTGACGCGCCAAAGTGTCCCGCATCAGGAACGCAACAGTACTCAGATTGCGGCAATCGCGCGCGGCGGCTACGTACTAAAGGACAGCGACGGCGCACCTGACATTATTCTGATCGCGACCGGCTCGGAGATCGGTATTGCGATGGAGGCGGCTACTGCGCTGGGAATTGACGGTATTCAGGCGCGTGTCGTTTCGATGCCTTGCACAAATGTTTTTGATGCACAGGAAAATATGTATCGCGATTCCGTATTGCCCGCAAGTATTAGCGCACGCGTCGCCATAGAGGCAGGTGTAACTGATGGCTGGTGGCGTTACGTCGGCACGCAGGGTCGCGTCATAGGAATCGATTGTTTCGGCGAATCTGCACCGGCTGGGGAATTATTCGCGCACTTCGGCTTCACGGCGGAAAATGTTGTGAAAGTCGCAAAAGACGTGCTTGCTTAACGGACAATAGAATTTTGGTCAGGATTTTCCTGACCAGCGTGGTTTCTTAGGAGATAACAATGACGATTAAGGTAGGTATCAATGGTTATGGCCGTATTGGGCGCAACATGCTACGCGCCTTGTACGAGGGCGATAAAGGTTCGGAAATAGAAATTGTTGCCGTCAACGACCTCGGCGATTCCTACACTAATGCGCTGTTGACCCGGCGCGATACCGCGCACGGTCGATTTCCTGGCAAGGTCGATGTCGATGGTGACCATATGATCGTCAACGGCGATCGCATCCGAGTACTGGCTGAACGCGATCCCGCGAAGTTGCCGTGGAAGGAACTTGGCGTTGATATGGTCTTCGAGTCGACCGGATTTTTCCGTACTCGCGATACCGCCGGAAAGCACATCGAAGCCGGCGCGAAGAAGGTAATAATATCGGCGCCGGGTGGCCCCGATATCGACGCAACAATCGTATACGGTGTCAATCACGACACGCTGAAGTCCAGCGACACGATAATCTCGAACGCATCTTGCACGACTAACTGCCTGGCGCCGCTCGTTAAGCCACTGCATGAAAAAATCGGCGTTAAGCACGGCATCATGACAACGATTCACGCGTATACGAACGACCAGGTGCTGACTGACGTATTTCACAAAGATTTGCGCCGTGCTCGTTCCGCGACGATGTCGCAGATTCCAACAAAGACCGGCGCTGCCGCTGCGGTCGGCCTCGTGTTGCCGGAATTGAACGGCAAGCTCGACGGTTTTTCGATGCGCGTTCCGACGATCAACGTGTCGGCGGTTGACTTAACGTTCACGGCCGCACGCGACACCAGTGTTGACGAAGTTAATGATGTCATTCGCGAGGCAAGTGAGGGCAGTTTGAAGGGTATTCTCGCCTATAACGACGAGCCATTGGTATCGATCGACTTCAATCACGATCCGGCGTCGTCAACCTACGATGCCTCGTTGACCAAGGTCATGGAAGGTAGCCTAGTCAAAGTCATTGCCTGGTACGACAACGAGTGGGGCTTCTCAAATCGCATGCTGGATACAGCGATCGCATTCCATAACGCGTAAGCCGGGAATCGTGCCGATACTCAATATGGCCGACGTTTCCCTGAGCGGGAAACGTGTGTTGATACGTGAGGACCTGAACGTCCCGATTGCCGATGGCGACATCGCCAGCGACGCGAGAATTCGTGCCGCAGTGCCAACGATCAAGGCGGCGCTTGCTGCGAACGCGGCTGTCATGCTGATGTCGCATCTCGGCCGGCCGACGGAAGGGAATCCGGAAGAGAAGTATTCGTTGCAGCCGGTCGCTGACCATTTAGGCGGATTGCTTGCGTGCGATGTGCCATTGATTAAGGACTGGATCGACGGCGTCCACGTGACACCGGGAAACGTCGTGTTGCTCGAAAATGTCCGTTTTCTTGTCGGCGAGAAAGCTTGCGAAACGACGCTCGCAAAGAAGATGGCGTCGCTTTGCGATATCTATGTTATGGACGCATTCGGTACCGCGCATCGCGCGCAAGCAAGCACTTATGGCGTGGCCGAGCATGCGACGATCGCGTGCGCCGGCCCATTGCTGGCCGCCGAGTTAGACGCGTTGGGTAAGGCGCTTGAGGCGCCGGCACGGCCACTGGTTGCAATTGTTGGTGGTTCCAAAGTCTCGACGAAACTAACGGTGTTGGATGCCCTGGCGGGCATAGTCGATACAATGATCGTCGGCGGCGGCATCGCCAATACATTTATTGCAGCGGCCGGGCATGACGTGGGCAAATCGCTGTACGAGGCCGACATGCTGGAGACAGCACGTGAACTCGCGAAAGGTGGCGATGGTCGCGCGGCGATACCTGTTCCAACTGATGTCGTGGTGGCCGATGAGTTTTCGGCGAATGCCGAAGCGATGCAGAAACCTGTAGACCGCGTTGCGGCTGACGAATTGATTCTGGATATCGGTGCGGACACCGCGGCAAGCTTCAACAAAATACTCGAATCGGCCGGTACGATTATTTGGAACGGTCCCGTTGGCGTATTTGAGTTCGACCAATTCGGTGCCGGCACTCGGACTCTGGCAGAGGGAATTGCTGCAAGCGACGCGTTTTCGGTGGCCGGCGGCGGAGACACGCTGGCGGCAATCGACAAATATGGCGTTGCAGACGGCATTTCATATATCTCAACCGGCGGTGGCGCGTTTCTCGAATTCGTGGAAGGTAAGACGTTGCCGGCGGTGGCTATGCTGGAGAAACGCGGTAGCGGATGAGGCATAGAGTGAGAAGGGCCGGCAGCGCGATGCTCCTTATCGTCATGGCTCGCTCTGCTGCGCTTTACTTCCGATAAAGAGCATCGCGCTGCCGGCCACGATTGTCTCGCCTGTCGACAAGACGGCGTATCACAGATCAGACAACGATCAGCTTTCGGATTTTTTGTGTGGAAATTGAGATTTTGTGCGACGACAGCGGATGTGGGGTTGTTCATCCGAAGTAAAGCGGAGCAGAGCGAGCCATGAGGATGAATAGCCCCACATCCGCTGTCGAAATCAGAAACTGAAGTGGACGGAACGGAAAACGCCCTTAGGTTGGCCAGGGTCCAGTGATTGCCAATGTTTGGCCCGGATACTGAATGTTCACGAACAGTGTCTTGCCGTCCGGGGAGAAACATACGCCGGTCAATTCCGACGTCGAGTGTGCATTATCTGCGAGCGCATACTGACTGCCGTCCGGGCGGATTCCGACGAGGCCACAATGGTCGAACGTGTCTTCACAAATAATCGGGTCGCCCCATGGCGACATCGTGATGTTGTCGGCATTTCTTAGCAGCGAATTTTCCGTGGATTCGGCAAGCAATCGTAACTGGCCGGGCGACGCCGGCTCGTTCGGGCCGCCTTCGTCTGTGCTAGGCGTGTAACTGAATACCTGACCCAGGCGCGACGGCCCGCCGATCGTGCAAGTAAACAAAAACTCGCCGTCAGCAACGCACAGCCCTTCACCGCGCGCGAACATCGTTGCTCCCATTTGCGCACCACGCAAACGCAAGTTGTTTTCGATTGAGTCGACGTTGTCTAGATCGATCCATCGCGTGCGGAGACTCTCGCCGCTCCGGATGTCGGGCGTGCTGCCCCAGTTGTGCGTGCGAAACGACGGACGCCCAACGATGCTGAGTGCCTGCAAGCGGCCGCCTTCTCGCAGCTGGCCCTTGACGTTAGGTAGGAACCGATAGAATAGGCTGTGGTAACGATCTTCAGTGAGATAGACGATACCGGTGCGCTCATGAACTGCCGCCGCCTCGTGTTCAAAGCGGCCCATTTCTTTTAGCGGCACGGCATCGACCAGACTGGTTGAATCTGCGCTGACCTCGAACACGTAGCCATGCTTTTCCTCGCGCACCAGTTTTCGACCTAAGGAATAGCTCGTGCCGGGTTCGCCGAAAGATTCCTCACACGACAGCCAGCTTCGCCATGGCGTTCTGCCGCCAGCGCAATTTATCTCGGTGCCCGCGAGGCTCAGGAACTGAAGTTCCGTTTTTTGTGTCGCTGGGTTGTAAATCGTTGTCGTCGTGCCACCGGCTCCAGGCGTGACGCCGCCGCCCCAGTCGTAGACTTTTTCCTTAAGCGTCTCCGGCATTGACTTGAAATCCGTGCCGAAAGCACTGTACTCCGGATACGCTGAATTCATCTCGTGATTGCAAATCAGGATGATGCGCCCGTCGTCGCCCGAAAATGCCGTCATGCCGTCATGCGCTGATGGCACCCTAAAGCTGTCGGTCATCACGTCGCCCGCGGTCGAAATAACGCTCGCCTCAAAACCTTTCGGCAGATCGAGCAAGCCATCGGGGTCCGATACCAGCGGACCAATGTTGAGGCTGTGGGTGGCGCAAGACCCTATACTACTCGGTGTTGCGGCAGCCGCCACAATGCCTTGCAGGAATCGACGTCGGTTCAACATGTAGCTTCCTAAGCTGAGTAAAAACCCAGCCGCATAACTTTCAAAATCATCGCGGGTAGCCGCAGTGACGAATTGTAACCGACGCCGGTAGGGCGCTGTGCAATAATCGTTGCCATGGAAAAACGAACGAAAATCGTTGCGACGTTGGGGCCCGCATCCGAGCAGCCCAAAACATTGCGCAAAATGATTGATGCCGGGCTCGACGTCGCACGCCTGAACTTTTCCCACGGCAGCGCAGATGACCATCGCGCCAGGGCATCGGCCCTGCGCAAGGCCGCCGCGGCTTGTGGCCGTGAAGTCGGGCTGATGGGCGACCTGCAGGGCCCGAAAATTCGCGTCAAGCGTTTCAAGCGAGGTAGCGTCGAGTTGGCTGACGGGGCCGGATTTTTCCTCGACAGCGCTCTGGGCTTGCGGGACGGCAACAAGAAAGGTGTTGGCGTCGCGCTCGAAACACTACACGAAGATGTTATCCGCGGGGACGTCTTACTACTCAACGACGGCATGATCACTCTAAAGGTCAAATCGATCGAAGGGACGCGTATTCATACCACTGTGGTTAACGGCGGCATCCTGTCCGATCACAAGGGCATCAACAAGAAGGGCGGCGGCCTGTCCGCGCCGGCATTGACGGACATCGATCGCGAAAACATCCACTTGGCGGCCGAACTCGAAGTTGATTTTCTGGCGGTGTCGTTTGTACGTTCCGGTGATGACGTTATCGAGGCGCGGCGATTATTCGAGAAAGCCGGCGGCAGCGGCCATATCGTTGCGAAGGTTGAGCGTACTGAGGCAGTCGATAATATCGATTCAATCATCGATGCGGCGGACGTTGTCATGGTCGCGCGCGGAGACCTGGGCGTTGAGATGGGTTATGCACGGCTGACCGGTATTCAGAAAAAACTTGTTCGGCAGACGCGCAAAGGCAGCAAGGCTGTCATAACCGCAACCCAGATGATGGAATCGATGATTCAACACCCGATACCGACGCGCGCCGAAGTGTCGGACGTTTCGAATGCCGTTATGGATGGCACGGACGCTGTGATGCTGTCCGGTGAAACTGCGGTCGGTAAACATCCGGCCAAGGCCATTCGTGCGATGGCCGAAGTATGCACCGGCGCCGAGCAGTTCCCATTGCCGGAAGGCCTAACGCGTCATCGGATTGGTGATTACTTCAAGAGCGTCGATGAGGCTATCGCGATGGCGGTCATGTACACAGCGAACCATCTTGATGTCAAAGCGATCATCGCGCTTACCGAGTCGGGCTCGACGGCCCTCTGGATGTCGCGCATTCGCTCCGATATTCCGATCTATGCATTTACGCCGCATCAGGCCACCAGTCGTCGCGTAACGATGTACCGTGGCGTTAGTCCTATTTACTTCGATATCAAGGCCACAAACTCTCGCAAACTGTATCAAGATGTCTTCGACATTATGCTTGCCAAAGAGTTGGTCAATGTCGGGGATAGCGTGATATTTACAAAGGGTGATCTTGACGGCGTATCCGGCGGAACTAATGCGATGAAAATTGTGGCAGTTACCGCGAAAAAATAGTGCGTCCTATGGCCAGATTATTACTGCGGATTTCGATTGTCGCGTTAACGCTGGCAGTACTTATAAGCGTTACTGCCTGGCTGCTCGTTCGCGCAAGCTTGCCGCAACTTGATGGTGACGTTGAAGTCGCCGGACTATCATTGCCCGCGACGATCAGACGCGACGACGCTGGAATTCCAGTAATAACTGCGGCGAATCGCGAAGACCTCGCCTATGCAAGCGGTTTTGCACATGGTCAGGATCGTTTTTTTCAGATGGATCTGATCCGTCGACAGGCGGCCGGTGAGCTGGCAGAGCTGTTCGGCAGCGATGCCGTCGAGACGGATAAACGTCATCGTTTTCATCGATTTAGGGCATTGGCGCGGCAGGTGCTGGAAAACGCCAATGACACTGACCGACGCGTTATCGAACGCTACGCCGATGGCGTTAATGCCGGGCTAGAAAGCCTCGCCGTTCGCCCATTCGAATACCTGTTAATACGAAAACAGCCCAGGGAATGGCGGCCCGAAGATTCCGTCATTGTCGTTTATGCCATGTTCATGCGACTGAATGATTCGCGCGCTCGCAAGGACGTTCGTCGCGGGCTCGCACACCGGGTTTTGCCGGCTGACGTCTACGCGTGGCTGTATCCCGATGGCACGCCGTGGGACGCACCGTTGATGGGCGACGCACGAGGCGTAAGGCCATTTCCAACGCACGACGTGTATGTCGTCAGGCGCCAGCAATCCGATGCACCGCCGGCAAACGAGAAGGGCAGGCCGCCGCTCGATGGCAGCAACAACTGGGCGGTCAGCGGCGCGCTAACCACAACTGGTCGCGCGCTGGTATCAAACGACATGCACCTCGGATTGTCGACGCCAAATATCTATTACCAGGCCCGGCTGATACAAACCGGCGATCAAGCTCGTGATGTCACCGGTGTCATGTTGCCGGGAACACCATTTGTGGTTGCGGGCAGCAACGGCAGCGTCGCCTGGGGATATACAAACAGCTATGGCGATTGGTCAGATGCTGTCGTCGTACAGCCAGGTTATGCGCCAAATTCCTACCGCACGCCCGGCGGCGACATGGAATTCGTGGTCCACCGCGAAAGCATACAGGTGCACGGCGGCGAGCCGGTTGAATACGAAATCCGCGAAACGATATGGGGGCCTGTCGACGACGGCGCAAATTATCCCGATGGCGAAATTGCGATCAGTTGGATTGCGCACAAGCCAACCGCGGTGAATTTGCAGATCATGAAGCTCGAGACCGTGACGTCGGTCGCTGAGGCGCTCGACGTCGCGAACACGATAGGCATGCCGCCGCAAAATTTTGTCAGCGGCGATGCCGGCGGCAACATCGGCTGGACGATCGCGGGCCAGATTCCGGTCAAGACCTCTTACGACCCGATGGTGCCCGCAGACTGGAGTCAGCAAGGAGGTTGGACCGGATGGCGCTCGGCTGACGAGTACCCGCGAGTAGTGAATCCCGGAGACGGCCGACTTTGGAGCGCCAATGCGCGCGTTGCCGATGGCCGAGCGCTAGAAATCATCGGTGATGGCGGTTACGACCTTGCCGCGCGCGCAAATCAGATTCGCGACGCATTGCTGGATAAAGATACGTTTACGCCCGAAGATATGCTCAAAATTCAGTTTGACGATCGCGCGATATTCTTGGCGCGTTGGCGGGAGCTGTTGCTCAGCTTACTCGATGAGGAAACCATCGGTAGTGATGTGGACTTACTCGAATACCGACGACTGATCGAGGATTGGATTCCGCGGGCCGCGACGGAGTCGGTAGGCTACCGACTCGTCAGAGGCTTTCGTCTTGAAGTGCGAAGCCGTGTGTTTCACGGCCTAATGGGTCCGGTGCGCGACGAGTATGACGGGCCGATCAATACGCTCATTGGCAATCAGTTCGAAGCGCCATTGTGGCAGCTTGTGACGCAGCAGCCGTTGCACCTGTTGCCGGCCAACTACAAGAATTGGGACGGACTGATGCTCGCGGCCATTCGCGACAACATCGACTGGTTTGACAATATGTACTCGACACCGCTGGCCGATCGAACCTGGGGCGAATACAACACGGCCACGATTCAACATCCGCTGAGCCGGGCGATTCCTGCACTCGAAGACTGGCTCGATATGCCGCGTGATGCGCTGAATGGAGATTCAAACCTGCCAAAAGCGCAGGGGCCCGGCTTCGGTGCCTCTGAGCGTTTTTCGGTTTCCCCCGGTGACGAGCAGAACGGCCTGATGCACATGCCGACCGGACAGAGCGGACATCCGATGTCAGACTTCTACCGCAAGGGACATAATGACTGGCTGCACGGCCGTCCGAGCCCGTTTTTGCCCGGTGAGGCAGCATATTCGCTGACCTTGATGCCCGCCGGCGGTAGTATGGACGCAGTCGCCAAGAAGTAACGAGGACTCATGGATAACACGCGTTTCAACGGCACGAGTACTTATATTGCAACTGATGACCTGACGATGGCCGTCAATGCGGCAGTTACGCTCGAGCGGCCGATTTTGATCAAAGGCGAACCAGGTACCGGCAAGACGCAGCTCGCAATCGAGGTCGCGCAGTCACTGGGCAAGCCGCTGTATGAGTGGCACATTAAATCGACGACGAAAGCGCAACAAGGCCTGTACGAATATGATGCCGTGGCGCGGCTGCGGGATTCGCAACTTGGTGAAGATCGCGTTCACGATATCGCGAACTACATTGTCCGTGGCAAGCTTTGGGAGGCGTTCGAATCCGACGAGCAGCCGGTGTTGCTGATTGATGAAATTGACAAGGCGGACATCGAATTTCCAAATGATCTGTTGCAAGAGCTTGATCGAATGGAATTCTATGTTTATGAGACCAAAAAACTGGTCACGTCGAAGACTCGACCGATCATCGTAATTACCAGCAACAATGAAAAAGAGCTACCGGATGCGTTTTTGCGTCGCTGCTTTTTTCACTACATAAAGTTTCCGGACGAGAAAACGATGGCGAAAATCGTCGATGTACATTTTCCGAACCTTAAGAAGGATTTACTAAGCGAGGCTTTGAATGCGTTTTTCAAAGTGCGTGATGTGCCAGGGCTAAAGAAAAAACCGTCGACATCCGAATTACTCGACTGGATCAAACTATTGCTTGCAGAGGACATCCCGCCGGAAGCATTGCGTGCCGAAAATACGAGCAAAGCGATCCCGCCACTGTATGGCGCGTTACTAAAAAACGAGCAGGACGTACACCTGTTCGAACGCTTGGTATTCCTGGACCGCAGCAAGGCGGGTGGTTCGCAGCGAAATTAGTGGCCCGCAGTAATTTGTCATGCTGATCCCGTTCTTTTTGATGCTTCGCGATGGCGGTATGAAGACGTCAATCACCGAGTTATTGACCCTGCTCGACGCGATGAAGCGCGGGCTGGCAGGGGAAAGCGTAGACGATTTCTACTATTTGGCGCGCGCCGCGCTGGTCAAAGACGAGTCGCAACTGGATCGCTTCGATCGCATTTTCGGCGCTTATTTCAAAGGCATCGAGGATTCTCTCGCCGACCTTTTCGCAGACATCCCTGAAGAATGGCTACGACACCAGGCTGAGTTGCTCTTGACCGATGAGGAACGTGCTCAGATAGAAGCAATGGGTGGCTTTGAGGAATTGATGAAAGCGCTTGCCGAGCGCCTGGACGAGCAAGACGATCGTCATGAAGGTGGTAACAAATGGATCGGCACGGCGGGTACGTCACCGTTCGGCGCGTATGGCTATAACCCCGAAGGTGTGCGAGTGGGGCAGGCGGGATCGCGCAATCGCAGTGCGGTAAAGGTATGGGACAAACGTGATTATCGAAACCTCGATGATTCCGTTGAACTGGGCACGCGCAATATCAAGGTGGCGCTCCGGCGTCTACGCAAGTTTGCTCGTGAAGGGGCTGCGGATCAACTCGACCTCGAAGATACCATCGACAAGACCGCGCGTAACGGTGGAATGCTCGACATTCGAATGGTGCCGGAACGCCACAATGCCGTTAAGGTCTTGCTATGCCTCGACATCGGCGGCTCGATGGACGACCACGTTCGTATTTGTGAGGAAATGTTTTCGGCGGCCCGATCCGAATTCAAGCATCTCGAATACTTCTATTTTCACAATTTCATTTATGAGTCGATGTGGAAAGACAATCGCCGCCGTCATCAAGAACGTATTCCGACGCTCGACATTACGCACAAATATGGCGCCGACTACAAACTCGTTTTCGTCGGCGACGCCACAATGAGCCCGTACGAGATCGTCTACGCCGGCGGCAGCGTAGAACATTGGAATGACGAGCCAGGCGCCATGTGGATCAAGCGTCTGCTAAGCACTTTCCCGAAGGCGATATGGTTGAATCCGGAGCCTCGGGCACGCTGGGACTTTACGCCATCGGTCAAACTGACGCGCGAGCTAATGGACGATCGTATGTATCCGCTGACGATTGCGGGACTGGACGAGGGCATGAAGGCCCTGCACTGAACACCGCTGGCCGCTGTTTAGGCCGTCTATTCCGCCGTGCTTAGCAATTCCAGATCGGCGAGGACTTCAGCGGAGTGTGTCGAAGGTTTCACTTTTCCATAGTGTTTGGCAAGAGTGCCGTCGGGGCGAACAAGGAACGTTTGGCGTTTGGCCACGGTCATGCCGAACATCTTGGTTTTGACGCCATAGGCGTCGGCAACGCTACCGTCAGCGTCGGCGAGCAGCGGAAACGGCAGGTCATGATTTTCAGAGAAGGCTCTGTGTGACTCCACGTTGTCAAGGCTAACGCCCAAAATTTGCGCATTCAGTTCACGGTAGGCAAAAATATTGTCGCGAAATTCACAAGCCTCGGTGGTACAGCCAGGCGTCTCGTCTTTAGGGTAAAAGTAGAGCACGACCCAGCGGTCGCGATAGTCCTCGAGCGAATGCAGCTGTCCATTTTGGTCGGATAGCTCGAATTCAGGCGCGGGCTGGCCAACGACGGGCTGATCGGCGGCGAGTGCCTGTAGGCCGAAAAGCGCGATTGCCAGCAATAACAGTTTCGTTATGAAGGTCTTGTTCATTAGGATATACCGCATTAATCCGAAGACGGTCGGACTCTATAATACGACGCAGTCGACGGCCTGCAAAGCGGTCAATGTGTAAACTATTGTAAATCCTTATGACTCTTGACGATCGGAAACTGAAGACGGGCCTCGTGCTCCCTGGCGGCGGCGCCCGTGGCGCGTTCCAGGTCGGCGTCTTGAAGGCGCTCGCGGAGTTGGTGCCAAAGGGCACGATCAATCCATTCTCGGTTATCAGCGGAACGTCGGCCGGCGCCGTCAATACGGTGGTGCTTGCGGCGAAGGCACGCAGATTCAAGGTTGCGTTGGCGGAACTTGAGCAGGTGTGGGGCAACTTCCGCTGCCATCATGTGTATCGTACGGATCATTTGACGATGCTAAAAAGCAGCTTGCACTGGTTTGCGGCGATCGTCACGGGTGGCCTGGTAGGGCTTCCCCGCTCGCTGTTGGACAATTCACCGCTGCGGGCACTGCTAAGCCGCAACGTGCGCTTCCCCAGGATTCAGAATGCACTCGATCGTGGTTGGCTGGATGCGGTCGCCATTACAGCCGCCGGATACAGTACCGCACAATCACATACCTTTTTTCAATCAACCGACGAGCACCATGCCTGGTCCCGGACACGCCGC
>Ga0265303_10001970_pt1 | contig 12723 bp, 8 predicted proteins | sample Helome_2_FD_192494 | JGI IMG/M metagenome (GOLD analysis project Ga0265303, IMG submission 192494) | Marine sediment microbial communities from subtidal zone of North Sea - Hel_20160317 (Illumina Assembly) | ecosystem: Environmental > Aquatic > Marine > Subtidal zone > Sediment ...
CTAGCCCTGCCATCGCCATCGACCTCAGCGAATTCGGCGCTCGAAGCGCTGATCAGCCGCTCGTACGTATTGAACCGGCGCAGGATCGCGTCCCGCACGGCGTCAGGGAGCCTTGGGACCTCTGCGAGAGCTCGCACCCCTCGAGGTGTCGCGGGATCTTCGAGGTGTCCGAGCCCGAGGGCCGCAGCGATGACATCGGAGCTGTAGAGATCGTCATCATCCAGCTGATCGAGCTTGCGGAACAGCGACGAGCCCTTACGCGGCTTCCGGGCCTGGTAGTCGATGTTGACGAGATCGGCGATTTCGGCAGCACCGTCCTCGAGGTCCTCGGCCTGCAGCGACAGGAGCGACGCCTCGTCGCCGATCTCGGCTGCGATGGTGTCCAGATCGCGGCCGATTGCCCGGATGACAGCCGCACGTTGGATGACACCAACGGCATCCCGTACCGATGCGAGACCGTCAGCCTCATATCGATCGAGCCTCGCGACCGATTCATCGAACTGCTTCCGCATGCGCTCAAGCGATTGAAGGCGTTGGTTCGCTTCTGCCAACAAATCAGTCACCGACTGGAGTGTGAAGCGGACTGCTCCGGAGAACACCTCGGCCCGCAGATGGCCCTCCTCTGAAACTGCCAGAACGGCGCGTCCGGTGTGGATGGCCAGACGCTCTGCCGTCCGGAATCGGGTGCCGGTCTCATCAGTCTCGATGTCGGGGTCCGGCATGAAGTGCACGTTCGCTGCCTTGATGACCGTGACATCTTCATCGATGACGATGCCACCATCCATCTTGGCGAGCTCAGCCAACCTCTGGGACGTGAATAGAGCGTCATCCAACCAGAAGCCGCCGGTGACGACCTCGTCGACCTTCGGGCCAGACCCGATCACGACAAGGGCACCTGTTCCCTGAGCCATAACCAGCTCGGCAGCCGTACGAAGCGGCGTACCAGGGGCGAAGCGTCTGAGAAGATCGAGTGACGCGGACGTGTTTGGTGTCATCTCAAGACAATCTAGTCGGTGCCCACCGTTGTGGCTGGCTAACGCATTGCAGCCCCGAAGCCGCACTCAATGAGCATCTCGAAGAGCCGCGTTGGCTGCCCATCCGGGGAAAGAACAGGATTGGCCCCAACCCGCTCTGCCTCCGTCTTGCGAACAGCGGAGCGGCCCACAGGACGAACATCTCCTGTCAAGCCGAGCTCCCCCCAGGCCGCGGTTCGTCCGAGCGGAACATCCGCATAGGACGAAGCGATCGCCAGGGCAATCGGCAGGTCGGCACCAGGCTCAGTAACCCGAATTCCGCCCATCACGTTCACATACACATCGTGAAGCCGAAGTGGCATTGCGGCATGTCGTTCAATGATCCCAATTACCTGGTGCACCCGATTCGGTGGCACTCCATTGACCGATCGCCGAGGCTGGTCAGCGTTCGTCGGCACGACCAGCGCCTGGATCTCGACAACGAGGGGGCGCCGACCCTCGACCGTTGGGAACAGGATGGTTCCGGGAGCCTTCTCATCCCGATGGGCAACCAGCACGCCTGACGGATCGGTGACCTCGACCACGCCATCAGACGTCATGGCGAACACCCCGACTTCGTTGACCGAGCCATACCGGTTCTTGATGCCACGAAGGAACCGCATTCCGTGGTCAGCGTCCCCATCCATGTACAGCACCACATCGACCATGTGTTCGAGCGTGCGCGGACCGGCTATTGATCCGTCCTTCGTGACATGGCCAATCAGCACGACCGGCGTGTCCGAGGTTTTTGCATATGCAATCAGCCTGGCTGCGGACTCCCTCACCTGGCTCGTTCCGCCCGCGCTTCCCGTAGCTTCGACCGTGGAGACCGTTTGGATCGAATCGACCACCAGCGCATCCGGCGATCGCTCGGAAGCAACCCTGATGATGTCGTCAACGTCGTACACCGATGCGATCTCCACCCCGGGTGATGACACTCCTATGCGCCGTGATCTCATCTGCACCTGATTGACAGACTCCTCAGCGGTTGCGATCACCACGGAGCCCTCGTCGCCTGCCAAAGCATCAGCCACATGCAGGAGCAAGGTCGACTTCCCAACCCCTGGTTCGCCTCCGAGCAGCACCACGGCTCCAGGGACGATGCCACCGCCAAGTACTCGATCGAATTCGGCGATGCCGACCGCTGTGCGATCACGAACGACCGATCGCTCGCCGACTGCCTGGGTCAGCGCGGGTCCCGGTCCGCCGGCGCCAGTCGCGATGGTCTCAACAAGCGCCTCACTGGAGCGGCACTGGGTACAGAAGCCCATCCATTTGGCTGACCGATGCCCGCATGTCTGGCACATGTAGGTCGATGTTTCTGATCCGCTATTACCTTTCATGGCGGTGACAGTAGGCCGTCGGTACGACAGTTTCAGTACCGGTGGATGAACCAGAGCGTCAGCCCCACGATGATCGCCATGAGTGCGACCAGCACGACCATTGAGGCTGTCGTCCAGGGTTCCGCCACGCGAATCGCAAAGAAGGTGTGCATCCGTGCCACAATACCGCGTAGGCGCACGGACCTGCCGGGCAGCAGGGAGCGACAGAGGAAAGGCATATGGCCGACGACCGCAACGATCAATTCGACGACCTGTTCGAACCGTTCGAGCTCCCAGACGCACCTGTGACGGACAAAGCCCCCGAGCAGCCCCCGACGCCCGAGGCTGACAACACGCACGCCGCGGTACCGGGCTCCCACGTAACGACGGAACACGAAGCGGTTGACACCGTCAACTGCCCGTCCTGTGGTGCCAGCAATCCGTCCTACAACCACCACTGCGAACGATGCGGCTCACGCCTCAATACCGATCCCATGCCCATCGCACCGGCACCTGCAGCCCGCACATCTGCAGGTGGTAGGGCGCTCGGCGTTCTAGCTGCAGTCGTGCTGGTTGTGATCCTCGTCGCGCTGATGGTCAACATATTCCGCAGCGGCGATGGCGAGGTTGCAGGACCAGAGACATCATCATCGTCAACCTCAACGACGCTTCCCGTCATCGTTGGGGAGATCGTCCCGACCTCCGTGAAGGCAAGCTCCCAGCTCTCGGATGGGTTCGGGCCCGAGAATCTCATCGATGGCGATCCAGAGACCAGGTGGAACGACAAGAGCGCCCGCGGGGTCGGGGCCTGGCTCGAATTCACCTTCGCCACGCCGGTCCAGATCACCGAGATGGAATTCCAGAACGTCGAGGATGACGAGAAGTTCAGGCAGAACTACAAGATCCAAGGTTACACCGTGACCGTCAACGACCTCAACGTGCCGATCAGCGGCAGGCTTGTGAACTCGAACGTGCCACAACGGGTCAGGATCGCCAGCCTCGAAACCTTCACCCTCAGGGTTGACGTATCAACGACCTACCCAGCCGAACCTGTCGGCGATGCCCCACCCTTTGATGAGCTTGCGCTCCAGGACGTCAGGTTCTTTGGCGTCGAGAAGTAGCTGCGGGCGACGAGCCCGCGCGACGAATCAGTCCTTGATGTAGGGCTGGCCATCGGCAGCTGGTGGCCGAGCCCTTCCAACGACACCTGCGACGACGATGATGGTGACGATGTACGGCGTCATCGATAGGAACTCGGACGGAATCGGTGTGCCGAGGACGCCCAGCTTCTGTTGGAGCGCCCTGGCGAAACCGAACACCAGCCCAGCTCCGAGGACACCAAGCGGCATCCAGCGGCCGAAGATCATGGCAGCGAGTCCGATGAAACCGATACCGGCCGTGAGGTTCTCCTCAAATCGCGATACCTGGGCAAGGGTGAGGAAGGCACCTCCGAATCCGGCTATGACTCCTCCCAGGATCACGTTGCGGTAGCGGGTCCGGTACACATTGATGCCGACCGTGTCGGCAGCCTCGGGGTGCTCACCTACCGAGCGTGACCGCAATCCCCACCTCGTATAGAAGAGCCCGAAGTGGAGGACGATCACCAGAGCGAATGTGGCGTAGACGAAGATATTGTGGTCGAAGAACATGGGGCCGACGATCGGTATATCACCCAGGATGGGGATCTTGAACGCCGTGAAACGCCCCGGGGCGTTGAGGTCCTGGGCTTCAGCGAGCACACGACGTGCCAGGAACGACGTCAAGCCGAGGGCGAAGATATTGATCACGACACCGGCAATGATCTGATCGATGCGGAACCGAATCGCGAGCACCGCAAGGACGGCGCCGAGCAGCGCTCCCGTGAGCATGGCTGCAACCAGCCCGACCCAGATGCCGAATGCCGAACCGACGATCGTCCCAACAAACGCAGACGTCAGCAACTGCCCCTCGATGGCGATGTTGATCACAGCCACCCGTTCACACATGAGACCGCTGAGGCCGCCGAGGATGACGGGCACGGCCAAAACGACCGTTGAACGCAGCATCCCCACGAGATTGAACTGACCCCCCGCCGCTGCCCACGTCAGGAAGGCCAGGGCGAGCAACCCGAGCCCGATCGCGAGAGCGAGGTTCGTCCAGTGGACATGCGAACGCCGCAGGACCCAACCGCCAAGGAATGCGAGAATCGCTGCAACCGCGAACGACAACCATTGAGAGTTGACCTCGACGAACAGACCCTGGAACCGCTCGCCTGGAAGCGACAGGTTGAAGGTCGATGTCGCCCCTGACTCGACCCCAAGGCCGAATGCCCAGAACACGAATACGCCAAGGAGTATCAGAACTACGCCGACGACCGTCGCCCTGCGCTCCTCTGGCGTGGCCCTGGTCTTGACGTCGGCCTCTGGAGGTGTTGCTACAGCTGTCATCCGCCCCACCCCGTGGAGATCGTGGTTTCGAGCTCTTGCTCTGGTGTCTTGATGTGATAGATGGATCTGACGAGTTCAGGTGCTGCGATCAGCACGATCACCAGCGCCTGGAGGACGAGTACCAGGTCGATCGGGATCCCTGCCGCACCCTGCATCTCACGGCCACCGGCCCGGAGAGCACCAAACAGCAAGCCGGCAAAGAGCACACCAACAGGATTCGATCTACCTAGCAACGCCAATGCGATGGCGTCGAATCCAATATTGCCTGCGAAGTTCGAGATCCCTCGATACGGCTCCAACCCGAGGACCTGGTTGGATCCTGCAATGCCAGCGAATGCTCCCGATACTGCCATCACCGACACATAGATCCATGCAACGCTCATACCGGCATATCGCCCGCCAGAAGGATTGAATCCAACGGCTCTGAACTCGAATCCGAGGGTCGATCGGTACATGAGCCACCATGCAACGCCGACGGCGAGAAGAGCGACAATGAAGCCGATGTTGAGCCGATAGTCGCCGAAGAGGGTCGGGAACCGGGCGGTGGCGTTCGCCGCTTGTGAGATCGGATCGTTGCGATTCGGTTGTTGGAAGAGTGACGTCTTGAGGAGATAGTCGACGAGGAAGAGCGCGATGAAGTTCAACATGATCGTGGTTATCACTTCGTGGGCACCAGTGCGCGCCTTGAGCAGACCGGCGATACCTCCCCAAATGGCACCACCAATGATGGCTGCGAGAATCGCAAACGGGATGTGGACGAGAGTAGGAAGGCTGAATGTAAACGCAACCCACAACGCTGCCATACCGCCGATGTGCATCTGGCCGTTGACACCGATGTTGAACAGGCCGGCCTGGAAGCCGACGGCCACAGCGAGACCAGCGAGGATCAGCGGTGTCGCTGTGAACAACGTTTCGGAGATGGCCCTTGGCGATCCAAGCGATCCCACGAACAGGGCCTTGTAGGCATCAAAGATCCCGGCGATCGTGAGCTTGAAGGCTTCCCACGGATCCTCGCCCCAGACGCTGAGGGTATCGACGTCGGTCAAGGCGATGATGACGCCGCCAACGATGAGGGCGGTCAACAGCGCAAGAGCGGGCACGATGAGGGACTGGCCTACCGAAGTCCCGACCCCTGTGACCCTGGCGTACCATGAAGGGAAGCCCTCGTCCCCCCAGTCACCACTACCCGGAACGCCAGGTTCTTCGCTCACGACGCCTCCTTGTCCCCTGCGCTTCCGAGCATGGCCATGCCGATGTCCGTTGTCGATGCTGTGCTATCGAATTCGCCAGCGATCTTGCCCTCGTACATCACAAGGATGCGATCTGAAAGTGCTGTGATCTCGTCGAGTTCCGATGAGACGATGAGAACAGCCGCACCCTCATCGCGCTCTTCCACGATGCGGGAGTGGATGTACTCGATCGAACCAACGTCGATGCCACGCGTCGGTTGTGAGGCGATGACCAGCTTCACCTCCCGATCAAACTCGCGCGCGACGATCACCTTCTGCTGATTCCCACCGGAGAGATTTGCGACCAGCGTGTCGGTGCTGGGAGTACGCACGTCGTACTCCTCCACGAGGCGAGCTGCTCGATCATCGGCTGCGCTCCAATTCATTCGGATTCCTCGCGAGATCGGTTCCTGGTAGTAGCTGTCGAGCACCATGTTCTCGGTGACGGTGAAGGGCATGACGAGGCCGCTCTTCTGTCTGTCCTCTGGAACGTGGGCAATGTCACGCTTGTGTATCGCTCGCGGAGATTCCGTGGTGATGTCGTCCGAACCGAGCGCCACTTGACCACCAAGCGAGGGGCGAAGACCCGTGAGCGACTCGACGAGCTCGGTCTGGCCATTGCCCTGGACTCCAGCAATACCCACGATCTCGCCAGCCCTCACGCTGAACGAAACCCCATCCACAGCCCGCTTGTTTCGGTCATCGAGCACGACGAGGTTCGACACCGAGAGCACGACGTCGCGAGGGGTGGCCTCCTCCCTGTTGACCACGAGATCCACCGGACGACCGACCATCAGCTCCGCAAGCTTCTCCTCATCCACGTCCTCTGGCAGCACCTCAGCAACAGTCTTTCCACGTCGCATGATGACGATTCGATCAGCGATCTCGAGTGCCTCGCCGAGTTTGTGGCTGATGAAGATGATGCCCTTGCCGTCAGCTTTGAGTCCGTTCACGATCTCGAAGAACCCTTCGACCTCCGTGGGTGTCAGCACCGACGTCGGCTCATCGAAGATCAGATAGTTGGCTTCGCGGTCGAGGACCTTGATGATCTCGACTCGCTGCTGGCTCCCGACGGCGAGGTCCTCAACGACTGCGTCCGGGTCGACTTCAAGGCCGTAGCGCCCAGAGATCTCCGTAACGGTCTTGCGTGCCTGCTTCTTGTTGAGCCAACCGAGCGCTTCGGTTGGCTCGTCGCCGAGCACCACATTCTCGGCGACAGTGAACACGGGCACGAGCATGAAATGCTGATGGACCATGCCGATACCAGCGTCAATGGAGTCCCTCGGAGAGTCCATCGTGAGCGGCGAGCCATCGACGAGCACCTCGCCAGATGTCGGGGTATAGAGCCCGGTGAGGATATTCATGAGGGTCGTCTTGCCTGCCCCATTCTCCCCGAGCAGTGCAACGGTCTCACCCTCGGCCACAGTGAGATTCACATCGTCATTGGCGAGGACACCCGGAAACTGTTTCGTGATGTGGCGCAGTTCGAGTGTGATGCCAACCTCCCCGTTGACCGTCCCGACGACACCTTACATATGTCCACGCGGCCGTGCGTGTCAGACGCGAGAGGGGCCCCCGAATAACCGGGAGCCCCTCTCGAGATCAGTTCGTCTGCGGCTGGTTAGTACCCAACAGCCGTGAAGTCAGCCTTGATGGTTCCGTCCTTGATGTCCTCAAGCAACTGAATGATCTCAGCCTTGAGCTCACCTGGAACCGTGGCATCGAAGTCATGGAACTCCGCGAGGCCAACACCATCGTTGGCAAGGTCTCCAAGGAAGGCGCCTGCCTGCCAGGTTCCCTCAGCATCCTCTTGGATCGACAGCGTCGTGAGCGGACCAATGGCCTTCAAGACCGTCGTCAGCCACACGGCCTGGTACTTCTCAGGTGCTGCGAAATACGCGTCCTGGTCAACGCCAACGACCGCAAGGCCAATGCCTTCGAGGATGGCGTCGCCTGCAGGAAGGTTGATCGCTCCACCGACAGGAATCGTGATGTCACAGCCCTCTTCGAACTGGCTGTCGGCAGTCGTGCGTGCCAAAGCGAGATCGGTGAAGCTACCCGTGAATTGGCCGTCCTCTGCATCGACATCCCAGCCGATAACGTTGACCTCCGTGCCCTTGACCTCGTTGTAGTGGCCAACGCCGCGAGTGAAGCCGTCCATGAAGATGGCGACCGTCGGGAAGTTTGCACCACCGTAGGTGCACACGGTTCCCGTCTGTGTCACGCCCGCAGCGAGATACCCGGCAGCGAATGCTGCCTGGTCCGTCTGATACACGAGCTCGCGCACGTTCGGCAGAGCAAGCGGAGCGAAGTTCTCGTCAGTCAGAACGTTGTCGACCATCGTGAACGTCACATCGGGGTTTGCTGCGGCGTTGATAGCCGTCACCTCACCAAGGGCAAAGCCCACGGTGACGATGTGCAGACAGTCCTGCTGAAGCATCTGGTCGATGTTCGGCTGCCAGTCAGAGGCATCGGTTGACTCGAGGAAGAATGAATCCTCGGTCGCAAAGCCCTGTTCGACAGCTGCTTCGACGCCTGCCCATGCACTTGCGTTGAAGCTCCGGTCATCTACACCTGCCAGGTCAGTGACCAGGCACGTCTTTATGGGATCGCCTTCGAAACCGGCAGGAGCTGCCGTCGTCGTGGTTTCAGCTGCTGCCGTGGTCGTGGTCTCGTCAGTGCCAGCTGCTGTCGTGGTCGTTTCTTCGCCACCGCTTGCGGCGGTTGTTGTCGTGTCATCGCTGCTGTCGCTGCTGCATGCAGCGGCAACCAACGCGAGAGCGAGCATGAGGACGAGGATGAAACCCCGCTTCTTAAGCCCTGAGCGCATGAGTGCACCCTTTCGTTCGTCGTAATTGGACTCCCCTACCCAGCATTTGGGGGGAGAACCGAAGTGTATACCGTCTTGCTGTTGAAATGCATAGCTTGAAGCCCAACAATGTGAACCACGCTCAAGAGACGCTTGATACGAAGAAGCCCCGCCGCTCGGCGGGGCTTCTGCTAGTTCTCTGCCAGCTCGACAGGCGGCTGATCCGGTGTCTCTACAGCCTCAAAGGCGAGGCTTTCGGGATTCTCGGTATCGACGGTGACAAGGATCGTCGATCCCGCCGGAAACTCCTTGAACAGGACCTTCTCCGACAGCGGGTCCTCGACGAGCCGCTGGATGGCTCGACGCAGCGGTCGAGCCCCGAGCTGCGGATCGTATCCCATGCGACCGAGGAGCTCCTTGGCGTCATCGGTCATGACCAAGTCGAGTGCCTGGCCCTCCAGCTGTTCCCTGACCCTGGCGAGGAGCAGGTCAACAATCTGTTTCACCTCGTCCATGGTCAACTCGTGGAACACGATGACCTCATCGATGCGATTCAGGAACTCGGGACGGAAATGCGTCTTGAGGGCTTCGACGACCTTGCTACGCATTCTGTCGTAGTTCATCTCCTCAGAACGCTCGGAGAAGCCGATGTTGGCCTTGCGGAGATCCGCTGTTCCGAGGTTCGACGTCATGATGATCACGGTGTTCTTGAAGTCGACGGTCCTGCCCTGGGAATCGGTGAGACGTCCATCCTCGAGGATTTGCAACAGGATGTTGAAGACATCGGGGTGCGCCTTCTCGATTTCATCGAACAGGACCACGGAGAACGGCTTGCGCCTGACGGCCTCGGTGAGCTGGCCACCTTCGTCGTACCCGACATAGCCTGGAGGCGAACCCACGAGCCTGCTGACTGCGTGCTTCTCCATGTACTCGGACATATCGATCTGGATAAGGGAAGACTCGTCGCCGAAGAGGAACTCGGTGAGGCTTTTCGCCGTTTCCGTCTTCCCAACACCTGATGGCCCGAGGAAGATGAACGAACCGGATGGCCGCTTCGGGTCCTTGAGCCCGGCCCTGGTCCTGCGAATGGCCTTCGACACGGCGGCGATGCCGTCCTGTTGGCCGATGATCCGCTTGTGGAGCTCATCTTCCATGTTGATGAGCTTCTCGGTTTCTTCCTCCGTCAGCCTGTGAACAGGGATTCCCGTCCACTGGGCGAGCACTTCTGCGATCTGCTCCTCGTCGATGGTGGCCTTGAAGGTCTGGCCTTCGACCGTTGACGATGCCTCGGCTTCTGAACGTTCTGCTATCAGCTCGCGCTCGCGATCCCTCAGCTGGGCGGCGCGCTCGAACTGCTGGGCGTTGATGGCCTCACGCTTGTCTGTGCGCAACTTGCCGATCTGGTCGTCGATCTCCTTGACCTCGTCAGGGAGGCTGGAGCGTTTGAGCCGCATCCGGCTGCCTGCCTCGTCGAGGAGGTCTATCGCCTTGTCCGGCAGGAACCTGTCTGCGATGTACCGGTCGGCGAGGTTGGCCGCATTGACCAACGCCTGTTCGGTGAACTCCACTTTGTGGTGCTCCTCGTAGGAGTCGCGGAGTCCCTCGAGGATCTTGATGGTGTCCGCAATGGAAGGCTCCTCGACCTTGACCGGCTGGAAACGGCGCTCCAGGGCGCTGTCCTTCTCGAGATACTTGCGGTACTCCTCGAGCGTGGTTGCCCCGATGGTTTGGAGTTCGCCTCTGGCGAGCATCGGCTTGAGGATGCTCGCCGCGTCGATCGCTCCCTCGGCAGCGCCTGCGCCAACCAATGTGTGGATCTCGTCGATGAACAGGATGATGTCACCACGTGTCCGGATCTCCTTGAGGACCTTCTTGAGCCGCTCCTCGAAGTCACCTCGGTACCGGGACCCTGCGACGAGCGCACCAAGATCAAGCGTATAGATGTGCTTATTGGCGATCGTGTCGGGAACCGTTCCATCCACGATCTGCTGGGCGAGGCCTTCGACGATTGCCGTCTTGCCGACACCGGGTTCGCCGATGAGCACAGGGTTGTTCTTCGTGCGCCGGGAAAGCACCTGCATGACGCGCTCGATCTCGTTCGCACGTCCGATGACCGGATCGAGGGTCTGCTCGCGTGCGAGCTGGGTGAGGTTGCGTCCGAATTGGTCAAGCACAGCCGAGCCTGACGAGCTGGCTTCGCCCCGAGAACTGCCGGAGCTTCCGCCCTGGCCGGAGCCCGATGATCCGCCTTCGTCCCCTTGTACACCGGAAAGCAACTGGATGACGGTCTGGCGGACCTTCGTGAGCTCTGCACCGAGCTTCACGAGTACCTGGGCAGCGACACCCTCGCCCTCGCGAATCAGACCGAGAAGGATGTGCTCGGTCCCGATGTAGTTGTGGCCGAGTTGGAGGGCCTCACGGAGTGAGAGCTCCAGCACCTTCTTGGCTCTCGGCGTGAAGGGGATGTGACCGGACGGGGCCTGTGAGCCCTGACCGATGATTTCAACGACCTGGCTGCGAACCGACTCGAGGTCGATCTCCATGCTTTCGAGAGCGCGCGCAGCTACACCTTCACCCTCATGGATGAGACCGAGAAGGATGTGCTCGGTCCCGATGTAGTTGTGGTTCAACAGGCGCGCCTCTTCTTGGGCGAGGACCACAACCCGTCTGGCTCTGTCTGTGAAACGCTCGAACAACGCTCATCACCTCATATACATGTATGGCGCCCCGTTGCCGGTGCGCCCATTGGAGTATAGGTATTCAACCCTGATACCCCCGGGATACCTTCCGCGGCGCAAGCTCGTACTCGACTGCTCGATACTGGAAACCCACGCTGTACCATCTCCATTCCATTCGTTGGAGTCGTCACCCGTGGATCGCCCAATTTTCCAGCAACTTGTACCCATTCCGAGGGTGTGGGACCGCATGGCCGCTGTTGAGAGGCGCCTTGTGGAAGTCACGGTGGCAGACACTCCGTTCCTTACCGAAATCGCCCAACACGGCCTTGCTGCCGGGGGCAAGCGCTACCGACCCCTCCTCGCGCAGGTCGCAGCCGAGCTTGGTCCGAACAGCGGATCAGATCCCGTCGAGGCAGGGGTCGCCGTCGAGCTGGTTCACCTCGGGTCGCTCTATCACGACGACGTGATCGACGAGGCTGATTCTCGACGCGGCCGCACGAGTGTGAATACGAACTGGAGCAACACCGTCGCCATCCTGGCCGGCGACTTCCTCCTTGCACGGGCATCCGAGGTTGCAGCACCACTCGGAGAAGAAGCCGTTGCGCTGATCGCCAGAACCTATGCGACGCTGTGCGAGGGCCAGGTCAGCGAGCTCGTCCACGCAAACGATCTGGTCCATGGGCCAGACGAGTACTTCAGCGTCATCGGAGGCAAGACGGCCTCGCTGATTCGCACATCAGCCAGACTCGGTGCACTGACCGCAGGGGCAGACCGCGAGACGGTCGATGCCATCAGCGAATGGGCATGGGAGATGGGGATGGTCTTCCAGATCACGGACGACGTGCTCGACCTGATCGCAAGCGATGAGTTCCTTGGGAAGCCAGCGGGCAGCGACATCGGGGAAGGCACGTTCACGCTGCCAGTCCTGCTTGCCTCCAGAGGACCGGACGGCAACCGCATCGCTGAAGTGCTAGCGAACGGACCACAGTATTCGAACGAAGCCATTCACGAGGTCATCGACCTGACCGTGCGCGGCGGCTACGTGGATGTGGCTCTCGATGATGCAATTGAACGGATGCGAATCGCCGAAAAGGCAGCCCAACGGATCCCGAACAACCCCTTGATGGATGTGCTCCACGACCTCGACCAGTACCTCCTCGACCGGGTAGCTTCAGCTCGCAGCTGACCCAGCAACCGGACGGCCCATGCGCAGTCGATCGACCATCATCCCTGGCCTCGTCCTCGC
>Ga0265303_10001971_pt1 | contig 12722 bp, 10 predicted proteins | sample Helome_2_FD_192494 | JGI IMG/M metagenome (GOLD analysis project Ga0265303, IMG submission 192494) | Marine sediment microbial communities from subtidal zone of North Sea - Hel_20160317 (Illumina Assembly) | ecosystem: Environmental > Aquatic > Marine > Subtidal zone > Sediment ...
CGGTCAACGGCAGCTAATTGCGTTCTTACGGGCCTATGTGAGTAATCCCAGCATATTGGTTCTGGATGAAGCTACTTCCTCCGTGGACACCTATTCTGAGCAGCTGATCCAAAAAGCTACCGAAAAAATCACTGCAGGCAGGACTTCTATAATTATTGCTCACCGCCTTGCCACCGTAAAAAAGGCCGATAAAATTCTAGTCATGGATGCCGGTAAAATTCTTGAGAGTGGCACACACAAGGAGTTACTCAAAAAAGGAGGCTATTACAATAAGCTCTATGAGGCCCAGTTTATGGCTGAGGAAGCAGCTTAGGTAATTAAATCCTCTTAATTCCTGACTGGTTTAAGATCTTCCAAAGTGATTGTTCCTGTTACAAAAAGTATAACATTGAAAGCCATAATTAAGCCAAAATACCCAATTAAGGCTAAAATCATATACAGACAAGTTCTTAATATAAATTGGCCCGTTGAGAGTTTATTTATCCTCTGCATCACATAAACCGAATAAATAAACATTAGAGGTATCATAATTGTAGACATCATCATATAATTTTGTGGGTCCAGGATTAATACAATTAGGCTAATAAGGAATGATAGGATACTAAATTGGGCTAAAGTATAGAACATAACTACCAGGTATTCAGAGAATACATATCCTCGCTTATTAAAAGTTAGCCAACCGGCAATTGCAAAGATTGGGATAAATAAAATAAACACTAAGGATGAAAAGTCGTATATGATGGGCATTATTTTTTTATAAAATTCAGGATTTACCCCTTGATTAAAGACATCTATGTCCATCCCCTCTAAGACAAAAACCTTTTGCATCAAAAAGTAAAGCAGACCAGAAAGAGTTAGCGCGATCCCTAAATAACTTATTGGATTCAGGTACTTTCTGCGAATTCCTGAGATATAACCATCAATAACAAGCTCCGGTTTTGTGAACAAATGAATAAAGGTCCTAAGGAAAGTATTATCGAGATCAAAATAACGTTCAGTAATATCATGTGACAGGTTTTTAAAAGTCAACCTGTTACGAATTATTCTAGCCCCGCAATTGGAACAGTAGTTAAAATCTTTTTTTAGGATGGTACTGCAATTTTTGCACTCCATGGTTAGAGTAAATCTAATTTAATCCTGTTAGCCAATTCAGATAAGTCCTTATACGCTACAAATTCGCCATTGTTTATATAAGAGATCAATCCGGTTTCTTCACTAAGAACAAGGGCAAGCGCGTCTGTACGCTCCGTAATTCCAACAGCCGCCCGGTGTCTCAAACCAAAACGCAAAGGAATATTACGCTCATTGGATAAAGGTAGTATGACTCTGGTAGCCGTAATATGATTATTCTCTATAATGGCTGCCCCATCATGTAATGGACTATTCTTATAAAAGATACTTTCCAGGATTGGTTGATTAACTTCCACATTCATAGCATCTCCGGAAGATTTTACAAAATCAAGAGAATTACTTCTCTTTATAACCAAAATGGCACCCGTCCTGCTTCTACTCATTTTGTCGCAAGCTCTGAGAATTGCATCAACATCCAGATTAGAAGCAATACCTTCCTGTCTTAAAAATTTAAATCGTTTTACAAAATTCCGTTTATTGGACAAGTTGGTGGAACCAATCATAAGAAGGAATTTTCGTATTTCCTGTTGAAAAACAACAATTAAAGCAATTAAACCAACCGACATAAAACCACCAACCATACTACTGATCATTTTCATATCCAGTAATTGGGTTAATTTCCAAAACCCCCATACAATAACAATTCCAATAAAAATATTAATAGCTACAGTACCTCGTACCAGTTTGTAGATGTAATAAAGCAGTATAGCAACAAGGAGGATGTCTATGATGTCCGTGATTTTAAAATCCAGAAAGTTAAAAAAGTCCAATCCTTGTCGTTTTTGTAAAATTAGAAAAAATAGATGAACAAAAAATTAATCTTCAATTTGGTTTACCGCTTGCATTAATTCAATGCATTCCCTTGCTTCTTTAACGTCGTGCACCCTTAAAATATTGGCGCCTTTGGATAATGCAAAGGAGTTTAGGGCAGTGGTTCCATTCAGCGCCTGACTTGGATTAATACCTAAGGTCTTATAGATCATGGACTTTCTGCTTAGACCAACAAGAATTGGTAGTCCAAAAGTTTTAAATAGATTCAGATGATGTAACAAAGAAAAACTTTGTGAAGGAGTCTTGGCAAACCCAAAACCAGGATCAAGGATTATGTCATTAATACCAAATGATTTGGCAAGAGCAACTTTTTCCGAAAAATAATAGAGGACATCTTCTAACAGCTTACTGTAATTAGTTTGTTTTGACATGTTCTGCGGATTTCCTTTCATGTGCATCATTACATATGGCACTTTAAAGTCCGATATGGTTTGCATCATCTTACGATCCATATTTCCGGCAGAAATATCATTGATCATTGCTGCACCATTTTCAAGACAGCACCGGGCAACCCCACTTCTGAAGGTATCTATAGACAAATAGATATCGGGAAAATTACTAATTAACAGATCTACAACGGGCAAAATCCTTTTCAATTCTTCTTCTTCTGAAACATCAGTCGCACCCGGTCTGGAACTATAGGCACCCAGGTCCACAAAAGTAGCTCCTTCGTCTAGTAATTTTTCTGCTTGTTTCAAAATAGAGGCTTCATCCTTATATTTTCCTCCATCATAAAAAGAGTCCGGAGTAACATTTAAAACCCCCATAACTTTAGGCTTTTTTAAATCAATCAATGTGCCTTTGCAATTTATTGTCATAGGATATTTTTAAACCATTTGGAGTATAAATTATTTTGAAGACCAAGATTAAACTCCGAACTTTGATGTTTCCATTATTTTGAGCGAAATTTACGCAAATTAGAACAATTTACATGCAGCAAACCTCGGAACAATACGATGGCATCATAACTACTTGTAGGGACTTATTTTCAAAAAAAATGAAAGATTACGGAAGTGCCTGGCGAATTTTAAGACTCCCTTCTTTAACAGATCAGATATATATTAAGGCCCAGCGCATCAGAAGTTTACAGGAAAACGAGGTCCGTAAAGTAGACGAAGGTGAAAAATCTGAATTTATTGGGATTATCAATTATGCTATTATGGCGCTCATACAGCTGGAAAAAGGTATTGCCCAGGAACCCGATCTGCCTCCGGCAGAAGCCATTAGTTTATACAACAAGCATGTTAGTATTACAAAATCGTTAATGGAAAATAAGAATCATGACTATGGGGAAGCCTGGAGAGATATGCGGGTAAGTTCATTAACCGATCTTATTATTCAAAAATTATTGAGGGTTAAACAAATAGAGGATAACAAAGGAGAAACTTTGGTAAGCGAGGGCATTGATGCAAATTATCAGGATATCATAAATTATTCGGTTTTTGCCCTGATTCATATGAATAAATCTAACGACCAAAAAATGCAATAAACAGTATGAAACACTTGGTTGGCTTTTCACGGGTTTTTGTTGGAATACTATTTATTATCAGTGGTTTTATAAAGCTTAATGATCCTGTAGGCTTTTCGTTCAAATTGGAAGAATACTTTAGTCAGGGAGTTCTCGATTTACCATTTTTAATGCCGTATGCTCTTGCGATATCAATCTTTGTAGTCATTTTTGAAGTGGTTTTGGGGGTATTCCTCTTGATAGGCTATCGTAAGAATTTTACCATATGGAGCCTGTTACTTATGATCCTGTTTTTTACTTTTCTTACCTTCTATTCAGCTTATTTTAATAAAGTAACAGATTGCGGATGTTTTGGAGACGCCATTAAATTAACACCTTGGGAATCTTTTACAAAAGATGTAATCCTTCTTGTACTAATCCTGATTTTATACTACGGCAGGCGACATATCAAGCCGCTCTTTAGTCAGCGGATCAGACAAATTATTGCTTTAGGATCTGCAGTACTTTGTATTATTTATGGAAACTATGTGCTTAATCATCTACCTGTAATAGACTTCAGGCCTTATAAGATTGGGGCCAATATAGCAGACGGGATGGAATATCCTGAGGACGCTCCGAAAGCCATATTTGAATATTCCTGGAAATTTAATAGTAAGGGAGAAGAAAAAGTAATCGTAACTAATGGGGAGTACCCGGATGTTGATGGGGAATTCATAGGTGTGGAGACTAAAGAAATACAGAAGGGATATGAACCTCCTATCCATGATTTTACTATTGAACAGGAAGGGGAGGATTATACTCCCTCGTTGATGCAGGAAGCTAAACTACTTATGGTGGTTGCCTATGACCTGGCTAAAAGTGAATACGAAGCCTTTGAAAAAGTAAAGGAAATTACCGATAGAGCCCTTAATCAGGGTTATAAAGTTATTGGAATGTCTGCCTCCAATGTAGAATGGACCAACAAGATTATTGAAGAATACCAACTGGGATTTGAATTTTATTTTACAGATGAGACAACCTTAAAGACTATTGTTCGATCTAATCCCGGACTTTTAACTTTGGAGCGAGGTACTATTACTCAAAAGGTACATTTTAACGATATCGAAGATTTAGAGCTTGAATAGAATTAAGTAGTGTTCAAAAAGGAACAAACTGTGATGAATATATAGAAACAAACGACAATTATTGTAAACATAAAAGAAACTAGAGATGAGAAGTAAAATAGTAGCTGGGAATTGGAAAATGAACAAGAACTTAAATGAAACCAAAACTTTGTTGAGCGAGTTATTAGAAAAAATACCAGCTACAACAGCAGAGGTCATTGTGGCTCCCACATTTGTAAACCTGGAGGGTACGGTACGTATTCTGCAATCGTCAGACATAAAAGTCGCTGCCCAGAATATGCATTTTGCCAAAAGTGGGGCTTATACAGGGGAAATTTCTGCGGATATGCTTCTAAACATCAATGTAGATACCGTAATTATAGGACATTCAGAACGCAGGGCATACTTTGGAGAAACAGATGATCTTCTGGCCAAAAAAGTGAAGGCTGCGCTGGAAAACAATATGCGCACCATTTTTTGTTTTGGAGAAGAATTGGAAGAGAGAAAGGCTGGCAACCATTTCAACGTAGTGGAATCTCAGCTCAAGAATGGTCTTTTTGACTTACCAGCAGAAGCCTGGCAACATCTAGTTCTCGCTTATGAACCTGTTTGGGCCATAGGTACAGGAGAAACAGCCTCGCCTGAACAGGCACAGGAAATGCACGCATTTATCCGTAAGACGATTACTGAGGCTTATGATTTGTCTGTAGCAAATGAAGTCTCCATTTTGTATGGAGGTAGTGTAAAACCTTCAAACGCCCGGGAGATTTTCTCAAAACCCGATGTGGATGGTGGGCTAATTGGCGGAGCTGCTTTGGTAGCGGATGACTTTATTGACATTATTAAGGCCATCTGAACCTTTATGCAAAAACTCTTTCTGGAATATCGATTTTCGATAAATCCTTTACAACCTGCTATGGACATTTTGATAGCGGAGCTGGCCGTACTGGGTTTTGACAGTTTTTTGGAAACCGAGGATGGTTTGCTGGCTTATGTTAAAAAGGAGTTATGGAACCCCAAGGCCTTGCTAAACGTCCATATCCTTGCCAATAAAGATTTTAGTATTGATTATGAAGTATCTGAAGTAGAACAGCTAAACTGGAATGAACAATGGGAAAAGAATTTTGAACCCATAATTGTTGATAATCAATGTGTTGTAAGAGCCCCCTTTCATGACAAACGGGATGTCGCCTTTGATATAGTTATAACTCCTAAAATGAGTTTTGGTACCGGGCATCATGAAACTACCCACATGATGCTTCAATTGATTTTGGCACTGGATTTCAAAGATAAATCTGTATTGGATATGGGCTGTGGAACAGGTGTTCTGGCCATTCTGGCTGCTATGAAAGGAGCCCGGACTGTAGATGCAATAGATATAGATAACTGGAGTTACCTGAATGCCATGGAAAATGTGTCTGCTAATAAATGTGAACAGATTAATGTTTTTGAAGGGGACGTTAATTTATTGACAAATCAAAATTACGATATTATCTTAGCCAATATTAATCGCAATATTTTGCTTTCAGATATCTCTGTTTATGTAAGGCACCTGAAAAAGGGGGGGGAATTGCTTTTAAGTGGTTTTTATAAAGTAGATATGGCGCTTATTTCAAAGGAATGCACTACAAATGGACTTTCATGGCAAGAAAATCTGGAAAAAAATAACTGGGTTGCGTCAAAATATGTATTTTAGTTAATACAAAAAGCTATCTCTATGAGTACTAAGGAAAAAGTCTCCGAAGATCTACTTTTGGATGAGGAGACGCTGAAACAAAATGAAATAGTATTGTTCAATGATGAAGTAAATACCTTTGAACATGTTATTCACACCTTAATTAATGTTTGTGAACATACTGCGGAACAGGCAGAACAATGTTCATTAATAGTTCATTACAAGGGCAAATGCACGGTCAAAACCGGGGAATATAAGGAATTAGAACCCCGTTGCAGTAAATTATTGCAGGCAGGCTTGAGTGCCGAGATTGTCTGATTGTTCATGTTTCGAGAGCTTAATAAGTGATATGTTATTCTTTTCTTACCTTTAAAAGAATAGTTCCTCTTTATGTGTCTTTTGAGAATAGTCTTTATTCTACTTTTATTATTTTGCAATTTCTTCGCTTATGCCCAGGAAGTACCTCCTATTCAAAATTATGCTCCTGTTGATTACGGGGCAGGAACACAAAATTGGGCCATTTCCCAGTCCGGGGAAAAGTTTATTTATGTAGCCAATAATGCAGGCCTGCTTGAATTTAATGGAGCTCAATGGAAATTGTATCCTTCTCCAAATGGTACTTATATAAGATCTGTTAATGTAGTCGATGATTTAATTTACACAGGATGCTACATGGAGTTTGGGTATTGGAAGAGAAATGAATATGGAATTTTGGATTATTATTCCCTGATTAATCAGCTTGAGGAAGATTTAGTTGAAGATGAACAATTCTGGAATATCCTGGAATTTAAAAAATGGCTGTTGTTTCAGTCATTAGATCGCATATATATTTATGATACAACCGATAAAACTTTTGATATCCTGGATGCCAAAAGTGTCAGAGCAGAAATTTTTAATGTAGATAACACCATCTATTTTCAAAAAGTAAATGAGGGTATTTTTAAAGTAGAAAATAGCAAATCGGTCTTGGTTTCCAATGATGAGGTAATTAAGGACAATATTGTTATTGGCGTATTTTCTAAAAACAACCGCTTATTAATACTTACAGAACGCAGTGAGTTTTATTTCCTTACTCCGGAAGGTCTTGAAATATGGAATATAGAAGGAAGCAGGGAATTATCCTCAGTTAATGTTTATAGCAGTTTACGCCTGGAGGACGGCGGTTTTATTTTGGGCACAATTTCAAAGGGCATTTATCATCTGGATACCAATGGGCGAATAATTAGAAAAATTAACCAGATTAAAGGATTAAATAATAATACAGTGCTTTCAATATTTGAGGATGTTGAAAACAATCTTTGGCTGGGATTGGATAACGGGATAAGCATCATAAATTTAAATTCTCCATTTAATGAATATATTGATAAAATAGGAAGATTAGGTGCCGTTTATGCCTCAATTATTTTTGATAATATTCTTTACCTGGGAACAAATCAAGGTTTATTTTACAAAAGACTGTCTTGGGAAGGAGATTTTGAGTTTGTTGAAAAAACTAATGGCCAGGTCTGGTGCTTGAGATCTATTGACAATACATTATTCTGTGGGCATAATGCAGGAACTTTTGTTGTTGAGGATAACTTAGCAAAACAAATATCAGAATTTCCAGGGACCTGGGATTTAAAGGCCTTTTCCGATAATCCTAACCTAATCCTGCAAGGTAATTACTCCGGTTTGAGTGTTATTGAGAAATTAAATGATGAATGGCGATTTAGAAACAAAATAGAAGGATTTGACATTTCCAGTCGTTTTATAGAATTAATAGAGGAGAATCAAATTTTAGTGAATCATGAAAACAAAGGAATTTTTAATATTTCTGTTGATCAGGATTTTAAACAAGTACTGAATATTGAAGAAGAAACATCAAAAGGTATTGGTTCCAGCCTGATTTCCTATAATAAAAATCCCTTGTACACTACTAATAAAGGAGTTTTTAAATATGACCTGGACCAGAAGAAATTTACCTTAGATTCGTTATTAACTGGTAAATTATTTAATGAAGATGAAGGTATAATAGGAGTATTGAATGTAGATAATAATGCAAATAGGCTGTGGGGCTTCACAGAATCTAATATTGTATATGTATCTCCTGGTAGATTTAGTAATGAGCCACAAGCGTTCAGAATACCGGTTCCATCATATTTTAGGAGAATTCTGGCTGTGCCCGGATTTGAGTCCATTACACCCTTGAGTAAACAACTATACTTAATAGGAATTTCCAATGGTTATATAACATTAGATTTAGAAAAATTGAAGTCCAAAGAGTATATAATCAGTATTAATGGAATTTCGAAGGAATTTTATGATGCACCAGATGACAGAATCTCTTTTAATGGTGTAAGCGAACTTGATTTTAAAGACAATAGCCTGAATTTTACATTTGGGGTTGCCGAATATGATAAATACTCAGAGGTAAATTATCAGTATAAGTTGGATGGAGTTTATGACAATTGGAGTAGATGGTCTTCAATTCCGGAAATATCCTTTAAGAATTTGCCCTATGGAGAGTATAAATTTAATGTTAGAGCACGTGTAGGTAATACCTTAACAAAAAACACAGCAACTAATAAGTTTGTTATCCTTCGCCCCTGGTATGCGTCTGTTTGGGCAATTATCGCATATGTCTTAGTCGCCATATTACTCGCTGTGCTAACACATAAAATATATCGGGGATATTATAGAAATCAACAAAAAAGACTTTTAAGTGAGAACAAAAGGAAGCTTAAGCGGAAAAAATTAAAGACTCAAAAGGAAATTATTCAAATTAGAAATGAACAACTACAAAATGAGATAGAAAGTAAGAATAGGGAACTTGCCATCTCCACCATGAGCATAATACGGAAAAATGAATTTCTAAATACCATTAAGGACCAGCTAAAAGATAGTGAATCTAATCTTCAGGTGCGCAATGTAATCAATACTATAGACCGGAATATTACTAATTCGGATGATTGGAAATTTTTCGAAGAAGCCTTCAATAATGCGGATAAAGGATTCTTAAAGAAAATCAAAAAACTACACCCTGAATTAACGCCGAATGACCTGCGTTTAAGTGCTTACCTGAGACTTAACCTTTCATCAAAGGAAATAGCTCCTCTGTTAAATATATCCGTCCGCAGTGTAGAGGTGAAAAGATATCGTCTGCGTAAAAAAATCAACCTATTACACGAAGAAGGCCTTACGGACTACATTTTGGGCTTATAATAAGTTATAACAATCATATTAAACACCACAACATCACCTATACAAAAGTGATCATCTTAAATAATTGTTATTTTTTTTTGAAGTTTAAAGATTATCGAAATCCCCATATTTTAAGGGAAAATCTATTAATTATGCAATTTTCTTACATTTTTCATGCTATGTATGTTTTTTGTATAGGCCCTTTTTATCGATTTCTCAGAACAACACATTAAATTGTATCGGTTGTTTAAAGCTTCCTAATTCTTCAAATAGGTTAGCACCAAATGACCTTTCAAACTGAGACATGTTAATTAAAAAGAAAACTATGAAAAAATTAAAGTACATCATTGTATCGCTATTTGCTGTTTTAATGAGCTGTAATGGTGATGACAACGACATCCCAACTGTCATTGCGCCAACAAACCTATCTGTAACTTCAGCAGTTAGTCCTGATAATTCGGGTACGGTAACTTTCACAGCTACGGCTGATAATGCAATTTTTTATCATTTCGATTTTGGGGACGGTACAAATGGTTTGACGAAAACGGGTACTATTACCAAAATGTACGACATGCTTGGTGATAATTCATATACTGTAGTAATAACGGCTGGTGCCGGTGCGTCACAGATTATTTCAGAAACAATTCAAATTTCTGTTACACTTGACTTCTCAGATCCTGAAACGGTTGCACTTTTAACCAACGGTAGTTCAAAAACATGGTTTTTGGCGGCTTCGCTACAAGGTCATTTAGGACTAGGACCTGCGCGGGAAGGAATTGATGGTGATTGGTGGTATCCCAAATGGTACTCGGCAGCAGCGTTTGAGAAATGTGGTTCCGAGGATTCAGATTGTCTATGCGATGATGAACTGACATTTTCAGTAAATGGGAATGGTGCTATGTCATATGAATTGGATAACAAAGGACAAACCTTTTTTAATGTAGGGCATAAAGCCGTTGTAGGGGGAGTGGAAGAATTAGATTTCTGCTATGATTTTGATACTTCAGGATCAAAATCCGTAACGCTTTCAGAGGTTTCAGGTAACGTTCCAGAAGGGGAGACTACCGGTATTCAGATGAATTTCTCAGACGGCGGGTTTATGGGATATTATGTAGGCTCATCCACTTACGAGATACTTTCAATTAGTGATAATTCATTATATGTAAGAACCTATGATACTGAGAACCCTGATTTAGCCTGGTACCATAAATTTAGTTCTGAACCAGCATCAGGAGGTGGAGATGAGTACCTTGAAACTATTTATACCAATTTGGTTTGGGCTGACGAATTCGATGTCGATGGGGCTCCCAATCCTGCCAATTGGGGATATGACCTTGGCGCAGGCGGCTGGGGTAATGGTGAGGCACAGGAATATACTTCTGACCCTGAAAATGTACGAGTAGAAGGTGGTATGTTAAAAATTACGGCTAAAGGATCAGGTGAAGTGAGCGGTGTAAAGCACTACTATGATGAAATTACGTTGGTTGCCGCTGGTGGAACAACTTCTTTGATTGAGGATTTTGAAGGCACAGCTCCTGTTTTTACCGGCTTTGGTGGCACCTCCTCTACAGTGATTGATAATCCAGATGCTACTGGGGAAAATACATCGACAAAGGTAGCCGAGTCTTTAAAACCATTTGGTGCCGAAACCTGGGCAGGTTCTTTCTTTGATGTTGCAGCTCCGTTGGATTTGACTACTTACTCAAGTATTAGCATTAAGACATGGTCGCCTGCGGTTGGTACTTTAATTAGGCTAAAACTTGAAAACCAGGCGAATGGGAATGAATTTGTTGAGGTAGATGCTACTACCACCGTAGCCGAGGCTTGGGAAACATTAACTTTTGACCTTAGCACAGCCCCATTGTTCACTTATGATAGGATAGTGCTATTCTTTGATTTTGGAAATAGCCCAACAGGAGATACGGCATATACATCTGCACGCATTAAATCTGAAAACTTATTTGAATTTACCTATGGTAGAGTCGAAATTAGAGCAAAACTTCCTTCAGCCGGAGGTACTTGGCCAGCTTTATGGGCATTAGGTGCGAATTTTGATACCGTCGGATGGCCAGATAGTGGTGAAGTTGATATTATGGAGCATGTTGGTAATAATGCGAATGTTACTTCTAGCGCATTGCATTATCCAGGTAATTTTGGGGGTACTGCCGTTACTGCATCCACTCCGGTGGGCACAGCAACTTCGGAATTCCACAATTACACGGTGGAATGGACACCTGAAAGTATCAAGTTTGTGGTTGATGAAGAATTGGTACATCTCAGCTTCGTTAACTCTGTGGATACCCCATTCAATAGTGATTTCTTCTTTATCATGAATATTGCTCTTGGCGGTACCCTGGGCGGAACAATCGATCCCGCATTTACAGAAGATACCATGGAAGTAGATTACATAAGAGTATATCAATAATTCTCTTTAGTTAATTTGTTTAGCAGAAAAAAGGTTAGCTGGTTCCCCTAACCTTTTTTTTATTAAATTGTGCGAGATAATGATGTTCGTGCTCTTTAGGTGGCAAATTGGACTCAAGAATTACTTAAAAAAAAGTACTCCTTAAATTAGTTCCTTTGCTGGAATCTATAGTCAGGCATCAGTTTATCACTGTAATTCCAGTAGAAATCTAAATATCTCTTAAAATGAAACAAAGAAATAAGCAACAGATGGTTAGAAGAATAGCGGCTATGCTATCATTATCTCTGTTATTCGTTAATTGCTCAACCAAAGAAAAAGAATCACCGGAGAAATTGGTTGCAAAACCTGAAATGAAAATAATATCTACGACAGACATGAATACCAGTATTTATACTACCGCCCATAAGACCGATCTAAAACTTTCTGATACAGGGGCATTGGCATTCAGTGATTTTAAACAACCTTTAGAGACTGAAATTGACGTACTCGTGGATCCGAATAAACAATTTCAAACTTTATTGGGAATTGGCGCTGCATTGACGGACGCCGCGGCAGAGACTTTTTACAAGCTTTCCGAAGAAAATCAGAAATTATTTTTAGAGGCCTACTACAGCAAAGAAAATGGTATCGGATATTCTTTGGGCAGAACTATTATTCATAGTTGTGATTTTTCAACTGGGAGTTATACCTATGTAGAAGAAGGAGATGCAGAGCTAAAAACATTCAATATTGATCACGATCGCCAATACCGGCTTCCGTTTACCAAAAAGGCGATTGAAGCGGCAGGGGGTGAATTAACTATGTATGCCAGTCCCTGGAGTCCGCCGGCTTTTATGAAAACGAACAACAATATGTTGCAGTGCGGGAAATTAAAGCCGGAGTTTTATCAACCCTGGGCCAATTATTATG
>Ga0265303_10001972_pt1 | contig 12719 bp, 12 predicted proteins | sample Helome_2_FD_192494 | JGI IMG/M metagenome (GOLD analysis project Ga0265303, IMG submission 192494) | Marine sediment microbial communities from subtidal zone of North Sea - Hel_20160317 (Illumina Assembly) | ecosystem: Environmental > Aquatic > Marine > Subtidal zone > Sediment ...
TGAGGTATTTATTTACATATTGCGGCTTCCACCACCCTGCAGGTATTTCCACGGAGAAGTCGGATTTAGGTAAATCTTTGAGGCTGCGTTTATCTGCTGCAGCGGCGCAACCGAAAATCAGACACAGGGAGATTAAAAGGAGCAGTAATTTTTTCATGATTCTTCTCCGCTGTTGATACATCGTTGCAGGTACCCCTGGATATAGGCCTTGTCAGGCGCATTGGGTGATAGCAACAGACAGGTTTCGAAAAATTTTTGTGCCAATCGCCGCTCCCCTTCCTTGTAGTGCATCAACCCCATCGCTTTGTGCGGTGCCGGAAATGACGGGTCCAGGGCAATAGCCCTTTCATATAATTTAATTACTTTTTTCATATCGTCCTGCTGCCCCTGCTGTCTGAATATCTCACCGAGCAGGTAATAAGCACCGGCATCATCCTGATTTCGGAACAAATACTTTTGTACACTTCTCTGGGCAGCATAAAATCGGCCGATTCGCAGGTCCAACCGTGCATTGTCCAGAACCAGTTTGTCCAGCCTAGATCGGAAAATTTCAGAATTTATCAAACCGATATTTCCCGAATAATCGGTGGCGAGCCACTGGCTGACATTTTCCATTCGCTGTTGAACGCTTGGATGGGTTCCGAGGAAAAAGGGCTCTTTGATACCCTCGATTTCTATTTCCTGTTGCAGATGCTCAAAAAGATTCAGGGCTTGTCTAGGATCATAGCCTGCTTTGGCCATGAGGTCAAGCCCGCCGCGGTCAGCCTCAGCCTCAAACTCACGGGTGTAGCCGGATACAGCTGCAATCGATCCATTGACTCCTAAAAATCGCGCCAGGTCCCGAGCGATAACAACTTTTTCAATCGTTTTTTGAACGGCAGCCATATAGCCGGCTTGATCTTTGATACTTTTTAAGACCCTTAAAGAATGCCGATGGGTGCAGTGGGTCATTTCATGGGCCAGAAGGGCGGCCAGCTGAGCTTCATTTTCCATACGGGCCAGGACCCCGGTATGGACATAGATCACCCCATTTGGAAAGGCAAACGCATTTAAATTGGGGTCATTGATGATTTTAATATCAAATAACATGTCCGGTGAATCGGTAAATGCTTTTAGCTTTGCAGCAACCTGGTTAAGATAGGTTTCCAGTTCTGGATCCCGATAAAGCCAGCCGCTGTCGTTTATGACTTGCTGTTCTTCCTGTGCCCGGCGCCAGAGCAATTTTTCTTCTTTTTCAGCCGTGAGGGCCTCATCAATAGAGATTGGCGGCGGGGTCGCACACGCCGATGCCAGACACAAAATGGTCAATATAAGTACAAAATATTTCAATCTTGGGGTTGAACTCATATTTTTCATCATGGCTTCTAAAAGTTGCTGCAAATTCCAAATGGTTAAAGAATCTAATAATTCAAGATAGTTATAGTCCACGTGCCCCTAGGGTCGCCCGGAGCGTCTCCGTTAAGTTTTATCGTGTTTAATATCGGTATTTTACTGTTTGGACTTGACTCTTTTTTAGGCGGGTTGCTTAAATTAAAAGAATTTTCAATTGGTTATGGATGGAAATAGTTGATGGGTCGCTACTGAAAGAGGTTCATATTGAAAATTTGTTTCAGTTATTAATTTTTTCTATGGACTTTTTTTTCAAGGTGTTTATAATATACGCCAGGTTAAAACAGTCGGTGGGTCAGATTCGATTCTGTTTAGCTTCTGAAAGGAGGTTCGATCATGAAAAAAGTTGTTTTTTTACTGATCATTGCGTTTTTTTTAGCCGGTTGTACCGCTGAATGGTACAAACACGACACCATTTATAAAACAAATGATCACATGACATTTAGCTGGTGGGGATACAACAGTCCTACAAATGAAGATTTGAAAAAATCTGAATCAGAAGGATGGTGGGGCGCTGAAATACCCTATATCCCGGCCGAGTAGTTTTTGGGTGTTGGAAAGCTGTGGAATAGAATTGCTGAATGGATGACGTCTTTCCGACTCTTTCTGTGATTGACAGATAAATAAATCCCCTGAGTGGCAGGCTGCTATACTGATGTATCCGACTGGCAACCTAAATGCTGGTTTTTTCCATTACGCAAATGGAGCAATGAAAACCTGGCGTTCATGCCCTGAGGAATAAAACCTCAAACCGGATAGCAGACTGCCGCATTGGGGATGGATACAATTAAGTTGATAGCTCAAGGCTGATGGCCCTATGTTTGTTTGAATACGACGGTCTATCTGACTAATTCTTGGGTTATTTGGGGTTGCCCCTCAAAATAATATTCCTCTCCCTAGCCTTTAAAGGATGGCTAAATTCTTCTTTTGAAGGCATCAAGTGCTTCCTGCAACATACGGCGGATGAAAACCTCCTTATCGCCGTCGGTCATTTGGGTGTATTCAGAATAATTATAATTTGACTGGGCAAGGTCGGGCGGATGTTTCCTGCATTTGTTTTTTATGGTATCAAACTTCTGAATCATTTCTAAAAGGCTGTATCTGCTCCCCTCAAAACTCAGGATCCATTCTAATCGTTGCATCATTTCAAAACGCAACTGATCTGCCAAAAAAAGATGAACATCGACAACTTGCATTTGATCCCGGTTGCCAAGGTAGTGGAATTTGTCTGCCGGACCAAGATCCAGGATGCCCATGATAAGTTCGTAATAAGCCATGGAGCTGTTTTCACCGGGTTGCGATAAATAGTAAAGGGTCTTGTCTGAAAGATCTGAAAGGCGGGTTTGGGAATCATATGTTTCCGAGAAACGCTTTTGCCAGGGCCCGAAACCTCTTTGTTCCAGCGTCCGGATGCGATAGGTATTAAGATCAACAACTTTTGCCATGATGATTGCTTTTAGCAAAAATATTCGTAATCGTCCAACTTTTAAATGTGATATTGAACATTGGCAATTTTCTTTTGGTAACAGTTTGACAAGGACGGAGGTTGTTTACTATTAATAGAAATTCCGTTTGATCAGGTTGCCCATGTCAACCCGGTCTAATAACGAATTCCCCTAAAAATAAAATAGACCCCTACAGATATCATAAGCACGGCGCCGATTCGATAGATCACTTCCCTTTTTTTCAACCAGCCCATATCGGCCAGTTTGGCAACGAGAAACAGGGCCGGCAAGGTCCCCAGGCCAAAACACATCATCACCCCCATACCTTTGACAATTGCCGCGGCGGGATCGGTGGCTTTCATTCCGGCGCCGGCGGCAGCCAGCAGGGCGGTGTAAACCGGGCCGCAGGGAAGCAAGCCCAGCAACAAACCGATGGGGAAATAGGCCGCAGTGGATTTTATCTTTGACAGTCGCTGAAATCCTCTGGAGACAAAGCCGCCGGGATTGTAGGAATCGCCAAATACTTTTCCAAACGTTATCCAGCCGCTCATGGCCAGCCCCATAACAATAATCAGGATGCCGGCAAAAATCATGGCGCCTTTCTGGATGCCGGCTATATGGGAGGCGACCAGGGTGAACGAACCGGAGGCACCCATGATGCCGCCCAGTAAGCTGTAGGTGACTACCCGGCCGGTATTGTATAGCAGATGGGGGATTAAGAACTTTTTGTCTTTAAGGTTAAGCGATAAAGATACCACAATCGGCCCGCACATGCCGATGCAATGGCCGAAGCCCACGGTGAATCCAGTGACCAGAAATATGGGGTAAAGGGGATCAATAAATGACATCGAAGATAAATTTAACCTCACCGGCTTCGGGTACGATCACATTGGCAAACCAGGTTCTTTTGCCGCTGGGGCAGCGAACGATGACGCCGGTTCCCTCGTATGTGCCGGGGCCGGTGGGTTTCAGTGCCACCTGATTCGGCCCCATTTTCATGGCCGGCATGCCCAGGTCGATATGGGGCTGTTTGGCCGGGGAGGGGCCTTTGATTGAAACTTTGAAGACCAGGTCCTGCATGGCCTTCACGGGTCGGGGAGTAATTTCCAGGGAAACGGTAAGATTTCCAACAGATTGCGAACACACGCCTTTATGAGCCTCGCAGTTGATCATGGTACCCGCTGCCATGGCAGGGGATGGAGCAACCACGCCGGCAAAAACCAGAATGCCGGCCAGGATGAAAAATGATAACGAGATATTGATTACCGATGTTTTTGCAAAATATCGCTGCCTTCTGCCGGTAGATATGTTCTGCTTCATGTTACCTCCATTCCAGATTCGGAAAATCAATCATAACGCCAGGTTTTTGTCAGAGTTTCCAATAGGCCAAGGCCCAAGACCACAACCGCAACGATCCAGAGGGTAATAATCCCGCGCAGGGGCAGGGTTAACGGTTCAAAAATCAGCCACAACACCAAAATGCCGGCACCGCAAAAATTGATCACGATGGCACCGCCAATACCCAGTCCGCGAATTTTTCGTTTTTCCCCGTAGGCCTCCAGCAGCAGGGCGATTCCGATTCCGAAGATAACACCGCCCAGGATCATTGGATAAAAATTTGATTGCGGTTGCGGAATTCCCAAGCTTTCAGCCACGCCCAATGGAAACAACAGCAATAAAAGGCCCAGAATCAGATTGACGATACCATCGATCAACAAAAAGGCTTTGTGTTTGGGTTTCATGATTTATGTCCTCCAAACAGACATAAGAATAATTAATTGAACCTGTGTGCCCCGGGCATCGATGATGTTTAAATATACAAATCCTCGTTCGAATTCAAGCATCAAATCCAGATTAGGAGAAAATTCAAGGCAAAAATGGATAGTCGAAAAGGAAGTGATTTGGTAGGAATAAATGGGTGCCGTCTTTTATGATCATCATCCATCAGGGCACAATCTTATGAATGAGCTTAAATCATAGCGGGATTTCTTCTCTCAGGGTTCTCAACTCATCATTGTACGCTCTGACCTGGGAGGGAAGCGTAAATAAGTCAATAATCCAACCAATCAGAAGAAGGCCTCCTGTGAATAAATACAGAATCCCCATTCCGATTTTGCCCAGATAAAACTTATGAACCCCCACCGGGCCAAGAAAAAACCATAAAAGGTATGCTACCCACAACTCCCTTTCCTTGATCATAACTGATCCCCTTAATTTCTGAAATCTTTGACCTCAATGACAAGTTTCCTGAATAATATACCATTGGTCATTTTCTTTCAATAGATAGAATATTTCTTAAACTACTCGCTCTTCCGGCAAACGGTGACATTGCCCCCCACGGCGAGGGTATCCTTGACCGTCATGCCTTTTTCGACGACCACATTACCGCCGATACGCACCCTGTCATTGGCGAGCGCCCCACTGAATGCCAATAGCACCAGAGATAATGCCAGCGCTATACTTATAAAATTTTTTGGTTTCATTTTCTGGCTCCTTTCAATCAATTATGATTTCGCACATTGCCCGAACCGGTAATGGTTTGTTCGATATGCGGGTGACCCTTGTAAAGCGCATCCCCGCTGCTGGTAATTCTGGCACTCAGCTGATCGGTTGCGGTCAAATGGCAATCACCGGAGCCGGTTATTGATATGGAAGCATTTTGGGCCTGCATGTCAAAAGCATATATTTTACCATTTTCTTTTTTAGATATTTCCACTTTTCGAGTCCATTTTTGGTGCAACGCTTCTATGCGGATATCACCAGAGAGTTGCCGTCATGGGAGGAACCAACTGCAAGTTTACTCTTCAGCTTTTTATTCAGAGGAATTAAATAATCGGCTTTCCTGCCACCGAAGCTGTCCGCGAGATCTTTGGCTATCCATTTATTCAATCTAACTTTTTCCCGCAAAGACAGCCTGGCATCGAAAGGGATGATGGTGTTATACATCTTGTTGCCTCATAACTAGATAGTGAACCAAAAAATCATGACCTGCCATCCTGTTAGAGCAAAGGATATGCCAAATATTCTGGGAGCCGCTCTATTATTGTGATAGGCTCAAAGTTAACTACAAAATTCGGTAAACCTAATATTTAAAGGAGTTTGCGGGGATAATTGCGGCACATTGATATAATGGAAGGAATGCATTTGAAGCCAGACTTGATTTCACTCCCTGGCCGGTGTTCGACTGTGATACAGTCACTGCCCGCGTGCGAACGGTTTTATCTATCCTATTGGCAGGATGGAATTGACAGGATATTTCAGGATGGCTCCTTCTTCATCTTATACCCCCAGAAAGCAAGCCCCTTTTCACCGTCGATATTTATCAGGCGCATCGTTTCGCCGGAATTCCGACCGATCCCGGTGGTTACGGCCTCGGTCTTTGAGATGGGAGTAAGGTAAACCTTTCCTGTTCCCGAATGCCACAGGGGATTTTTTGAGGTGAGTTCAAGGACACCCTCCTTTTGTGAAAGGCGAACATCTTCGGGTGTTCCCTGGGGATCTGGATTGATAACTTTATATTTTCCAAGGGCCTTTGCCCAGGTGTCCGGCAGTGGTCCGGGAATGAATTTATCGGCCGAAAACCAGTATCCGTCATTATAGTGGACCGTCAACAGTTCCCGGCCGGCATACTCGGTGCGGCTTACCTTGATTTTCGCCAATTCCAGGGAGCCGATTTTTTTCAGGGGGAATATGCCCAGAAATTTCCTGGTCACACCAAATTTCCCATCCGAAGATGGGATCAGTTGAAACTGGTATTTTTCAAAATTGGCATCAAGGGTATTTGCCTTGCGAGTCACGGCGCCCAGCATATTCAACGTAACATATCGTCCCTCAAACGACTGCAGTATTTCCTCAGAAGCCGCTTGATCTGGCGGTTCGATCTGTTTATCCTTATCTTCGATGGTACGCCCCGTTTTTGCTTCCAGGGCCAGCTTCAATGCTTCTTTGCCGATTTTGCCAAGAACTTTTGATCCCTCAGTTGAATTGGTCAGTACCACTACCCCCAGCTTATTTTCCGGAATTATCATCAGGTTGGTGCGAAAAAGCGGTGTGCCGCCACCGTGTCCTGCGACTTTCAAATTTTCTTCGAGGGTGTAGTCTATAAACCACCCCAGGCCGATCAGGTTGCCAAAATCCAGGACAACATTTTCATTCTGGGGTCGAAGCATTTCATCGATCGTATCGGGGAGCAGGACTTGATGGTTACCGACTTGGCCTCTGGCAAAAACCATCTGAATGAATCGGCTCAGATCAGTCACATTGGAATACATGGACCCGGCGGCCAGATCCCTCAACGGCACCTGTTTGGCTTCCTTGCCCTTGCGATAGCCTTTAGACAAAAGGTTTTCGATTTCGGGAGTTAATTTATATGAAGAGTGCTGCATCCCGATGGCGCCTAATATGGATTGCGCCATATAAGTACAAAATTCAGTATCGTTCACCTGCTCAATCATCAGCCCCAGTAAACCCATCCCGGCATTGGAATAGGAGAGAACATAATTGGGCGGAAAGGCCACATATTCATCTTTCAACCTGTAAAGTAGCTTCGACGGAGGTTCCGAATCCCACATGCCTTTTGCTACAGCACTGGGCAACCCGGAGTGATGGGTCATGATGGAACGCAATGTAATAGGATCCGTATTGGAAAATCGTGTCTTCACTGAAAATTCGGGCAGGTAACGCTGCAATGGTTGATCGATATCGATCCTGCCCTGTTCGGCCAGCTGCATCGTTGCCATCGCTGTAAACAGTTTGGAGATGGAACCGATCCGGTAAACCGTTTCAGCGGTTGCCGGCTTTTTCTCTTTTTTATCGGCAAAGCCAAAACCCTGGGCCCAGACTGTCCTTTGATCATCGACAATAGCAATGCTGAGACCCACCACCTGGTTTTTCTTCATTTCTTTTTTGGCGAGCCATGTAACGCGTTCTTTTACGTAATCATAATTACCCGGTATTATCGGGTCCGGCTTTTTGGGGGCCGTCGTGCAGCCTGAAATAATGAATGCTGTTAAAAGTATAATTGATAATAGGCCGATAATTTTTCTTTGCATGCCGAACCTCCATTTACGTTGCGAGAGAAGGAGTGAATAGATCAGCGGTTTCATTCATATCTAAGCGCATCCACCGGATTCATCTCCGCTGCCTTCAGGGCCTGATAGATGACCGTCAGCACGCCAATAGCCAGCGCTAATATTGCTGCCCATACAAATGGCCAGAGCGACAGTGAAATTTTAAAGGCATAATCCTCCAACCAGTCATTCATGACAAAATAGGCGATCGGCCACGCAAAAATATTGGCAATGACAATACAACGAGCAAATTCCATGACCAGCATGGTGACGATTTCTTGAACCGATGCTCCCATGGCCTTGCGAATTCCGATTTCTTTAGTGCGCTGCTCGGCAGTGTAGGAGGACAATCCGAACAGCCCGACACAGGCGATAATGATGGTCAATACCGCAAAGTAACTAATCGTTTGACCGGTTTGACGTTCCCATGTGTAAAGCTCGTTCAACCGTTCATTCATGAAACGGTAGTCAAATGGGAACCGGGGGGCATATTTTTTAAAAATTTTTTCGATGTGTTTGATCACGTCGTCATTGTGCCGGGATCTAACCCGCACAAACATGTATCGGCAGCGTGAAGGCCGGTAAAAAAGGATGAGCGGGTCGATTTTCTGGTGCAAAGATCGTATGTGATAATCTTTAACAACGCCGACAATCGTAAATTTATTGGGACCGGATGATATTTGCCTGCCGATCGGAGCCTGCAGGCGCAAGGCCTTGACAGCTGTTTCATTTAATATCACTGTCTTCTTCAGGTCTGTTTCCCCGTTGATAGAAAAATTTTGTCCCTTGATGAGTTCCATTTCAAACACTTCAAAATAATTGTCATGAACAAACTCCACCCGCATTAAAAGCTCTTCATCCGGCCTCTGTCCCGGCCATTGCCAGATGCTGTGAGAAAATTGGTGCCCCCAGACGCCCGGCACACCGCTGCTGGCAGTGAGTGCTAAAATATCTTCGTTTGCCAGCATCTCCTTTTTTGCGGATTCAAATTCCCGCAGCAGATCTCCTTGTATATTGATAACAACCATGTCCTCTTTTTGATATCCAAGATTTTTGGTTTGCATGTATTTAAGCTGGCTGTAAAGGGTGATGGTGCATATGATCATGACAGTGGCAAAAACAAAGGTAAACGTAATAAGAATTTTGCGCAGCATTGCTCCCCTGGGGCCCAGCTGCAGCCCGCCTCTGAAAACCGTAAGCGGCTGCAGCGAAGCCAAGGCCAGGGCGGGATAGCTGCCGCTGATAAGCCCGGTCACCAGAGTGATCGCCAGCAGGCCCAGGATAATTTTATAATTGGCCAGCAAAGTCAGGGACAGCTGTTTGTCTGTCAACTGATTGAATACCGGCAGCATTACCTCGATGATAACCAATGCGATTAGCAGCGATATTAAGGCATTCAGGACTGCCTCACCCAGGAACTGCAGTGTGATGTCGGTCTTCAGTGCACCGGATATCTTCCGAATGCCAACCTCCCGGGCGCGTTTGGTAGAGCGTGCTGTCGCCAGATTCATGAAATTGATGCAGGCAATTAGCAGGATGAAAACAGCCACGATTGTGAAAAATATAATAGTCTCGATATCCACATGTCCGGTCGATACATCGAATTCGTAATTGGAAAAGAGATGGATACGGGTAAAGGGCTGCAGGCGCAGCCGGGAGTCTTTTTCAATGGTCGGCTTGTTTTTCAAATAGGAAGATATTTTATCTTCAAGTGTTTGGCGAGATGTGCCGGGTGCCAATTGAATCATCGTATGAAAGGCACTGCTGTTCCAGCGGTCTACCGGAAAATGGCCCTTGCGTCCATCCAATTGCCGGCCGTAAATAAAGGGAATGAAAAATTCCGCATCATGAAAAATGGAATTGCCAGGGATCGGTTGCAGTACTCCGGTGACAGTGAATTCGTATTGATGATCGGCAACGATGATTTTACCCACGGGGTCTGTGCCGTCGAAGTATTTTTCGACGGCCGCCTTACTCAGGACGATGGAGGAAGGCGAGAAAAGCGCTGTGGCTGGATCACCGGTAACAAGGGGAAGGGTAAACATGTCGAACATCGCCCCATCGGCCAGGACGACAGTTTCGTCAAAGCTTTTATCTTCATGCGTCAATAAAAACTCTTTGACTGAAAAGCGGGTGTAGTTAATTACTTCGGGAAAATCTTCCTTTAAATAGGGCCCGAGCTGTCCCTGGGTGACGGCCCAGGTGGTGGTGTGGTCACTGAAATGAACTTCCTGAACCACGCGATATATATCATTCACATTATCATGAAAGCGGTCATAGCTCAATTCATGCGCGATCCACAGAAGGAGCAGAAGGCTGCAGGCCATTCCAATGGCAAGCCCGATAATGTTGATGGCTGCGTAACCCGGATTTTTGAGAATGTTGCGCAAGGCGATTTTAACGTAATAACTATACATGTCTCATTACACAGAGTTTCGGTTTAAAGGGCGGCGACAGGCCGCAATTGTTTCTCATATTTTTCTTTCAGGTTTTCCGTGACGATATGTCCGTCAAACAAATGGATCACCCGGTTGGCATAATCCGCATAGGCCGGGGAGTGGGTGACCATGACGATGGTCGTACCGTGTTCATTCAGATCCACGAGGATTTTCATGACGTCATCGCCGTGGGTGGAATCCAGATTGCCTGTGGGCTCGTCAGCCAGGATAATTTGCGGTCGGGAAATGACGGCTCGCGCTACGGCCACCCGCTGCTGCTGGCCGCCGGAGATTTGCTGGGGAAAATGATTCTTGCGCGGCATGATTTCCAGCTGCTCCAGTACATCGTTGACCCGGTTTTTGCGTTCGGCGGCGGAAAGGCCGAGATACAGCAGCGGCAATTCGATATTTTCAAAAACGGTCAGCTCGTCGATAAGGTTAAAGCTCTGAAAGACAAACCCAATATTGCCTTTGCGCAGGCCGGCACGTTTTTTCTCGGAGTATTTTGAAACCTCCTCGCCCATGAAATAATATTCGCCGTCGGTCGGGCTGTCCAGCATGCCGGCAATGTGTAAAAAAGTTGATTTCCCGCAGCCTGAAGGTCCCATGATGGCCACAAATTCGCCATCCTGCAGTTCCATATTGACATTGTTCAGGGCGGTTGTTTCCACCTCCCGGGTCGTGAAGATTTTGGTAAGGTTTTTTGTTTTAATCATATTCATCCTCCATGAAGCTTCTTCAATTTAATTGAGCAAAGGCTGTGCCAGTGTCAAATAGACGATGGATGCGAACCGGACAGGAGGCTTAGTTGTTGAAAATATGAAGAAAAATTTTTTTGATCATAAAAGTTGATACCCGTCCCGTGTAGATTTAATTTTGCAGACTTAGAAAAAGGTGTGCGGTGGTGATACAAAGGGTGTACGAATTCGTACAGTTGTGATAATAATCAATTGGGATATCTGAGGTTAAAAGGCCTTTTTTATCATATTCAGGGTTCTTGATGGATCATTAATCATATAATTCCGGATGGTTGTAAATATGGCCACGGTACTGAAGGTTTTTTAGCAATCATTGAATTAGCTGGAACGTTTTTAGCAATCAGTTTTTTAAACCTATAATTTCAGAGTGATTTAAACTTCGCTGACAGGAATATTCCATGGCTAAAAACACAGGCAACATACTGATTGTCGATGATAATGAGGATCTGCTGCTCGCCGCCCGTTTGTTTCTCAAACAGCATTTTTTCCTGGTCCATACTGAACAGAATCCTGAAAAAATCCCGGTCCTGCTGCAAAATGAAAACTACGATGTCATCCTGCTGGACATGAATTTTACCATTGATGCCACCAGCGGGGTTGAGGGATTTTTCTGGCTTGAAAAAATTCTTCAAATCGATCCATCAGCGGTTGTGATTCTTATTACAGCTTACGGAGATGTTGAGATCGCCGTCAAGGCCGTCAAAGCGGGCGCTGCCGACTTTGTGCTCAAGCCCTGGCAGAATGAAAAACTGCTGGCGACCCTATCATCAGCCTTGAGCCTGCGCCATTCCAGGCTGGAAGTGGATCGGCTGCGCTCCCGGCAAAAACAACTCAGCGAGGACATCGATCAGAAATATCACAATATGATCGGTGTCAGTCCGGCGATCTGCAAAGTGTTTGCCACAATAGACAAAGTTGCCGTGACCGATGCGAATATACTCATTCTCGGCGAAAACGGCACCGGCAAGGAACTGGTGGCACGGGCCCTTCATCGGCAATCTTCGCGGGCCGGGGATGTATTTATCAATGTGGACATGGGCGCCATAGCCGAAACCCTTTTTGAAAGTGAGTTGTTCGGGCATATGAAAGGGGCCTTTACCGATGCCCGCGAAAACCGCCCGGGGAGATTTGAGCTGGCTGCCGGCGGCACATTGTTTCTGGACGAAATCGGTAATCTTTCCCTGGCAATGCAGGCCAAGTTATTGAGTGTTCTGGAAACACACAAAGTTACCCGGCTGGGTTCCAATGCCCCGCGTGACATCGATATCCGTCTGATATGCGCAACCAACATGCCGCTCTATGACATGGTTGCCCGTAATGAATTCAGGCAGGACCTCCTGTATCGAATCAATACGGTCGAAATTAAGCTGCCGTCCCTGCGGGAGCGCAGGGAAGACATTGCGCTGCTGGTGGATCACTTCCTGGGGATCTATTCAAAAAAATATAAGAAAGCGATTACCGGTGTCAGTGCGCCGGCGTTGAAGAAATTGGAAAGATACCATTGGCCGGGAAATATTCGGGAACTGATACATACCCTGGAACGGGCGATTATCCTGGCTGAGTCCCGGATGCTGCAGCCGGGTGATTTCCTGTTTCCGGATACTGAAAAAGAAGTTGAGG
>Ga0265303_10001973_pt1 | contig 12717 bp, 9 predicted proteins | sample Helome_2_FD_192494 | JGI IMG/M metagenome (GOLD analysis project Ga0265303, IMG submission 192494) | Marine sediment microbial communities from subtidal zone of North Sea - Hel_20160317 (Illumina Assembly) | ecosystem: Environmental > Aquatic > Marine > Subtidal zone > Sediment ...
CTCGAACAAGCGAGACCTGTCGAGGCAAAGAAGATCGATGCTGCTGGTCAAACCAGGCAATTAACGCAGGCAATTCTTGTCGAGGAAAAAAATGACCGCCGGCATGAGGATGGGTCAAATCATGCTCCCGATAGAGATGGGAAATCCCTCGCCGCTTCATTTCTTGCACCAGATCCCGACTCAATTGAACCGGCATGACCTGATCTTCTTCCCCATGAATCACATAGACCGGAGTATGGGCCAAATTTTCCACAAATGGAAATAAGACGTCGTCAATGCCGCTGGCCATGGGCGCAATGCCTGCAAACAGATCGGCATGGTGCATCCCAATAATCCACGCACCTATCCCCCCATTAGACATCCCGGTGAGAAAGATTCGTTCAGAATCAATGTGATACTCCGCAGAAACACTATGCAATATTTCCAGCGTGATGTCCTCGCCAAACCGAGTCCACCATGCTCCCATAGAAATCGTCGGACAGGCCAAGATATACCGATCCTCTAAGCGCGGCACCCATCGTTCCAAATAGGATTCACCCGTAAACCCAGCCCCATGCAGACACAAAATCAATGGGTAGGATTGCGTAGGATCATAGGAAGAAGGAACATGCAACGCATAGGAGGCCTTCTTCCCTTTCACTATCACCGAACGACGAGGCTGAGATCCAATGGGAGATTTCCCATAGTGAGGAATGGCGCGAATCGCTGCCTCGACTGTTTTAACATTGGCACCAGGATGATCCAAAATTTTTTCAAGGAGCCCTTCACGAGATCGTTCTGACACTCCTTCGACATATTCTTTTACCAGAGAGACCAAAGAAAGGGGCTGAGGCTTTTGCTGAGAATGATCATCACCAGTCGCTAAAACCTTGGGGGAGTTCAAGAAAACCACCAACAACACTCCGCCAATAAGAGAGCGATAACGAAGGAAAGGTGAATTCATGAGTTATTTCCTTCTCCTAGAGGACATAGTGAATGTTTTTCATCAGAACCACTAGGCACACGAAGGAAGGGGAAAGACGTGCATTTTCTTATCAGGTTTAGGCGGGATTTTCGTAGAAGATGTAGGGGGTGGAGTAGTCGCTGAATTCGAAATAGACTTTTTGTTCTCCTGGATCTTTAAGACCATTCAGATTGGCATCTAAGACACCGTAACCAAATCGGTAGGGGCGCGGCTGGCTATCATTTGTTCCCATCGCCGTAGACAGTTTATCAATTTTCATAAACCGTTTGACGAGTTTTTCTCCCGCATACACTTCCAAGACCCCGTCAGTGCCCGTCCAGTTTTGGACGGCGCGACTCAGCTTATTTTGAGTCTCCTGCGTACAAGCCGCCAGGAGCAGTAAGCCAATGATCAAGAATCTATATGGCATAGGCACTGTCTCCTTAGTTTCTCGACGCAAGACCTTGATAGGTCTCGCGAATCAGTTCTTTGCCATACGTCCGCTCCAACCGACGAACAATAAAATGCCCGCGTGCCATACTTTGAAAGTGATCCATAAAGAGCAAATTAATCGTCGCTCCACCGGCTGCCCCCAGTAACGGAATGGCCTGTGCGGCCGCTTTTTCGGAAACCTGGATACTGTACCGTGAAGCAATATTAGTCAAAAACCTCACCAATACCGGCGCCCCGGAGCTGGCCAACCCATGTTCGGCTAAATACTTGGCCGCTTCCGTCATCGCCCCCGCTAAGGCAGCACGCACCGCAAAATATCCAGTATCGACTCCGTCATCATCGTGTTTTGCCCCACCCAGAGCAAAGACTTCTAAACAAGCCAACTTTGTCACCGCATCAGAAAGCGGCGCGCCCTCACTTCTGGCGATGTCCGCAATAGACCGCAACATGAGGGTCGTCGAAATGGGCAACTCCACCGTCAGGGCTAACAAACCAAACGCCCCCCCCACCGCTCCGCTCACAGTGGTCAAAAACCGATGTGCTCCATCTGCGGATTCCCCTCGATACCGTTCATCCAGCGTAGAGACGGCTAAATCCATGGCTTTAGAAAGAGCTTTTTGCGTGGTTCCAACCAGCTTTTCTGAAACTCCATCGGGCAACATCATGATTGCTTTTTCAACCGGGGCTCCGATGAGATTAGTCACTTTCGCCGCAAAGGATGGATTTTCGAGGAGATCCACCGCCCGCGTTAAATCTTGGTGATCAGTGGGAGTGAGATTGGTCATGGCTTGGGCGCCTTATTGCTGTTTTCCCAATATGCCTGTTCAAGTAGCATTGTAATCTTCTTGGGCCAAAAATGGCGAGTTTCCCAGAGAGGTCGGAAGGTTACTCTTACTTTCGAGAATCAATGTTTGCCGTCAGGAGCCAGTCCTGACCAATTTTTTTGAGTTCTGGATTCACAAGGCGCCAGGCTTGCTCAAGCGTCTTGGGGGAAACTCCACCAATCAGGCTCTTGGCATCTTGCCCACCCATTAATAGTGGTGCGATATATAATCGTACCTGATTGACCAAGCCTTCGTGAAGGGCAGAAGCATTTAGGGTGCTCCCACCTTCTAACAGAAGAGAAGACATACCTTTTGTGCCTAATTGGGTCAACGAGGCTTTCAACGAAACCCTTCCATTTTTTTGGGGAAGAACCCATACCTGAACGTCTCGCTCTCGTAGCATTTGAACTTTTTTCGGCGAGGCCTGTACCGTCGTACAGACAATGGTCGGTTGTTCATGTACCCATTGTAAGATTTTTGCCTTGAGGGGAAGGCGCAACCGGCTGTCCAACACTACTCGTACGGGCTGTCGGCCCGCTCGCGCTCCGGTGCCCCCCTTTGGTCCTCTAGCCGACAATTCCGGATTGTCTGCCAGCACGGTCCCAATGCCTACCATGACCGCATCGACTTGGCTTCGGACACGGTGAACATCTTGCCGTGCCTGGTCGCCGGTGATCCATTTCGACTGTCCTGTTCTGGTGGCAATTTTGCCATCTAAGGTCATCGCCCCTTTTACGATGACAAACGGCCGTCCCGTCGTAATCCAATGCCGATACACCGCATTCAATTGTTGTGCTTCTTCTTCCAACACACCAACCGTCACTTGAAGCCCTGCCCGTTTGAGCATGTGAATACCTTGGCCACTGACCTGTGGATTGGGATCGGCCATGGCCACACAGATTCGTGTCAGACCAGACTGTATCAGTAGCGGCACACAGGGAGGAGTACGTTTATGACTATGGCAACAGGGTTCTAAGGTGACATAGAGCACGCCACCCCTCGCACGAGGCCCTGCCTCATGAAGCGCTAAGATTTCCGCATGAGGCTTTCCGGCCTGTTGATGATATGCTTCTCCGACAACCCTTCCCTGATTGACGATCACCGCACCCACCATGGGATTGGGACTTGTTTTGCCTTTTCCCCGAGCCGCCAGGGAAAGGGCACGTTTCATGTAAAAGCGACTAGATTGGACGGAGGTCACCGTCGTTTTGAGGAGGTTGAGGATTTCTTACGAAGTTTAGATTTTGCTACTGATTTCTTTTTTGGTGCCGGTTTTTTGGCAGACGTCTTTTTGGTCGTGGATTTTTTCTTACTCGTTTTCTTTTTTGTCACCGACTTTGTTGATTTGATAGTAGTTACCCGTTTTTTTCTTGTCGATGTTTTACCAGAATGCTGGCTCTCTTCTCGTTCAAGTACTGCCAGAGCCGCTTGTGCGGCGGCGAGTCGTGCGATAGGCACTCGATAGGGTGAACAGCTCACATAGTTCAACCCCAGTTCGTTGCAGAACGCCACCGAACTCGGTTCCCCGCCATGCTCCCCACAGATGCCGAGTTTAATGCCGGGCCGGGTTTTCCGACCTTCCTGAATGGCCCACTTCATCATCGCCCCCACCCCTTCTTGATCCAACACCGCAAAGGGGTCCGCTGGCAAAATATTTTCGGCTTTTTTATCGATGGTAGCCTTACACATACGACAAACCATTTTTTTCCAATCCACATTGCTACGCTGACAAACCGGACACCGATCTTGACGATCAAGATAAAACCCGATGTAGGGACCTGCATCATCCCGAGAAAAGCCAAACATGGTTTGGGTCAAATCATTCGTACCAAAAGAAAAGAATTCCGCATCTTTGGCAATCTGCTCTGCCGTGACCGCTGCGCGCGGCAACTCGATCATGGTCCCGACCAAATAGCTCAGCTTGATGCCATATTGTGCCATCGTCTTTTGTGCCACCTCACGAATGAGTTCCTTTTGGGCTTTCATCTCCGAGGCCATGCCCACCAACGGAATCATAATCTCCGGCACAATTTTCTTGCCTTCCCTCGCCACTTCGCAGGCGGCTTCGAAAATCGCTTGGACCTGCATTCGGGTAATTTCGGGCATGGTAATGCCTAAGCGGCAGCCTCGAAGACCCAGCATGGGATTAAACTCATGCAACTCTTCAACACGATTTAAAATTTTCTGTTTCTCTTTGATGACCGCAGGATCACCATTGGTCAACTCAAGTTTGGCCAATTCCACCAACAAATGTTCTCGCTTGGGCAAAAATTCATGTAAAGGCGGATCCAGCAATCGAATCGTCACCGGGAATCCCTTCATCTCCCGATAAAGCCCGATGAAATCCTTCCGTTGCAACGGGAGCAATTGCTCTAAATATAATTCCCGTTCTTCACGAGAAGACGCCAAAATCATTTGCTGCATGATCGTCACACGATCTTCGGCAAAAAACATGTGCTCGGTGCGGCACAGGCCGATCCCTTCAGCGCCAAAGCCACGGGCGATCTGCGCTTGGTCCGGCACGTCCGCATTGGATCGTATACGCAACACTCGAAACGCATCTGCCCACTTTAAGATTGTGGAAAAATACCCGTACTTTTCAGACTCTTTGGGATCAATACGGCCTTGAATCACTTGGATAACTTCCGAATCCACGACGGGAATATCTCCCACATAGACTTTTCCCGTGAAGCCATTCAAAGAAATATACTCCCCTTCGGCCAAGACCAAGGGTCCAAATTGGACTTTGCCATCGGGTAACACGTCTACCTCATCGCAGCCAGCAATACAGACTTTCCCCATCTGCCTTGCCACGACTGCTGCATGAGAAGTCATTCCACCTTTAGCCGTTAAAAACCCTTCTGCCGCATGCATGCCGTGAATATCGTCTGGACTGGTTTCATGTCGTACCAGGATGGCACGTTCTCCTTTGGCCTTCAGTTCCACCGCTCGGTCTGCGGTCAGAGCGATCCTCCCTGCCGCAGCTCCCGGACCTGCAGGAAGACCTTTGCCAACGGCTTGAAATTTATCCTCATCGCTGCTTTCAAAAATGGGATAGAGATATTGGGAGAGTTGCTCAGGAGCGACACGCTTGACAGCTTCTCGTCGGTCAATGAGTCCTTGCCGGACCATATCTACAGCAATTCGGACAGCGGCAATCCCAGTGCGCTTCCCCACCCGAGTTTGCAACATATACAGCTTGCCTTCTTGAATCGTGAATTCCAGATCTAGCATATCCCTATAATGCTTCTCGAGAATACGCTGGGTTTTAATGAGGTCCTTGTAGGCACTCGGCAGCGTCTCGCTTAGGGAGGCCACGGGCAGGGGTGTTCGAATTCCCGCCACGACATCTTCACCTTGGGCATTCAACAAGCATTCTCCAAAAAAAGTTGGCATGCCATTGGCCGGATTTCGGGTAAAGGCCACCCCGGTCCCACTCGTGTTTCCCATATTCCCAAAGACCATGGACTGCACATTGACCGCCGTCCCCCATTCATCCGGAATGTCATAGAGCCGCCGATAGGTCACCGCCCGGTCGCCAAACCAGGAATCAAACACGGCATTAATAGACATTCGCAGTTGCTCAAAGGGATCTTGAGGAAAGTCAGAACCGGTTTCAGTCTTCACAAGCGATAAATACTGGTCGACCAAACGGCCCAACGCATGTTCGGTTAAATCTGTATCATGCGTAGCCCCTTCGGTCTCCTTTAGAGCATCGAGAGCTTTTTCGAAGCCTCCCCGAGAAATGCCCATCACCACATTCGCAAACATGGTGATAAAACGTCGGTAGGCATCAACGGCAAACCTTTGATTGTTGGTCTTTTTGGCGAGTCCCTGAACTGTGTGTTTGTTAAGGCCAAGATTCAAAACCGTGTCCATCATGCCCGGCATCGAAGCACGAGCCCCAGATCTCACGGAAACCAGCAACGGATTATCAGGATCGCCTAACCGCGCTTTCATCGTTTGCTCAACCTGCCGCAGCCCTTTCAGCGCTTGATCCCACATCGTGCCTGGGTAGCGTTTCTTCGAATGAAAATATTCTACGCAGGCCTCGGTCGTAATCGTGAATCCGGAGGGGACAGAAATCTTCAAGTTAGTCATTTCCGCCAACCCAGATCCCTTGCCTCCCAAAAGTTCTTTCATATTCCCAGATCCTTCGGCCTTTCCCCCGCCGAAGAAATAAACATATTTTTTCTGCTGCATCGTGTTGCTCTCCTTTACCCGGCCAGTAACCTTGGATAGAAATGAGTAGAATGAATAGTCGAGGACGAGAGACCTTTGCTAGGAAATCGCAATTGAGACAGAGGAGGCTCCCACTGACGCACCAATGGCGGTAACCATAAGGCTGACTGGCTTCGCCATTGCTTCAATAGTATCTGTGATTGTTTGGGGCTTGGTGAAACGAGGTGTGGTGGTATCACAGCTGAGGATTAACCCCGACACTCATGTTGACTGATGGTCAAAAGATTGAAGGCGACCCTGGTATTTGGCAATTAACTGACGCTTCAGCCACATACCTGATGCCATAACCACTATCGCAAAAATCATCAGTGCAATCAATCGGTAATTTTCTGTGGATTGGCCAGGAAAATAAAGATTGCCATCTGCTCCCATGGCCAAGGTCCGGCCTGGAGGCAAAGAATGTGTTTGCCCTGATATATCGGAAAAATCGATCCATTCTGTACATATTTTAATTAGCCCCTCAGCCCCATTCACCTTCGCCCATTGAACCCCAACGCAATCCCCGTTCGCAGGATCATAGATTTCTGGTTTTGCCAACACCGCCTCCAGATCTACTCCACTGAACCATAACCCCAGAAACAAGAGGGCATTGCACCCCAAAATAAGACCAATCGTGACAACATGGCTAAATCGCTGTAACCGTCGAGCATCATCAGATTTCTGAAGAACGGGGCGTTTGGTATTCATCACATCTTAAGTCCTTTGCCTTTCGGCGCCGACTCACACATTCCCATTCTGAGTCCCTACCCAACCTCAGCCCCAGCGGATTGGATGTATGAAAAATTGGCAATGGTCAGAAAAAGACGGTCAATAGATGTTAACAGGGAAAGCCGATTTTCCCGAATGTGTGGATCAGAGTCATTGACTAGAACCGCTGAAAAAAAATCATCAATAGGTGACGTAAATGTGAGTAAAGCATAAAGGGCATCACCATACTCCTGTTTGTTCACAAAATCAGCCACTTGGTGTTGAGCCTTGTCTAGTACCTGAACAAGCCGATGCTCTGATTGATGTTGAAACCGTTCGGGAAAGACCTCAGTATGATTCCATGCTTCTTTTTCGACAATTCGATGCGCGCGCTTAAATCCATTCATCAATATTTCAAAATCCGGCTGACTGACAATAGCCTGCAAGGCCCGCATTCGCGATAAGAGATCTCTCAAATCAGCCATTGTTGAAGGTCGAACCCGGGTGACCGCTTCCATCACATCTTCCCGTAACCCCATCCTGTCTCGACCATAAAACCGAAGCCGGTCAATAATAAATCCGACAATCTCCGTTGAAGTCTGTGACAGACTTTGCACGACACCTTGCTTTGTGACTATCTGAATCATGTGATCCACAACCTCAACCATATTAAGCCGCAGTGGCGTTTCATTGACCATCCGAACAAGCCCATAAGCCGCACGGCGTAGGCCTAACGGATCTTCCGAACCTGATGGCACCATTCCCACCACAAAAAACGCCACGATGGAATCACAGCGATCAGCACAGGCCACCAGTATGCCTGGAAGACTCGTTGGCAAGAGATCATCCGGAAATCGTGGAAGATACTGCTCTCCAATCGCCCGACAGACCTCTGGACGTTCACCATCGTGTTGCGCGTATTCTTCGCCCATGATGCCCTGCAAGTTGGGAAATTCACCAACCATCCCAGTTGTCAGATCCGCTTTGGACAACAGTGCCGCACGTTCGCATCCTTCTTGGAGATCATCGTGTCCGAGTTTCTTTGCCATCCACCCGACCAGGTCTCGTATTCGATCGGCCTTCTGACGCATGGTTCCCAATTTGCCATGAAACATCACACCATTTAACGCGGAAACTCGTTCATGGAGGGAGTGTTTCCTGTCCTCTTTAAAGAAATATTGGGCATCGTTGAGACGAGCGGAAAGAACACGCTCATTGCCTTTGGCAATTAATTTGGCATCTCCCCATGGCGTATTGGTCACTGCCAGAAACTTTGGCAGTAATACGCCATCTTTCCCGACGAGAGAAAAGAACCCCTGATGTTCTTTCATCGAAGAAATTAACACCGGCTTGGGCAAAGCTAAAAACTCTTTCGAAAATGTTCCAAAAATCGCATGAGGATATTCAACACCCCAAATTGCCTCCTCAATTAATTCCTCGCGGTATACAGGATCAATCTGTCCCCTCGCCGATTTGGCCAAAGCGGAAATCTGCTGAATAATCTCTTTTCGCCGCTCATCTGGGTCGACCAACACACCAAGTTTCTTCATCGCCGCGACATAGCTGTTTGCATTCCTCAGCGGGAATCCCTGCCCGGCCTTTTTCCCTTTGATTAGGAAATAGCGATGACCTCTGGTCCTAACGCTGGATCGAATCCCCGCAAACTCAAACGAAAGAACTTCTTTACCCAGCATAGCCACAATCCATCGGATAGGCCGTGCAAACTTGACTCGCGAGACATTCCACCGCATAGCTTTCGGAAAATATAATTGGGCCAGTAGCTTCGGGATCGCATCCGCCAAGACCCGTTTAGCCAGTTGGCCTGGTTGAGACTTGTCAACATACACATACAGCCCTTTGGGTGTTTCCATCTCCCTAAGATGGGCAACCGGCACCCCTTGCGATTTAGCAAAGCCTTCAGCGGCCTTGGTTGGATTCCCGACGGAATCAAACGCGGCGGCTTTTGGTGGACCAAGAACTTCTTCCACAAGAGAGGCTTGTTTGGACTGGACCCCTTTCACGACCAACGCCAGTCGGCGGGGAGTGCCAAACGTTTGCAGTGAATCATGCTTTAACCGACTGCTCTTAAACATCTCGGTTGCCAATAATTCCAAGTCATCCAAAGCCTTAGGGAAAAAGGCAGAAGGCAACTCCTCCGTACCAATTTCTAACAACAATGACAAAGACGTGTCTGGGTGCTTTCGAGAAGAAGAGCCCTTACCCTTGGTCTGTGATTTTTTTTTAGGCGCCATGTCAGAAGAAACTGAGGATAGCGTTGCTTACCGCTTTTTTCGCGCTCTCGATCCGATCGTCGGAGCTTTCTGGTGTAGCAAAGGAAAGCCCATGTGTTCACGTTGATCGTAATAGGCCCTGGCGCAATTCCTGGCCAATTTGCGAACTCGGCCAATATATCCAGTGCGTTGGGCCACACTAATCGCTCCCCTCGCATCCAATACATTAAAAAAGTGTGAGCACTTCATACAACAATCATAGGCGGGAAGCACTAACCCTCGTGGATGCTCCAGTAACTGTTCACATTCCTGTTCAAAAAGATCAAACGAGGTTTGGAGAAGATTGACGTCTGCGGTTTCAAAATTATAGATCGACCATTGCACTTCCGACTCATGATAGAGCTCGCCATACCGAATCCCCTCTGTCCACATTAAATCATAGACATTATCGACTTCTTGCAAATACATCGCGATCCGCTCGAGTCCATAGGTCAGTTCCACAGTGACGGGATTCATTTCCAAGCTGCCGACTTCTTGGAAATACGTGAATTGGGTAATTTCCATTCCGTCTAGGCGGACCTCCCAACCCAGACCCCAGGCTCCTAACGTTGGGGATTCCCAATCATCTTGGAGAAATTGAATATCGTGTTGATACGGATCCAACCCTAAATGGGCAAGACTTTGGAGGAAGAGGTCTTGAGAATTCGCAGGAGCAGGCTTTAAGACAACTTGGTATTGGAAGTAATGTTGAAGACGATTGGGATTGTCGCCATAGCGCCCATCTGTCGGTCTTCGGCAAGGTTCGACATACGCTGAACGCCACGGCTCCGGGCCCACGGCCCGCAAAAAGGTAGCAGGGTTAAACGTTCCCGCCCCTTTTTCCGTATCATAGGGCTGTATGAGGATGCAGTCGTGGGACTTCCAAAACTGATGGAGGGAGAGAATAATCTCTTGAAAGGTCACAACACTCGACTTTGGGCGGTGTAAGCCCTGATATACCGGCTGTCAATCATCTGGACCATTACGGAATTTACATCAAACAGCTGAATCCGCCTAGGCTTTTGACCCTAGCAATAACCCTCTGACCAGTCAAGATTGATCAAATCGATTTGCGCGGCGTGATCATCTCAAAAAAATTCGGCCTAAAATCTCTGCATCTTGTTTTCCATAGCCTTACTCAAGTATATTTGGTCCCCTGTTTATCCATTGAGGAGGGGCTTAACCAATGAAACCATTTGCTAAATTGTTCCTATGGACTTGCATTAGTCTTGCAGCGTTGACCATGACCATGGGATGCGCCGAGATGAATGGCGGGGCAACTGCCGGAAAAGGATCAACAACTGCCGCAGGATCTAGTGGCGGAGCCGGAGTTGTGACGTCAGGGCCTAGCCGAATTTCTCAAGGAACACAAGGTGATTCCCTAGAGGCTTGCTTGGCACGGATTCCCAGTGATGCTTCTGCAGGCCAGCGCATGGTCGCGGAACGAACATGCCAGCGAGATGCTGAAAACCGCACCTCGATTGACGCAGTTCCCGGGCAATAAACCGGCGCTAGCTCTCTTATGTTCGCTGGTCACACGTTGGCCAGCGAACCAGATCACGTAGAACTCCCCGTTGGCCTACCATCAGCCTTTTTGGTTTGGCTCTCTCTCATCCTCACAGATCACAAGAATCTTCATTCTTGGCTAGTATTTGACGGGCAAGTTCATGGCTTCCTCTATTATCATCAAAGGCATCAAACTTAATGCCCATTGTGGCGTCACGGAATCTGAACGATGCCAGCCCCAACCAATTCTGGTGGATCTTACCCTGCGATGCCAAAATGAATTCGCCTTCCAAAGCGACCGGCTCACTGATACGGTAGATTATGCGGCCATAACACAGTGCGTGTACGAAATAGTGGAAAATCGAACAGATGCACTTCTAGAAAGATTGACCGAACACATCTGCCAAACGCTTTTTCAGCATTTTCCCCTGACACACCTAAAAATCTGGGTAAGGAAACTTCGTCCCCCCATGAAAGATTTTTCAGGTTCCGTGGGGATACGTTTGATACGTTCACGGCAAGAAATCTTACAAACCAAGTATGGCCATCCCTCTCCCTTTCTAGTTACCCAACTCCCACGGTTGCCTCAAGGCAAGGCTTTGGATGTCGCCACAGGACGAGGCCGACATGCGGCTTTTCTGGCCACTCAAGGCTTTTCCGTTCACGGAATCGACCGTAACCGTGAAGCCCTTGATTTTCTCAATGCCCAACATCGAGAAGCTAGCCAGTTGCAAATTACGACCGAATGTATAGATTTGGAGACTAATAATCTGCAACCTCCTGACCTGGGGACCGAGACCTACAATGTCATTCTGGTATTCTTTTATCTCTACCGTCCGCTTTTCCCTCAATTGCTCAAAGCCTTGAAACCGGGAGGCGTCCTCCTTTATGAAACCTTTCTTCTTGAAAACCATATTCACCGACAACACCCCCGCAGAAAAGAATTTTGCTTAGATACTAATGAATTGCTCACACTCCTTCAGGGTTTTCAGATTCTTCATTACGATGAAGGTGATCACACAGGAACCTCGAAGACAGATCAAGCTTTTACCGCACGAGCCATGGCTCGGAAACCATAACCGCCTCCAAAACACATGAGCCGCATCGACCTTCATACGCACACCACCTTTTCGGATGGAAGCTTTTCGCCAACCGCTTTAGTCGAACTCGCAAGTCAAAAAGGTCTCGACATTCTTGCCATCACGGATCATGACACCACAGATGGCTTATCTGAAGCTATGGAAGCCACTAAAGCTCTTTCACTAGAATTAATTCCTGGTATTGAATTGAGTGCAGAGTTTCAAAATCGGGAAATGCATATCTTGGGCTATTTCATCAATATGACCGACCCACAATTTCAGACCAGGCTAAAAACTCTTCGTTCAACACGAAGCGTGCGAATCCGCCAAATCCTGGATCGACTAGACACTCTGGGGATGAATATCTCTCTGGATGAAGTTGAACAGGCTTCCGGAACTGGCACCATTGGCCGCCCCCACATTGCTCAAGTCCTCATCGCCAAGGGGCATGTCAAAAATATGAAAGAAGCCTTTGAACGATTGTTGGGTACACGAGGAAAAGCCTATGTCCAGCGAGCGGTCCCTGAAGCCCATGAAATAATTAGTTGGATCATTGATGCTGGGGGAATCCCTGTTCTTGCTCATCCCTATTGGGAAGGCTTGAACAAAGAAGATTGCACCACCGCCTGCCACACCTTGGTAGAACAAGGCTTACAGGGCCTAGAAGTATTTTATGGCACCTTTTCGGCGCGACATATTTCTTTCAATCTGGG
>Ga0265303_10001975_pt1 | contig 12711 bp, 15 predicted proteins | sample Helome_2_FD_192494 | JGI IMG/M metagenome (GOLD analysis project Ga0265303, IMG submission 192494) | Marine sediment microbial communities from subtidal zone of North Sea - Hel_20160317 (Illumina Assembly) | ecosystem: Environmental > Aquatic > Marine > Subtidal zone > Sediment ...
ATTTTTCCGGCTCGATCTCTTGGTCGTGAAGCAGACCGGCGGCGTGAATGGCCAGGTCAATGCCGGTCGGCTGCAGGGCCAGGAACCGGCCAAATGCCTGCAGGCTGGTTTCGCAGGTCACATCGAGTGCGTGCAGCCGGAGTTTCGCTCCAAATTGCCGGCTGAGCCGGGACAGTTCTGACAGGTCAGCCGCTGGGCGGTGCGTCGCGATGACCCTGGAGACATCCGGCCGGTCGAGTTGCGCTTTGACCAATGCCAGGCCGATGCCGCGATTGCCGCCGATCACCAGGCGCAGGCTATGCGGCATCGGCAATCCACCAGCCGGGTGCAGGACGGCGCGTCCACCTGGCAAACCGGAGCTTTTCACCCAGGTAATAGGCCCGGTAAGCGGCCACCGCGTTGCCAGTGACCTTGTACTGATCGGGCATGGCTTGCGCAAATTCCGTCAGGCCGCTGGATTTGTAGCGATGGCGCAGGATGTCTCCCAGCACGCGGATCGACGCATGGTCGCAATCCTTCTCGTAACGGTAGCGGTACTCACGGTTTAAAGCGTCTGCCAGTTCAGCCAGCCACAGGAAGTTGTCGTAGGAGCGGTCCACCCACTGGACACAGGGATGTTGGCGATGGGTCGACTGGTATGGAGTATTGAAGCCACGCTCATTCAGCACCGTGCAGAGAATCTGTACACTTTCCAGGATCATCTTGTTGACGTGCCTGTCACAGTGGTAACGGGCGCAGAGTGTCAGGTCGGTGTCGAGGACGAATATGTTCATGGGAAGGTTCCGGATAAAGGAAACCCGGATCAGGAAGGCGTATCGCAAATGCCTGCCTGAACCGGGTCAAGGTTACGCACCAGGGAGTGCGAGGGAGTTTACCTGCCAGGTAGAGGGATCAGTTGGGCAGGATCACCGTATCCACGACGTGGATAACGCCATTACTGGCGCCAATGTCCGTAGCAACTACCCGGGAATCGTTGATGAAGACGGTCTCGTCCACAACCCGAATCGCAACGTCAGAACCGTTTGCGGTCGTTGCCGTTTGCAGCGTGATGACTTCGGCGGCAGTGACTTTGCCCGCTACCACGTGATAGGTCAGGATCTCAACGAGTTTGTCCTTGTTTTCGGGCAGCAGCAGCATTTCCACGGTGCCGTCCGGCAATTTGGCGAAGGCCTCATCAGTCGGTGCGAATACCGTGTAAGGACCGTCCGCTTTCAGTGTGTCCACCAGTCCGCCCGCTTCCAGGGCAGCAGCCAGCGTGGTGAAGGAGCCTGCAGCTACTGCGGTGTCGACGATGTCAGCCTGCTTTTTGCCGTAGTTGCCGGCAAATACATCGGTGGCCAGCAGAATCAGGGCAGCCGCGAGGGCTGTAAAGATCGAAATATTCGTTTTGCGTTTCAAAAACATGATCGTGTTCTCCATAGGTGAAACCATAATGTATAGCTATTGTATAAATAAATCAAGTGAAATATAGCGATTAATTGAATTATTTGAAGAAAAGTATAGAAATAGTATAGATATAAATAGATGTTTGTACAGAGAGTCTGCTGGTATGGGCCGTCAGTGTTTCAGATGACGGACACCGTCCAGGCCAACACACTTTGCAATCCCCGTGATGAGGATAGGGTCCTGGTTCACGGATTCAGGAACTCGGCCCGCGTGTGGATGTTCTCCCTGAAGCAGCCGCCCAGGGCGGTGGTGCTGGTCTGGGAGTTGGTGTCCATCACGCCACGGGATTTGACGCAGTAGTGAGTTGCATCAATGCTGACCGCCACGTCTTCAGTACCCAGTAACGCCTGCAAGGCGACCAGGATCTGGCGGGTCAGGCGTTCCTGCACCTGCGGCCGCTGACCGAAAAAGCGAACGATTCGGTTGATCTTGGACAGGCCAATGATCTTGTCCTTGGGTATGTAGGCCACTTTTGCCACACCGTCGATGGTGACGAAATGGTGTTCACAGGTGCTGGTCAGGTCGATCTCCCGGATTTTTACCATTTCGTCGGCGCCCATTTTGTTGTCTATCAGGGACAGCTTGGGAAAGTGGGTGTAGTCGAGACCGGAAAAGATTTCGTGGACGTACATCTTGGCGATGCGGTGGGGTGTCTCCGCCAGGCTGTCATCGTTCAGGTCCAGCCCCAGTGTTTCAACGACATCCGCCATTAGCCCGCGAATGCGTTGATATTTCTGATCGGGCGTCAGCCCGGTGTCAATCATGGGGGTTTCCAGGCCATGCTCGATCAGCGTTTTACGGACCAGGACAGCCTCGGCGCTCAGTTCGGCCGCTTCGAGGCCGGTGTTCTTTTTCAGATATACGGGATTGGGACTCATGAGGCTTTCTCCAATAAGTTCATAGAGTTATCAGTGTTCGGGGTGTATTCGAGAGTCAGGGATACGGATTCTGCGAATCTCAGCGCATGGGGTTTGTCGATGGTCACGCGGGCCTGGGTCACCTCGGGGTGGCTGCTGCAGGTGGCCAGGACGTCTGCGACGAGTTTCTCAAGCAGCAGGAAGCGGCCTTCCTCTACCTGACGTATGACTGCCTTGGTAATCGTCTTGTAATTCAGTGCGCCTTCGACGTCGTCATTGAAAACTGCAGGATTGGTCCGATAACTGATTTCAAGATTCAGTACGACGTCCTGTTTCTTTGTTCTTTCCTCCGCATTGAAGCCGATAAAGGTCCGCAGGCGCAGGTTTCTGATGTTGATGGTGGCCTGGTCAAACAATTTGTCCGGTTCGGCCCAGTTCCGCTTCTGTGACATGGTTAACTCTCCAAAATATGTACAAATTTAAATAATTTGTTTATTTCTAGGTGATTAACTGTACAATACTTATACATTTGGTACAACAAACTTTGAGGAAATAGAGGAATCATGGATTTACAGAATTCGCCGGCTCGTTCTGGCTCGTGCCGGCTGGAACGCCCCCTGGCTCGTGATCTGATGGATAGACTGATCCTCCCCGGAGCGCTGGGTTTCACCCGGTTCGGTTACCAGGTCAGACAGCGCTACTGGTCGGCCTTGCCGGACTTTCCGGAACAACATGCGGCGGTAGTCACCGGGGCCACGTCCGGGCTTGGGCGCGTTGTCGCCGAGCAACTGGCTTCATTGGGCGCCCGGGTGATACTGGTGGGGCGCAGCCGGGAAAAGCTCGAAACGGCGGTCAGGGAAATTACAGAGTCTACGGGCAGTTGTGTGCTGGAAACTGAAGTGGCTGACCTCAGCCTGAAAGCCGGGGTTCGGGACCTGGCCAGCCGCCTGTTGGAACGCGAAGAAGACATAAATATCCTCATCAACAATGCGGCCGTGCTTCCTTTGGAGCGGGAAACGACAACGGAGGGGTTGGAGACTGCTTTCGCAACGGACCTGCTTTCGCCATTCATGTTGACTGAGTTGTTGATGCCAAAACTGCGTGACTCGGCACCTGCCCGAATCATCAATGTGCTGTCCGGTGGAATGTATCTCAGCAGCATTGACGTTAATGATCTGGAAAACAAGAAAGGAAGGTATGATGGCAGTCGTGCCTATGCACGCGCCAAACGTGGTCTGATGATCCTGACGGAGTATTGGGCAGACCAATTGACGGATGCGGGCGTGACCGTGAATGCCATGCATCCGGGTTGGGCTGATACACCGGGCGTGCGTCATTCTTTACCGGGCTTTCATAGGCTGACACGCTCCGTATTGAGGACACCGGAGCAGGGCGCTGATACCATCGTCTGGCTGGCCGCTGCACCAGAGGCTGCCCGGCACTCCGGAAAGTTCTGGCTGGACCGCGCGCCACATCTTTCCGCCATATTCCCCGGCACAGCCGGAAACGAACATCAACGTATGAAGTTAATCAAGGAGCTTGAGCGGCTGGCCGCATAGCTCAAAAGGAGAATCTGATGAAAATTGTAGTCGCCCTTATTACCACCCTGTTCTGCCTGCCGGCGTTCGCTTGTGACAGCGCCTTGCTGAACCAGGATTTTCGAAAACTCGCCTCCGAGGATGAAGTCAACCTGTGCGAAGCCTATGAAGGCCAGGTCATCCTCGTGGTGAACACCGCATCCAAGTGTGGCAATACCCCGCAATACGATGGTCTCGAGGACATGTATGAGAAATACCAGGACCAGGGTTTTGTCGTGCTCGGCTTCCCATCCAATGATTTCATGGGCCAGGAACCCGGTACGGAAGACCAGATTGAAGAGTTCTGCCGGTTGACCTACGGGGTTGAATTTCCCATGTTCGAAAAAACTTCGGTCAAGAAAGGCGATGCCCACCCGTTCTATGTCGCCCTGGCGGACTCCGCGGGCACTTATCCTACCTGGAACTTCCACAAGTACCTGATCGGCCGCGATGGTGAAGTCATTGAGCAGTTCAGCCCCAGGACAAAGCCCGATAACGAGGAGCTGGTGGCGGCTGTCGAGAGTGCTATCGGGAATTAGCCCCATTGCGGCGGCACGCTGCGGGTGATTGCCTGCAGCGAGGAGCCGCTGCTGATCGCGAAGATTCGGATGGTTCAGGGGACACCAGAGTCGCATCTGCGGTCGGAATGCCAGGAAAGGCACGTTTCAATATCTCGCAAAATCCTAAACACTCGGCGTTTACTGTATCAACCTATGATTTAATTCAGTCGGCGACGACAACCAGGCTCTTGGGGAATATGCGCGAGCGAGGAACATCATCAGGAAGCCCCGAATGGAATTGACCAATCCCCTGTGCGTGACTCGTGCTTGTAGACAACCTCAGATTTGGGAGCGAACTCGGTGTCATAAGAATGGTCAGTCAGAGTCACTGCCGGCTGCCTCCATTTTTCACTATCAGTGCATAGCGGTGTCCTGAAGATGGATAGGCAAGCGTTGGAGCGTCGACAAGGGTTGCACCATGCTGCTCGGTAAGCTCGGCGAGGCGCTTGCGCGTCATCGTCATTTTCGGCGGCTTGCCATTAAATGGCCGGCGCAGTCGTCGCAAGTAGTTCTTCGGTGAGTAGTAATCGAAAAACGTCATGATCACGAAGCGGCGTGCAACGCGCAACAACTCGGCGACCAAACGTTCCCGCTCATCGGCAGTGGGAAGGTGGTGGCAAAGTCGAGTGCATACGGCCCCGTATACGCTGTAATTCTTGAAAGGAATGTGAAATGCAGAGGCAGTCATCCAGAGACGCGGCTCGCCGAGCGGGGAATTCTGGCGGGCATACAGAAGTTGGCCAATTGCGGTGTCCGCCTCAATCAACCTGTCGGTTGCAATGGCGATTCTGTCACTCAGGCGGCCTCCGCCGCAGGGAATATTGAGCAAAATCTCACTGTGAGGCTGTGTCCCAAGAAGCCTCTCGAGCAAACGTAATTCGCGCCGCGTTGACCAGCGCTTTTCCGTCTTGTTGCTGTATGCCTTGTTATACCTTTCGGCAGCTGCAAGGTCTTGGTACTGATTCTGGTATTCGCAGCTTGTATCCGGTGGTTTTGTTTCGGACCAGGTTTCGGCTGAGCCGTAAGTCGCCATGAGGGGTATTCCCTCATGCAGTAGATACTCTTCACCGCAACGGGCACACTGGATGGATTCGCCCTCCGGCTTCAGGTCGGCGGCGCACTTTGGGCAAGTCATTCGCGAAATCAGGCGGTCGAGAAGCCGTGGACCTGCCACGGATTGGGGTAATAAAGCCTCTTTATTCTGATCTAAATCATCGGTATGCACCAAGGTCTCCGAATAACTCGTATGCCAACGACTGTTAGACGGCCAGTATTTGAAAATCAATAAAGCGCTGGCGCGAGATGTCGCGTCAGGTAATGACGATGCGTTCGATGCCTTTTTCCACGAGTATTTTCCGCGCTTGTTTCGGTTCACGCTGGCCGAACCGGTACCAGGTTTGAAGGACAAACTGCCCGATCGCATTACGCAGGCAGCAGCCCGGGTCCTGATGAAAAACCGCTGGTTCTCCCGCAATATTCTGGCTGCACGCTGGTTCCTGCACCAGCAGGTTCCGCCGCTGCCGCCGCACGTGGAAATTCACTGACGGATGCTTGCAGCCTGCGCTCGGATTCAATACTGTGAGTGCCTGTCAAACAATTGGTTTGAAACTGCCTGATGCTTGGTAATGGGATAGCAAAGTGGCTGATGTTTCTGTTCGCTGCCCTGGTTGCAGCCGCAGCAGATGCCCGTGAGCCGCCGTCCAGCCCGGATTACGGGATGGTCATCAAGGAGGCGCACGTTACCATGCCTGATGGTGTGCGGCTTGCGGCAGACCTTTACATGCCGACGGGCGGGGAGGCCGGAGACCGCTTTCCGGTCCTGCTCGAATACACGCCTTACCGGAAAACCGAATCACGAGCCCGCAACTATTCCATGTTTTCCTATTTTGTGCAGCGGGGTTACGTGGTCGCCCGGGTTGACATTCGCGGTACCGGGAACAGCGAGGGGCGCGTCATCCCCTACGAGTATTCAGACATTGAACTGGATGATGGCGAAATAGCGATCGATTGGCTGTCCCGCCAGGAGTGGTCGAATGGGAATGTCGGCATGTTCGGGATTTCCTGGGGTGGATTCAATTCCATCCAGTTGGCTGTGCGTCAGCCTCCGGCACTGAAGGCTTTCATTGCGTTGATGGCCACAGAAGACCTCTATCAGGAAGACGTGCATTACATAGATGGCATTATCCACACGGATTCCTGGATGATGAGCGCTGATCTTTATAACGCTATGCCGGGCGCACCGGACTTTGTTCTTGATGAGGACTGGGAACGTAACCGTTTCGACGTCGAACCCAGTGTATATGCCTACATGCGCCAACAGCGGGATGGGCCTTTCTGGGACCGGGCATCGAGCCGGGACAAGTATGACAGGATCAAAATTCCAGGCCTGCACATCGGTGGATGGTTCGACGGCTACCGCAACAGCCTGCCGAGGATGCTGGAGCATGTCCAGGCGCCGGTGAAAGCCATTATGGGCCCCTGGGATCATTATTTTCCGCATAATGCCTGGCCGGAACCTCGCATGGAATGGCGCCACGAGGCGGTGCGCTGGTTTGACCACTGGCTGAAGGGCAGGGACACAGGCATCCTGGACGAACCCCGTTTTGCCGTTTATGTCCGCAAATCCCATCCGCCCGGCCCCGGGGTGGACACCATTCCGGGATTCTGGCGTTGGGAACAAGGTTGGCCGCTGGAACGCAGCCAAACTGTGACTTTCTACTCGCAGCCGGATCATTCGCTTGGACAGTCGCTTTCAAAGGAAGCTTCCCATTCTTTGGAATTAAGAGCATCCGTCGGGCTTGAAGGCGGTGGTCCGGTCATGTGGTGGGGTAATATTCCGCCTGATCAGCAGCCCATGGACGACTTCAGCCTGGTGTATGAAACCAGGCCCCTTGAAGAGCCGCTGGAGATACTGGGTTTCCCGATGGCGCATTTGCGAGTTTCAGCCGATGCAACGCGGGCCAACTGGGTCGTCCGCATTTCAGACGTGGCGCCCAATGGGCGGGTGAGCCAGGTCAGCGGCGCCGGCTTCAATGGTACTCACCGCGAATCGTCACGCGAGCCATCTGACCTGATGCCTGGCGAAATTTACCCAATCGAAATTGAATTGCAGTTTACTTCGTGGGTGTTTCCAAGAGGGCACCGAATCCGGATGGCGGTCAGCAACGGTCAGTGGCCCATGCTCTGGCCAACGCCTTACGCAATGACCAGCAAGCTGTTTCTTGGCGGTGAACAGGGAGCCAGGATTCAGTTGCCGGTTATTCCCCCATCAAAGACAGATGGGCCGGACTTCAGGGCACCCGTTCAGAACCCCTCGCTGGAAGGCTATGAAACCCTCGATGCGGGTAATGTATCCGGCTACGGCGAGATCACCACAGTTCAATTGGACCCGGAAACCGATGAAGCCTTCGGCGTGGCAACCAATTCCGGAGGGCAACGCTACCCCTGGGGGGTGGAACGGTTCGAAGAACGTATCGAGCATCGCACTTCGGACAGCCATCCGGCCAATACCACGGTAACGGGTATCTACGCCCTGGTCCAGGAACTGCCTGGCCGGACACTTCGGTTCGAGCAGGATGTGGTTTTCAGCAGCGACCTGGATAACTTCCGTCTCAGGTTTGTGCGGCGAGTCAAGGTCAATGGCGAACTGGTGCGCGAAAAACACTGGGATGAGACGATTCCGCGAGATTTTCAATAACTCCTGGAGTCCGGTTCTTCATGGAAGCCCGGTCAGCAGAAGAACATTTTCGTTTCCGGATATCTTGAACCCAAGTTGCTGGTAAAATTTGATGGCGACTTGATTGTCATCGTAGACTGCATGCTTGCAGTAATCTGCGCAGCTGGTTGACTGCGTGTTTCCCAAAGCATCGGTTCGTCAATGGGTGCTGACCTTTCCGTTCCCGTTTCGATTACTGTTCGCTGCCCATCCGGACGCGCGCTCGTGCCCGAATCCTGCCAGTGGCCGTCGTGCGGTCTGAATTGCACTGCATTGAGCACTTCATTCCGCAGGTGGTCGCCACTGCTCTCGCAATGACTGAGTTCCCGGTGCATTTGCGCCAGCAACATCTTCCCGTGCGCCGTGCAGGTGTGCATCCAAAGAGGCATTGATGGTGGCTTCCGCCATTCGTCTGTTCGTCATGATTCCGTCTCCTCTCAATTGGCTACGCGATTGGACCAAAAGACCTTTAGATTACACAAACCTGACATACACCCCATTATCCGCAGCTTAAAAACGTCTACAATTGTTCTCCGCTATCGTTAAGGATGATGTTCCAGTAGGCCCAGGGACGCAGTGCCACCATTAGCCGTGTCTGTCTGGGCTTGTCCAATGCAAAGCGATGCGCAATCCGGCCGGCTTTCCAACCGTTCAACAAGAGATAGAAATAGACAAGCAGCGTGGAGTCATCTGCCAGCGCTGCTTCCTGGCTGTGGCTCAGTGTGGTCAGGTGCTCAGCGTATTTGCAGTCGTTGATTCGCGCCAGATCGGAAAAGCTCATATCCATCAGGCGGCAGATTTGCAATTAAGACGCGTTTTCTCTCAAGCCAATTGCAGGAGAAAGATATGATAATCCTGATGACTTCTTTGTCGGTCGTTTTCCTGGTGGCCCGCGCAGCTGGCGGCCCAAGGCTACTTCCTGATGGGTTCCACGATCAAGCAACGGGCCGTTATCGCCGGAGATGAAGACGGTCCCATTGGCGATTTCGGTTCCCTTTACGAGAACAATGAAACAGCACCACAAACGGTTACGGCCTGTGCGGGTTAACCCGGCTTTCGCGCCAGATGATCAGTGCGTTCGATGCGATCACCACCGCAGCTCCGGCCAATACCATGGGTAAAGGCCAATCATTCCAGATCAACCAGCCGAACAGGGTTGCCCAGACAATACCGCTGTAATTGAACACCGTGACGGTCGCCGCAGGCGCATTACGAAAGGCGACGGACAACAACCACTGCGCGGCAGCACCGGACAGACCGACACCGAAAAGCAGTGGAATTTCAGTCATCGAGGGCCTGACAGCCACGAACGGCATCGGCAATGCAGTAATCAGTGCGCCAACGACTACGAAATAGAAGGCAATCGTTTCCGGCTTTTCGTAACGGCCGAGATAACGCAGGATAATTTGAAGAATCGCGTGCATCAATGCTGCGATCATAGCGACGGCAATGCCCAGCGCGTAAACGTCACCGGTCGGCTTTATCATGATGACAACTCCGATAAAACCGATAATAACGGCCGCCCACCGATAGGGGCCTACTCTTTCTTGCAGGAAAAACACACCCAGGATCGGGACGAATAAAGTCGATGTGAAAAGCAGCGCCGTCGTGTCAGCCATCGGCATCAGCGAAAATGCGGCAAAAGTGGTCATAAGGGAAAGCGATCCGATAACCGCCCTGATTCCGATCAACTTGGGTTGACTTCTGATGATCAGGATGTCCCGGCGGCCGAAGCCGAATACCAGGATCAGAAAGGGCATGCATGCGATCAGGTTGCGATAAAAAGCTATTTCGACGACCGAGTGATGGGCACTCAATAGCTTGGCGAACACGTTCATCACCGTGAACATGAAAAACGCACCCATGGCGGCGCTCATGCCGAGTACGACATGCTCCTGGTGCGTTAAATCTGATTGTTCTGCTGGCATAACGCTGAAATTGTAATCTTTTCGATCAACGACCTGGTGATCAAGCAGACTTGAGGTCCCGGGGGCAGTCGGTAAAACACCCCCGACACTTGTCGGAATGCCTGGAAAGATGGTTAATACTTTCTATCCGCCGATCGGGGATTTACCGGTATGTTCCGCCTGAGCAGTCATCCATCTGCACAGGCATGACCACCAAGCCCGGTCAGCCGGGTGAGTTCGAGCGAGCCGTCGCTGTACCCCGGCAAGACGCTGGTCCAGCTTGCCGTTGCACTGTCCGGCCCCGTAAATTCCATTAACAAGGTACCCCAGGGCTTGCTTATAACGTCGCCGGACATGAAATCCGGATGATCCCACGCAATTCCCCGATCCAGGACGGCAACGGTCACTCCATTTCCCGTGACTCCGAATTCCATAAATGCCTCGTCGGTCCGGGTTTCTTCCCTGGCTCCATCAAGCGCAAAAACTGAAGTCGGGGCCATCAGGAAAACCACACAACCGAGATACCTGGTAATTTTTTCCATGGTTTTATCCCCCAATTGGTTCAAAAGATAATGAATCATGCTCTAACCCAGCATAGTCGAAGCGACACTTTTTTCCCAAAACGTCGATCCAGAGATCAATCTCATTTGAGTGACTTACCTGACTTCAGGACTGGATTCATTCCTGGATTGCCTGGATTGGCAGCAGCATGTCTTTTGAGTGTAGCCTGCCAGTGGTATTAGGAAAAGGAGCCGACTAAAAAAGTTTCGTCAATTGAGCCTTAGTCCCCAGTTGACAGGGTATGCAGCGGCACTGGCACGGAATCTGGAGCAGAAGTGTCTCTTAGTAAATCAGGCTATTTGGTGTCACGTTAGCTGACGCCGCACATGTCCGGTACAGACTAATGCCTCGGAAACAGCATTGTCAGCGTGTAACGCAGTTGCCATTCCGCACCACCTTTCGGACTTGTGACATACCAACCGGCAAAGGTGGCCGATACAGCTTGGTCTGCAGGACATGGCCCGCGTATTCAAATTCCTGCTTACTCATTTATCCCATAATTTTACGGAACTGGACTTGTTTCAGGCCAGTCATTGTTATGGCTTGTTGGTGTTGAACCATATCGCCACTACTACTCAACCAGATAATCGATCAAATAATTATGAATTTTTCTCTGAAAAACGACCGGTTACGTACTTGTGCAGCACACTGGACATCAATGTTTGATAAGGCAGGCCCTCAATGAGTGCTCTTTCTTGCAACAATTCCAAATCCAATTCTGATATGCGTATATTTACTCGTTTGTTTTTTCTGAAAGTTGCCTTTGCTGCCGCCTTATATTTGGCAATACTTTCCGGTTTTGAGACGGAAACCCATTCGTCATTTTCATAAGACTCAAGGATTTCCTTCTCTTCTTTATTTAGCTTGTTACTCATAACATTTACACCTCAAAATATTTTCTGGCGGCTTTACGACTCGGAATAATGGTTTTCAGAAATATCTCAGTTTTGGTTTCAACAAATGAAACCAGGTACACATAATTGCCTATGTTCAATAGGAACATGCGCTGGTTTGGATATCTGGATACGTTTGGATGTTTGACAACATCTAAGATTTCATCCCGCTCAATGTGATAAATCACACGCTCAAATGATAGCCCTCGTTCCCGTATCAACTGGGCATTCTTTTCAGAATTCCAAACAAAGTGACGCACAATTCTAATTTAGCACATTGTGTGCCTTTTGCAATCACCAATGTGCATAACTACTCTACAGGCCCAGGTAACCCGACCCTGATTGAAGGGTGTATTGGATAGTTGGGGTCGGACCAGTACAACTCGCAGGATAGCTGTCTAGTCAAAGCGCATTTTTTGGATTGAAATTGATCTTTTAAGATGAAAGCATCTATGGCTTGTAATTTATTTAATGGAATATCAATAGGGTACACGGATTCGACCCCCTAACTCCTCAACTCAGATGCTGGTCCGACTCTTTACTATTTACCATGGATTAAGTTTGACGCATGCATATTTCATATCTATACTTTGAAATATGCATATTAAAACTCGAAATATTCAGAAACACATACTCGAATTGCTGGACAATTTTCCTGCCGTGGTGGTTCTCGGCGCACGGCAAGTTGGGAAGTCCACACTGCTAAAATCCCTATTACCTGATGCGATTTCTTTTGACCTCGAGCGCCGCAGTGATTTTCAGCGTGTTTCCGATGATCCCGAGCTGATTTTTCGGGAGGCAGACGGTCCGTATGTCTTTGATGAGGCCCAGCTTGCCCCTTCCCTGTTTAACGCATTGAGGGTGGAGATAGACCGGGATCGGGAGCGTAAGGGTCGGTTTTTGCTTAGTGGCTCGAGCTCACCGCAACTGCTGAACCATGTCACGGAAACATTGGCGGGACGCTGCGCCATTGTTGAGTTGGGAACATTTAGCTGGAATGAGGGCCTCGACAAGCCTGCTTCTGCTTTTTACACATCGTTGTCGTCACTTGAGCAACTAAAAACCCTGCCCTCGTTAAACAATTATGCTGAGTTACTCGCCCAATGCCTTTCAGGTGGTTACCCCGAACCGTTTCTGAATAGAGGCAACGAACTCTTTTTCGATCAATGGATGGAATCTTACATTCAGTCCTATA
>Ga0265303_10001976_pt1 | contig 12711 bp, 8 predicted proteins | sample Helome_2_FD_192494 | JGI IMG/M metagenome (GOLD analysis project Ga0265303, IMG submission 192494) | Marine sediment microbial communities from subtidal zone of North Sea - Hel_20160317 (Illumina Assembly) | ecosystem: Environmental > Aquatic > Marine > Subtidal zone > Sediment ...
CTTTGGCGCGGCCGTGCTTCCGGCAGCCATCGGACCGTTCTTTTTTCCGATCGCATTGTTTCTGGGCGGCGTGGCAGCGGCCATTGGAGCGATGGTGGTGGCCATACCGTCATTTCGAACGCGGGGCGATTATCTGGCGATTATCTCACTGGCATTTATGTTTATCGTAAAAAGTTTAATCGAAAACCTGGAAGTCGTCGGAGGGCCCCGCGGATTGGGCAGTCAGCCGGACTGGGCCAATTTGCCGACCGTTTTTGTGACCACGGTGATCTGCATCTGGGTGATCAATAATTTTGTGCGATCCACGCTGGGAAAAGCGCTTAACGCGGTGCGCGATAACGAGATGGCGGCGGATGCCATGACGGTTAACACGCGGCGTACCAAATTTCTGGCATTTCTGTTTGCCGCTTTCTGGGCGGGTGTTGCCGGCGGTTTGTTTGCCCATGTGCTTCGATATGTCAATCCCAGTACGTTTGGTATTCAAAAGTTGGCCGAAGTTCTGGCCATGGTTTATTTTGGGGGTTTAAACTCCGTGTACGGCGCCATTGTGGGCGCCACCAGTATCAGTCTGCTGGGCGAGGCCCTGCGGCCGCTGGAAATATTTAAATGGATCATTATTCCGTTGCTTCTGATTCTGGTGATGATTTTCAGGCCAACGGGCCTGATTGCCTTCAAGGAGTTCGACGCCAGGCAGCTGATTCAGCCCAAAAAGTAACGCAAAACGCGCCATTGCTTTTTATAGGGGTTGTCAAAAAAGCGTTGCGGTATTCAAACGTTTTTTTCTACAACCCCTTATGCCGCACTTCCGTATTCCGGAACAGTATTATGGAAAACGGTATAACCCAAAATCGAGCGTTTCATATTTTTCAAATCTGGATAATTAGAAAGAGGTAGCGCATGTCCATGTTAAGGGTTGAAAATATGACCCATTTTTTTGGTGGCCTGCGGGCGGTGCACAATTATGATCTTAAAATCAAACCCGGTGAGGTTCACGGGCTCATTGGCCCCAACGGAGCGGGCAAAACAACGATTTTTAACCTTATTACCGGAATTTACAATCCCACCGAAGGCGAGGTCTTTCTGGAAGATAATAAATTAAACGGTCTCGCGCCGCATGAAATTGCTGCCATGGGTATTGGCCGTACATTTCAAAACATGCTGCTGTGGCGGCATATGACCGTCCTTGAGCATGTGAAGATGGCCCGTTATTCCAAAATCGGCTACGGGCTCATCGGCGCATTTTTCGGAACCCCCCGGCGCAATCGCGAAGAGGCCGAAAGCGAGGAGAAAGCCCTTAAGCTTTTAAAAATGTTTGGTGTCGCTCAATTTGCAGACCAGTGGGTGCCGAATTTGCCCTATGGTGCTCAGCGGCGGGTCGAAATGGCCCGAGCTCTGGCCATGGAGCCCAAAGTGCTGTTTCTGGACGAGCCCACCGCCGGCATGAATCCTGAAGAGCTGGTTCAGATGATGGAAATCATCCGCCAGATCAAAGAAAAATTTGATCTGGCCATTTTTTTGATAGAACACCGCATGAAAGTGGTCATGGAATTGTGCGAACGAATCCAGACCCTGGTTTTTGGGGAAGTGATTGCGGAAGGCACGCCGGACGAAATTCAAAACAATCCCAAGGTTATCGATGCTTATCTGGGCAAGGAGATCGTAGAGTAATGTTGTTATCCGTTGAAGCGTTACGCGTTTCCTATGGCAATATTAAGGCCCTGCACGGGCTGAATTTCGAAATCGACAAAGGCGAGATCGTTTGTATTATCGGTGCCAATGGCGCCGGTAAAAGCACCACGCTCAAGGCCATTTCCCGCATGGTTCCGGCAGATGAGGGCTCCCGGATGACATTTGAAGGCAAGGACCTGCTCGAATTCGCTGCCGATAAAGTGGTCAGTCAACTGGGCATATCGCATGTTCCCGAGGGCCGGCGCCTGTTCGACAATTTAACGGTGATGGAAAATCTTAAGCTGGCGTGTTTTGCCCGGAAAGATAATGATCAGATTAAAAAAGATATCCAGCGGGTCTTTTCGATTTTTCCGCGTCTGGAGGAGCGGCAGCTCCAGAAAGCCGGAACGCTCAGCGGTGGTGAGCAGCAGATGCTTGCGGTCGGCCGAGCGTATATGAGCGGCCGCAAAGTCATGCTGCTGGACGAGCCCTCCATGGGACTGGCGCCGCTTTTGATGATGAGCATGTTTGACGCCTTAAAGGAAATTAATAAGGAGGGAACCACGATATTGCTGGTCGAGCAAAACGCCCGGCTGGCCCTGCAGTTTGCCCAGCGCGGCTATGTGCTCGAAAACGGCAACCTGGTCCTGGCGGGACCCTCCGCGGAGTTGCTGGAGGACCCTGAGGTTAAGAAAGCTTATCTCGGCGGTTAAACTGGTTCCCTTTCGGAAATGGATCTTTTTCCGCTGGGCTGCGTTCTCCGCGAATTTGCATCGTCGACATACTACCAGTATGCCTCCTCGCAAATCCTTGTGCGGCCTTGCCCAGCAAAAAAATCTCTCATCCCTGAAAGGAAACCAATTATTCTCTATCCCATAGGTGCTTTTTCTCCTCCTCGCGCCTTTTGAGCACCTTAATCTAATAGGATCTGATGCGAAATCCCGCATTCTGCAGGAGGTCTCGGACAAAAGCTGAGAATTTGACTCCAGTTTTTTTTATAGATAAAATTTTCTACATGTTAATTTGAATTATTTCTTTTCTGCTTCTTCCTTATTGGCTCCTTCCTCTTGCAAGAACTCATTGGGATCTTTCATGATTTGCTGCGCCTGGCTGTCGGATAACAGGAACACGTAATCGCTACCGGATGAGACCGCCGGATAATTTTCAGCATCTTTTTCAAGCTTGGCAAAGATATCTATCTGGTGTTGCCGGACCCCTTTTAATTTGACTGCGTATATCGGCTCTGAAAATGAATCCTTATTGCGATCATCGATGTAGCGGGCGCATTTGAGACTACCCAGGGTGGTCAGCAATCGATTGAGGTTCTGATCGTTTGCTTTTTTACCGGCGCGGTCTTGCCATTCATATTTTACCGCTGCCGGCGGGGCGGTGTCCGGCTTTTCGGGCTGTGACACGCTCGGTTTAACAGGGACCTCGCGGCGTAACAGCTCTGCAGATGTCTTACCCTTTGTAAGTTGAACCGTCTGAATGTCGGTGGTTTTAAAAGATAAAACGCCGCGGTCGCGCAGACTGTCCGGGATCTGCTCAAATTTGTCCCGGAAATTATCGGTGGCCTGAAACACACGGCTGTCATCGCCTAACTTGACAAAAGTATGCCGAAACGAGGAGGCGGCCTTTCCAATATCCAAATTTCGCATGAGGGCGTCTTGCTGCCAGGCTTTTGCGGTGATGCGCTTTGCCGGATGCAAATCATAGCGCTGGTAATCCTTTGATTCTGAAACCAGAGCCGCCAGTGAAAGGGTTTCGAAAACGGCAAGCATACCGTTGACCTGGTTGGTGTCAGCCAGATATCCCATCGGCTCAAGGAACCATTGGTTGTCTCTCTTTTTCAAAATAATCGCATCTCCCGCTCTTGAAATCTCAATTTTCGTAATTTTGCCGGGTTCCAGGTCGGCCAGCGCCGGCAGCCGGTAAAGGGTGCGATCGGTGCTGCGCATTAACAAATAAGCCGAAAGTGCGGCAATGATAAGGATCAGGATTACATACTCTTTTTTGGCTTTCATTTTTTCGTCTTCCAATCGAAGGTTCAAAGGTTCAACATTTTGGGTTCTATTATGGTTTCAGGTGTCGGGTTTCGGGTGTCAGCAGAATTAGCAGAGCTGAACCTGACACCTGACACCCGAACCGCCTCAGGCGGAACCCCAGAACCTATGACCGTTGAAACATCATTTGAATATTTTTTTTACGGGTATGCCGGCGGAACCAGACGGCGATGCCAAAAAGCACCACCAGAGCCGGCAGGCCAGCGATATTCAAAGTTTTAATGAATGCCCTGGTTGAAGCCGCGGCATCATCCAGCGGGTTAAAGCGTTGCTGTTTTCCGCGCATGATGGCGACGTCTTCGCGGCCGTTTAAATAATCGATGACATTCAGAATGTAGGTTGCATTCGGACCCCTGCCGCCGGCATCCAGCAAATTGTCGCTCAGCATATCGCTTGAAGCCATCAGAAAGATTTTTGCGGGTTTGCCTTTAGCCAGAAATTGTCCGTTAGCGGTGATCTTGCTAAGATCGATGGCGGATCCTTGACCAGATGTCTGGTTTTGTTTTTGCTGCGCATCCATCTGGCTGTCTTTTTCTGCAGTCTCGTTTTCATCCATTTTCTTTACCGGTATGGGTTTATCGGCAAAGTAACTCGGAAATTCTCCGGCCAGAAAATAAGCCAGCGCTTTGCTCTGCATTTCTTCTTTTGAACTGGGTGGCTGGATAAACATCGGATTTAATGTAATCCGCCCGCTCATCTCCCATGATTTTTCCGAGGAGGAAATTAGTTGGATGGCTTTGAGGTCATTGGCGGCCAGGCGCTCCGAGTCAAGCTCCAGGGGAGAGATCTTCAGGGCAATCATTCCTTTGATGCTTTTCATAAAGCTCAGATCTTTATTGATAAACCGATTTTTAATAATCGGCGCGTAATAAATTGCCCTTTCTCCGCCGCCGAGCTGGGCCGGTAGTTCTTGATAGAAGCAATTTTCGTCCATGACATATGACTGTTTGATGCGAACCCCGTAATGGCTCAGAAGCTTCTCAAGACCGGTATCCAAAGGAACAAATACCGTCTGCTGGCCGCCTAAGCTTCTGCCTTGTTGATTGGCGGGTTGAACTTCCCGGAAGCGATCCAAAAATAAGATCAGATTCTTACCCTTCATTAGAAACTGGTCGATTTGAAACAGGGCGTAATCGGAAAAGGGCTCTGTCGGTCGGGCAATAACGATGGAATTAAGGTTATCGGGTATGGATTCCTTCTCTACATGGACCGGCTTCAATGAGTAATTTTGGGAGATGAGCGTTCGAAAATTTAGGACCGCATCCGGATTCTGGCGGACATTCTGGCCCATTGGTGAGAGACCACCAACATCCAGCGTCCCGTGGCCCGCGACAAACCCCAGATCCTGATTGATATCGATCAAGGCTTCGACATTGCGGTTTATTTGTTCTTCCACTTCTGCGGTCGTCATTAACTTATACTGGGTGCCGATTATCGGAATCTGAATCACCTGCAGCAAGGGAACCACCATGGTGCGTTCACCAAATTCCATCACCATACCGATTGCGCCGTTTCCGGGCGGGATGCTGCCTTTAGCCAAAGACGGCCATTTGACGGTCATTATTTTATATTTTTTAACAACCGCCGCCAGGGTCTCATCCGCTGCAGGATCGAAAAATTCAAACTCCAGTTTATTATAATTTTTCTGATTGAGCTGCGCGACCAATTCCTCCAGCGCGTTGGGAAATTGCGCAAGCTTTTTCAAATTCATATAGGGGGCTATTTGATTTAGCGAGGACGACAGAAACAGTTTAATGTGAATGTTATTCTGCAAACCCAGCAGCGCGCTGATTTTATTGTTCAATTTCTGGATGGCGGTGGTCAGCTTGTATTCGAGTCCCTCTGTGGTGGTTATGGTTGGAATACGCTCAATCAGATCGCCGTGGATAACGACCAACCCCATGTAGGCGCGTTGAAATTTGACCTCATCCTTTTCAATGGCCTGAATTTGGACGGGCTGAATTCCGTAATTATTTGCGAGCTTTTGGTTTTCCTGGCTCTCTGCAGAAAATTCACCTTCTTCGGCACTGACGTCGTGAAAGCTGTAATTAAAGTAGCGATTGGCATGGATGGCATATTCCTCGAGCAGATCATGCAGATAACGCTCCGTATTATTGTGAGGGGCGGGCAGGTTTTTTGTAAAAAAAACCTTTATCGTCAGTGGTTCACTGAATGTGGACACCACCTTCTTACTGGCATCGGAGATTGAATACATTTTATTGGCACTCAGGTCCAATCTGAAAAAAAGGGTGATTCCCGCGATGTTGACCAGCACGACGATAATCAAATAGACTAAAAACTTAATGTATTTCTCCGATCCTTTTTTCATCTGCATGTTGATCTCCTTAATGTTTTGCCTGCAAAGCCAGAAAGGCCCCGTAAAGGCCGACAAAGCAAACGCTGACAAAGTAGAGAATGTCACGACTATCGATAATACCTTTGGCGATATTCTGAAAATGCAAATCAGCCCCCAGATAGGCAAAAACGCCCAGCAACGATCGGGGCAAGAAATACAGCAATTTGTCGATCAGTGTCAGTGCAAAGCAAATTGCCAAGCCGATGATAAAGGCGATGATCTGATTGCGTGTCAGCGCTGATGCAAATAGCCCAACGGCCGAGAAAGCGGCTCCTAATAAAACAGCGCCGAAGTATCCGCCGATTACCGGTCCCCAGTCCAATTGTCCCATCACAGAAACAGTCAGCGGGTAGGCAAACGTCGGGATTAACATCGCAACGATCATTGCTACGCTGGCGAAAAATTTACCGAGGATGACATCGCGAGCGGTCACCGGCATCGTCAGCAAAATTTCATCGGACCCCACGTTTAATTCTTCAGATATCAGCCGCATGGTAATGGCTGGAATTACAAAAGCAAAAATAATCGGTAGCAGCGCATAAAATGTTCGCAAACTCGCCTGGTTGAACAGGAAAAAGGTCGCAAAAAAAAACCAGCCGGTTACCAGAAGAAATATAGAAATGACGATGTAGGCAATCGGAGAAATAAAATAAGCAGTGAATTCTTTGCGAAAAATATGGGCCACCTGACGCATGTTAGTTCTCCTTGGTAAGCTCACGAAAAATGTTTTCCAGTGACTGGGTCTCCTGGTGAAACTCCAAGAGAATCCAATCGGTGTTCTTAATCTTGCGATAGACTTCCGGCCGTAGATCCGCTGTTGATGCATAGCTGAGGCTGACCTTCAGCATGCTACTGGTTTCAGAAATACAGGTGACCTCATCAATTCCTTTGATGCCCGCCAGCGTCTCTTGTACAGTTTTGTAATCTGCGTTTTGAACACTCAGATTCATGATGTTTTTGCCACCGGTGGACTGCTTCAGATTATCGGCACTACCGTCCGCTACGATTTTGCCCTGACTGATGATGACGATACGGTCGCAGGTGGCCTCGGCCTCACTGAGGATGTGCGTTGAAAGAATGATGGTTTTTTCTTTGCCGATTTCTTTGATTATTCTGCGAATCTCAACAATCTGATTGGGATCCAGGCCCGATGTCGGTTCATCCAGAACCAAAACTTCCGGGTCATCCATCATGGCATGGGCCAACCCCACGCGCTGTTTGTATCCTTTGGAAAGATCACCGATCGGCCGGTGCATGACTTCATTGATACCGCATAGGTCCGCCAGGCGACGAATGCGCGCTATCTTTTTATCACCATTAATCTGCCGGATTGCCGCTACGTAATTCAGGTAATCAAAGACCAGCATATCATGATACAGCGGGGCGGATTCCGGAAGGTAACCCAATATTTTCTTTATTTCCAAAACGTGTTTATCAATGCTTAATCCTTTGACACGAATATTTCCCGAACTGGGTCGCAGATATCCGGTGAGCATCCGCAGAGTGGTGGTTTTTCCAGCCCCATTGGGACCCAACAGCCCCAGAATTTCTCCTTTTTGAATATCGAAATTGACCTGATCCACTGCGCAAAGCGTGTGATAATATTTGGTAAGATTTTCGACCTGGATCATTGCACATCTCCCTTTCGAGAAGCTATCTCAAAAATGCATCTAATGCCCAATTTAGGTGACTCTGCCTGTTCTAGAGAGAATGGCTATAAAAAAACCAAACGCTGATGTCAAGGCCGGACGTTGCCATTCAGTCAGCAGTATCAATGCCGAAAGCTTTCCGGGATGGCGAAACAGGCAGGGCGGACAAACATTGTTCCGTTTTACGCAACTAAAAAAACCTGGAAATTTTATTTGCTAAAACATGGAAAAGATGAGAAATAGAGTTATCTTAGGTTATCAGAGATCTCGGTCCTGCGTGTTGTTAATGCAAAAATCTTAATACATAAATTTTCCTTTTGCAAGTAGCGTCACCCGCCAACCAGCGGATCGGCCAACGCAAGTGGATGCGCTTTTATAGTGGTTGCTCTATTACCGTCCTGAAAGGAGTCATATAGATGGGCCCCCATAATGGAGTTTCAAAATTTTTAAAGTTAACCCCCGTTTTTATCATCCTAACCCTGGTGGCCGGATTTATTCACAGCGGTTATGCTTTTCTGGGAAATCGCGCGCATGCCAAAGAAACACAATATTTCGATGCACCCTCCAGTTTCAATCGACTGGCAGTGATGGTGAGCCCGGCGGTGGTCAATATCCGGACCGTAAAGACCATTAAAGGGGGCGGACCGGTTTTTCGCCAATTTCAGCGCGATCCTTGGGGTAAAGAAGGTCCTTTTAAGGATTTTTTTGAACGCTTTTTCGGCGATGAGATGCAAAGGGAATTCAAACAGCCCAGCCTTGGATCGGGTTTCATTATAGACGGAGGCGGGTTTGTTGTGACCAATAACCATGTCATCGAAGACGCCGATCAAATAAAGGTCAAGCTCAAGGATGAACGTGAATTCAATGCCAAGATTATCGGCCGAGACCCCAATACGGACATTGCCCTGCTAAAAATAGAATCGGATGAAAATTTTGCGACGGTGAAGCTCGGCGATTCCGATGCGCTTCAAGTTGGACAATGGGTGGTGGCCATCGGCAGCCCTTTTGGGCTTGAGCAAACAGTGACGGCCGGAATTGTCAGTGCCAAAGGTCGCGTTATCGGCTCGGGCCCTTATGATGACTTTATTCAAACAGATGCCTCCATCAATCCTGGCAATAGCGGCGGGCCGTTGCTGAATATGCAGGGCGAAGTGGTCGGGATCAATACTGCGATTGTCGCCAGCGGTCAGGGAATCGGTTTTGCAATACCCATTAATCTAGCCCGGGATATTATTGTGGCGCTCAAAGATGAAGGAGAAGTTACCCGGGGATGGCTGGGAGTTGCCATTCAGGATTTGAGCACTGAAATGGCTGAATATTATAATATTGAGGGCAAAAAAGGCGTATTTGTGGCCGATGTTTTTGAAGGCGATCCGGCAGACAAAGCAGGAATCCAGCCCAAAGATATTATTCTTGCAGTAAATGGTGAAAAGATAACGACCAGTCGTCAGCTGACCAGCATCATTGCTAAAATTGCGGTAAACGACAGCGCTAAAATAAAGATACTCCGCGATGGTAAAGAAAAAACAGTCAAAGTCAAAATTGCCAAACGTCCTGAGGAACGGCTGGCCGAACGAGGTCAATCCCCCGAGCAGACCGAAGAATTCGGAATTCGCGTGTCAGATCTAACGCCTGAAATTACACAGCGATTCAATATTGATGAAACCACTGGCGTTGTTGTCACCCAGGTTGCAAGCGGCAGTAAAGGAGATGGCGCTGATGTGCGCGTCGGCGATGTTATCAAAGAAATCAACCGCCAGCCGGTAAAAGATGCTGCCGAATATAAATCTCTATTGCGTCAAATTGCATCCGGTGATTCGGTTAACCTGTTTATTCGACGAAAAAACGCCGGATTTTTAGTGGCTAAGCTGACAAAGTAAAATTCAAAAGCTTTGCTTTTGAATTTTAGTCAGCGATCGTCTTACTCAAATCCGGGATCGTATTCGGTTTGCCCCGCTCCATATAACGGCTATCTTCGCCGCGGGCGGTGACATTTTCATAGACGCCATCATCCCGTTTAACCAGCTTCGTAAAACCCAGGTCACGCAGCTCACTGTTGGTTTTCGGGCAGCTGATATTTATTCTTGACATGATTTTTTGCACAGGCCCGGCGCACTGGGGGCACTGCGTCAATGGATCATCATCTAATCTTTGTTTAAAATCAAATACCTTTCCCAATTTACACGTCCGCTGAACATGTTCATACTCATATATTGGCATGATCGTTCCCCATTTATAGCCAAGTAACATTTTTTCGAGCCAGGCCAAAATCGTTGTACAGGTGCTGCGGCCTGCGGCGGGCAAACCTGCTATTAAAATTATAAATGGAAATAAAATTCTGTCAAGCTTTTGATGTCCCGCATTCGCCACAATGTTTGATAACCAAGCTGGCCTTAACCCCCTTTAACCCCCTAAAGTTTTTTCGAAAGCAGCCGATAGCGGTAATGAGTTTGAGTGAGTTGGATAAATATTTGTCAGGTCCAAACCGATTGAACAAAATCGGACCTATTTTGCATTCACATCAAAACTGCCTGCACGGCAAGTCCCCAAAAAATCGTATGTGCGCTGAAAAGGTCGGGGTAAACAATTATGAGCAAAGCACAGCCGGTTGAACAAACGGATATCAAACTGAAAATCAAAGAGGCTGAGATCTGTCATTCCATGGGAATGATACTGGAGGCTTTAACCCTTTACGAAGAGGCACTATCGCTTTCATCCGCTGAGGATGATGCCGGAAATGGGAGTATTTCTAATAAGATAGGTAATTTACGCAAGGAGTTGGAGTTGCGGGAGGTGGCTGAAGATGAGGGGCTGTCGGCAGAGGATATTTCTCTTTTTAGAAAAAACCTGTCGCTGCATGATGATGTCCCGACGATTTTGGATGGGGCCCGTGCCTTGAAAGAACTCGGGCTTGTGGAAGAGGCGATTGTCGAATATGAAAAGCTCCTGCAGTTCGATTTTGGAAAATCGGACTACTCCAAGCTGGATTATTCCCCAGCCCAGATTGTGGTGGATTATTTAACTTGCCTGCTGCAAACCCAACAAGCCCAGGCGGTTGTTAAGAAGGCTTATAAAGTTATTTATCAGCACAATTTGAACGATAAAGAAACCGCCCAGATTCAATTCTGGCTGGGCAGTGAGATGGGAAATAGGGAGCAACACTGTCAGGCGCTTGAGCTACTTGAAACCGCAAACAAAATTGACCCCCATAATCAAGAAATTTCAAGCAAAATCGAATCTTTGAAATCAAGCATGTCAACCAGTTCAAGATACGATTATCTGCTGCGGAATGAAATGGTTACGACCAATCAACTCCAGGATGCACTGGCGATTTCCAAAAAGGTGGGCAAAAGCGTCGAATTTGTTTTGACAGATCGGTTTAAAGTAAAAAAGGACGAAGTGGGCAAATCCCTGTCGTTGTATTATGGCCTGCCGTTTCGCAGCTTTGATCCGGAAGTCATGGTCCCGATCGAACTCACCAACAATTTGAAAAAATCGTTTTTGTTGTATTACGTATGGGTGCCGTTGAAATGGAGCAAAAAAGGTGTCGAGATTTTAGTCGACGAGCCCAAAGATCTTCGTAAAACAGATCACATCAAAGCCCTGATGCCCAATCAGAAAATCAATTTCGCGGTCGGGTTTAAAGAGGATATTGAAAGTTTTATCAATCATTTCTTTGATCCAAAAGTTGATAAGCTAACTGAAAATGTATATGAAGATCTGGATAGTATTATACCGGATATTTCATTTGAAGAAGAAGAAGAGTTAGAGGAAGACATTTCGGCCTTAGATGAGTCCTCCAACCAGGTGGTCAAGTTTGTGGATCAGGTTCTGGTTACCGCCTTTCGCAACAAAGCCTCCGATATCCATGTTGAACCATCGGCCATCACCCGCAAAACCACTATTCGATTCCGCACTGACGGGGTCTGTCACGAGTATATTCAGGTTCCCAATGCCATGGCGCCGGCAATTGTTTCGCGTTTGAAAATCATGGCAGATCTTGACATCGCCGAACGACGCCTGCCTCAGGATGGTAAAATACGGTTTAAGCGCAAAGGCATTCCAGAATTTGAACTGCGGGTATCGACCATGCCCACGACAGGCAAATTTGAAGACGCGGTCTTGCGTATTTTGACCAAATTCGGAATGCTCGCACTGGATGAAATCGGATTGAGTGAGCGAAATTTAGAGGTCCTCAAACGGTCAATCGTTCGCCCTTACGGTCTAATTCTGTGCGTGGGTCCAACCGGTTCAGGAAAAACAACCACCCTGCATTCTGCACTTGCGAGCATCAACGAATCTGGTGTGAAAATATGGACCGCCGAAGATCCAATCGAAATTACCCAGGTCGGATTACGGCAGGTGCAGGCGAAACCGAAAATCGGTCTGGATTTTGCGAGAATCATGCGCGGCTTTTTGCGGCTTGACCCGGATATCATCATGATCGGTGAAATGCGGGATCGTGAAACGGCGGCCACGGCAATTGAGGCCTCCTTGACCGGCCATCTGGTGCTATCCACCCTGCATACCAACAATGCCCCCGAGACCCTTACGCGACTGCTGGATATGGGGATAAACCCGCTGAACATTTCAGATTCGTTTTTGGCGGTGCTGGCGCAGCGTCTGGTTAGAAGATTGTGCCCTGATTGCATCGAATCGTATCGCCCGGAAACGGAAGAGTTTGGCTATATCGTCAAGGACTACGGGGAAAAAGCGTTTCAAGAGTTAGGTGTCGAAAATACGACCGCCATCGAGCTGCATCGTTCAATGGGCTGCGAAAAATGCAATGGATCCGGTTATAAAGGCCGGCTGGGTATCCATGAATTAATTGAAGGCACACCCGAAATCAAAATATTGATTAAACAACAGGCAACTTCCCAGGATCTGGCAAAACAGGCGGTCAAAGATGGGATGACGACATTGAAGCAAGACGGTGTTCACAAAGTTTTTGAGGGCCTCCCTGATCTGCGTGAAG
>Ga0265303_10001977_pt1 | contig 12711 bp, 11 predicted proteins | sample Helome_2_FD_192494 | JGI IMG/M metagenome (GOLD analysis project Ga0265303, IMG submission 192494) | Marine sediment microbial communities from subtidal zone of North Sea - Hel_20160317 (Illumina Assembly) | ecosystem: Environmental > Aquatic > Marine > Subtidal zone > Sediment ...
TTTCAAGATTGCTGTCTGATTATTGAGCACAGATAGTTTTGGGCTGGAAACAACTTTAATAGTGCCAAAAGTCTCTAGTAGTTTAAGAGTTGAGGTAAAACCACCTTCACGAAATGCTGCTGTAAAGAGCTGTCCGGCGACTATTGCGGGTCCCGCTACAGGCATTAAGGCACCAGTTACAGCATCAATAGCTTGAGTGGTCGGACCCTGACCAACAGCAACTTGGGGATTATTCGACTGTAAATACTGCCAGTCAATGCCCTTCTGAAAATTCTGGTTAAGTGACACCTCAACAATAGTTGCCTCAATTAGTACTTGTTTACGTGCACTAGACATGACGCGGTCAATAAATTCCTGTACTTTTTCATGCTGTCGACCAGTAGCACGAACCATAATTATTCCTGCTTCTGGATTTGCGATAACAGAAGCAGCTTCACGGAAGGTTGGTATATTTTTAGCTCTGTATAATGCTCGTTTTGCTGCTTTCACCGCAGCATCATCATCCTGCTGTATTTCTAACTCACTACTCTGAACAGTCTGAAAATCTGGAGATTGATCCTGATTAGACTCATTCTTTCTCTGCTCGCTGCGCTTCTCTGCATCATTTAATGCTGCCTCTGCCTCTTCTTCTTCTGGTGAAGGTGAACCTTCAGGCAGGATCTTGTCTGTTTCTCGTAATATGTCACGTAAGTTCTTTTCTAGAGTTTCCCAAAAACGGTTTTTAGCAATATTTGCAACTGAAGTAAGTGAGACATTACCTCTAGCACTACTCCCACCAGATATTCCTCCAGATGCCCCTCCTGATGCTCCCCCTGCACCGCCTCTTCCTGTAGAGCCAGGTGTGGCAATCTGAGTAGCAATTCCTACAGTGCCAGTTGCATCTCTCGACATATTTACGTAGTCAATCTTGTAGTAACGAAGGAATGGCGTATCAGGCATTACTGATAAATTTGCCCCGTCCACTTCATATCTTATGTCCACTTGTTTGGCGATACGTTTAAGAATTTGTGGCAAAGTTTGATCAATGGCATTGAGCGTAACTGCCCCTCTAATGCCTGGATGAATATCCAGATTAAGTCTAGCATCACGTGCCAACGCAAAAAGAATCTCTGGAACAGGAACACTAGTTACCACCACACTATAAGTATCTAATTTAGTGGTAGGTTTAGGTGGTAATAGTGGAGCTGTCTGTTTTACAGACTGAGGAATGACACCTGAGCGTGAAGACTTAGATTTAGATTCAGCATCAATGTGTCCATCTGATAGCTCCGGTGGCCGCACAGCACAAGAGCTCAACAATAGACATAAACAAGCAATTTTCAATAGAGTTTGATGCATAATTATTCCCGGCCACTTTAATAGAACATAAAATATTATCTAACTTACTGACAAATAATATATAAAACTATAATTTAGCTTCCCTAAAATTATAGTTTTTAGCACCAGCTTATCAAATAAAAAAACCGATACAATTAACTATATGTATCGGCATCAAATTTGACTCCTTTAACCAAGTTTCTAATTATTTTTCCTACACATACCCTCCTCATTCTCCCCAGTATCAAACACATTCATTATTGATGGTCTTAACCAGACTATTTAATAAATTTCTATGGATACTGCCTGAGCCACTATTACTGATGATTAGAACAAGTTACCAACCAAATCCACCGCCTAATATTGCACCGATTATCAGTGCTGCAACACCTACTATCCCGTAATTTAGCCAATTTGGAGTAGCTGACTTTCTGCGCTCAGTAAGTCTGTCGAGCCACCTTCGGTCATGCCTGGGATTTGAATCCTCAATCGCTGCTTTGACGTGAGTTACAGTTATGCTGTGTGTATTACCAATGAATGCTGCCAGTAAAGATTTATCAGCATAGATATTCACTCGTCTCGTAAGCCCACCCGAAGCTTTAGCAATCAAATTTACTGCTTCAGGAGTAAAGTTGTCTGGGCCATGATAACCAGCTGCACGCATACGAAACATTAAGTATTCATTTACTGCTTCTACACTAAATGGTTGCGTAGTGAAATGATGAGTAATTCGATCTTTGAGCTGACGCATGTTAGGCAGAGATAAAGTAGCATCTAATTCAGTTTGACCAAACAAAGCAATTTTAAGTAACTTATGGCGGGTAGATTCAAGATTATAGAGTAGTCGTATTTCTTCTAGTGTATCGGCCGGCATAGCATGGGCTTCATCTATTAATACCACTACTTGTTTACCAGCAGCGTACTTTTCTATCAATATATTTTGTAGGGCACGCAATGCTTCATTTGCACGGCTTCCAGCTAGATCAAGACTCAATTCATCAGCTATAGAATAAAGAATTTCTTCCCGAGATAAACTTGGATTGGCAAGATATATAGTTTCAACATTTTCCGGTAAACGCTCCATCAATACGCGACAAAGCATAGTTTTTCCACTTCCAACCTCGCCTGTAACCTTTATTATGCCTTCACCATGTGTGATCGCATAAATCAGTGCCTCTAGTGTCGCACCACGGTTAGCACCATCATAAAAAAAATCAATGACTGGAGTAATAGTAAAAGGTTGCTCAGTAAGCCCAAAATGACTAAGGTACATTCTTCTTTCCCATGCGCTTCATAAATTTAACAACGAATTTAGACTGATTGTTACGAACTCGGGAATGAGATTTACCATCACTTGTCAACGTTATTTTCTATTCTGAAACGTTGGCAACTAGCTTCCGCTCTAATCTTGTACTTTCCCCGCAGCTTCTATACGACTATATAGAGTAGTTCTATTTAATCCCAAAAGTTTTGCTGCCTGACTAACATTGCCGTGAGTCACTTTGAGAGCAGCTTCAACATAGCTCTGCTCCCACTTTTTTAGTGTGTGGTCAAGACTAAAATTTTGTTGGCTTTGTAAATGTTTCCTTGCTAATTCCTGCTGTGATTCAGAACCTCCAAGTATATTTGGGTCTACTATTCCCTCATTACTTTTCCCAATATCTAGCTCACCTTCTAATTCTTCCAAACTCACTGTTTTACCGGCATACTTGATCGAAAGTCGAATAATAATGTTGCGTAATTCCCGCACGTTACCTGGAAAATGATAGCCTTGCCAGCGTACAGTAGCCTCATGATCAAGATTAAATGGATCGCTATTTCCTCTTGTAGCATAAAAATCTCGAAAAAAATCCAGTAACAATATTCGGTCTTCGCCTAGCTCCCGAAGTGGAGGAACATTTATTGTAAATACACTCAGGCGATGATATAGATCAGAACGAAAACGATTAGAGTGTGTTTCCTGGCGAAGATCACGGTTTGTTGCTGCAATTACACGTGCATAACTTTTACGCGTCTGGGTTTCACCAACTCGCTGATATTCCCCATTCTCCAGTACTCTCAATAACTTAGCCTGCAAATCCAATGGTAACTCACCTATTTCATCCAACAATAAAGCTCCTTCTCCAGCATCCTCAAAATAACCAGCCTTTGCACTGGTAGCACCTGTAAATGCTCCCTTGCTATACCCGAATAATGTCGGTTCAACTAACGTAGGAGAAATAGCAGCGCAATTTAATGCAAGAAAAGGTTCTTTAGATCTCTTACTTAGACGATGTAGCTGAGCTGCAACAAGTTCCTTACCACTTCCTGATTCACCTTCAATTAGTACAGAGTATGGAGCAGATGCATAGCTAATTATCTGGTTTCGCATTTTTTCAATTGGCGCACTATTTCCAATTAACCCCAGATCATCTGTTTCTCCTGCTGTTTTTGCATCAATTTCAACCTTGCGCGTTTTTAGTGCATTAAATAAGTGTTCTTTTAAATCCTGTGGATCACATGGCTTGGCAATAAAATCTACTGCTCCTAGCGACCGAGCGTGTCGTGCATGAGACTCTTCATTCTGACCAGAAAGAACCAAGATTTTGATCTCAGGAGAATGTGCAAGAAGCTCAGTAACAAGTTGAAAACCCTCTTCTGGTCGGTGAGGAAGGGGAGGCAACCCCAGGTCGATTAATGCTAACTGTGGCGGCGCAGCTAGCTGTCTTACTAGTTCAATAGCCTGAGGCCGTGATTTTACAACATGCACCTCAAATTCTTGACTCAATATGAAACTCAGCGTTTCAGTAATAAGAACGTCATCATCAACTAGCAGAAGTAGTGGTTTAACTAAATTTGGTGTCATTCTTAAAGAATCACGTTAGCGTAATCGCCACATTTATTTGTCAGAATATCCATATATATGTCTATTATGGCCTACATAAATCGTATGTAAAATAAAAATTTGTATCGTTCTTTTAAAATATGTATTTTTAGTAGGGCAACGATACATAATTTTGTAATTTTTAAGACTAGCAAATTCTTTTATACTAAAGTATCAAAAACAACTATGAATGCATCATACTTACCTTGTTTTAATCGCTAACGCTAGAGTATAATCACTGAATAGCCATTTGTATCAAAACGGAAGAGTGCGCCTGCTTCATCAGCGCCGCCGAAGGCGCAAACCCCCCGGAATCGCTCAGGCATAGATCAGACCTTCCCTGATCCAGGAAGACCGTTTGCTACAGGCTATTCTGGAGAGTGTCGAAATAAATTGGCCACCGAAGGGGCACACGGGATAGACTACCGTAATCTCTCAGGTAAAAAGGACAGAGGGGTGGAGTCATATATTTATGGCTTCACCTTTTTTTTTTAAATACTATTTGTAATGAAAACAACATCGCTCAATCAAGTCCACCGTGACATGAATGCAAAAATGGTTGATTTTGGTGGCTGGGATATGCCCCTACACTACGGTTCCCAGCTTGACGAGCACCATAAAGTAAGAAAAGACGCGGGTATGTTTGATGTATCACATATGCTTGCTGTTGATATAAAAGGCGAAGGTACACGTGATTTTTTACGTCAATTAGTTGCCAATAATGTTGATAAGCTGACTCAGCCTGGTAAAGCACTATATACCTGTATGCTCAACCCAGAAGGTGGAGTAATAGACGATCTCATCATTTATTTTTTATCTGAATCATGGTTTCGTATGGTTGTAAATGCGGGAACTTCAGATAAAGACGTATCTTGGATACAAGCCCAGCGCGATAAACATTCTCCAGAATTAAAAATTACCCCACGCAGGGATCTTTCTATGATTGCGGTACAAGGCCCAAATGCCCGTGCTAAAGTCTGGCAAGTTATTCCCGGAGCTCAAACTGCCACTGAAGATTTAAAGCTTTTCCAGTCAATTATGTATGAGAAATATTTTATTGCGCGTACTGGATATACTGGTGAAGATGGTTTTGAAATCACATTGCCTGAAAGAGATGCCAAGCAATTTTGGAATTCTCTCAATGCAGCAGGAGTCTCACCTGCGGGACTAGGCGCGCGTGACACGTTAAGACTTGAGGCTGGCATGAATCTTTATGGACAAGATATGGATGAAACTACCAGTCCATTAGAATCAGGTTTATCCTGGACGGTAGATCTAAAAAGTGAACGTAATTTTATTGGTAAAGAAGCGCTGCTAAAAACAGAGGCTAAATATCAATTATTCGGCCTATTGCTATTAGATCGCGGTGTATTACGAAGCCACCAGAAAATCTCAATTCAACAGAATTCTGGAGAAAGTGCTGGTGAAATTACCAGTGGCGGTTTTTCACCTACTTTAAATTCATCTATTGCACTTGCAAGATTACCAATTCAAGTATCTATAGGTGATGAGGTTCAGGTATTGATACGGGATAAAGCATTACGAGCAAGAGTTGTAAAATATCCTTTTGTTCGGAATGGAAAAAGCCTAATTTGAACTGAATTATTAAGTTAAATTATTTAATATCGGAGCATAGACATGAATATTCCAACCCATCTTAAATATACAAAATCCCACGAATGGGTAAAACTTGAAGAAGACGGTACTGCTACAACTGGAATTACAAATCATGCCCAAGAATTACTTGGTGATATGGTATTTGTAGAAATCCCACAAGTGGGGCGTATTCTCAAACAGGGAGAAGAGTGCGCTGTTGTTGAGTCTGTTAAAGCAGCTGCTGACGTATACGCGCCGATATCAGGGGAAGTGATTACAATCAATCCGGAACTTGAATCAGCACCAGAGAAGATTAATGAAGACTCCTATTCAGCATGGCTGTATAAATTAAAACCTTCTAATATAGAAGACCTAAATGACTTGCTAGATTCAGCCGCATATCAAAAAATTCTAGACAGTGAAACACATTAAAAAGATTGTTACATGAAATAAATGCTGAGCAGATAATACTCACATATTATCTTCCAGTGTTAATTAATACTTATTAAATACGATTTATCGAAGCAGACTATGCCATACATTCCACATACTAAAGAAGATGTAACTTCGATGCTTGCAAGCATCGGTGCAAGCTCAATAGAAGAGTTATTCGATGAAATACCGCCTGACTTAAAAAGTGGAAAATTAAAAGAAGTACCGTCAGGGTTGAATGAAATGGAAATCTCTAGGCTGATGTCGGAACGAGCCGAAGCAGATGGCCGCTATCTCAATTTTATTGGCGCAGGCGCGTATGAACATCACATTCCTGCTGCGGTATGGCAGATTACAACTCGGGGTGAATTTTATTCCTCTTATACCCCATATCAGGCGGAAGCGAGCCAAGGAACACTACAACTTCTTTACGAATACCAAACCATGATGGCATCACTTACCGGTATGGATGTTTCAAATGCAAGTATGTACGATGGAGCCTCTGCACTAGCTGAAGCCGTATTGATGGCTGTACGTTCTCACAGGAGTTCACGTCGGGTATTAATGCCATCCACGATTCATCCTATTTATCGTAAGGTAGTAAATACTATCGTAAAAAATCAGAATATTGAAATTATAGAAATTCCTTACTGTACAGAGTGTGGTCATATACTTGTAGAGAGCCTGACACCTTTTGATGGTCAAGACATTGCAGCACTAGTTATTCCTCAACCAAATTTCTTTGGCGTACTCGAACAAGTTGATGCACTAACTGACTGGGCACACAACAACAACGCATTAGCCATTGGTGTAGTAAACCCTTTAGCTCTTGCAATGCTTGCCCCGCCTGGTGAGTGGGGTAGTAATGGCGCAGATATAGCGGTTGGTGAGGGACAACCATTAGGTATTCCACTTTCTAGTGGTGGGCCATATTTTGGCTTCATGACCTGTAAACAAAAATTAGTTAGACAAATACCTGGACGTATCATAGGTCGCACAACAGACTTAAATGGAAAACCTGGCTTTGTCTTAACACTTCAGGCACGAGAACAACATATACGGCGCTCTAAAGCAACTTCCAATATCTGCACTAATCAGGGATTAATGGTTACAGCTGCAACCATTTATATGACCTTGGTAGGACCAGCAGGATTAAGACGAATAGCCGAGAAATCTCATGCAAACACTATGACTCTTGTCGAACAACTTGAAACTATAAAAGGAGTAAAAAGAACCTTCAGTGGATCTTTGTTCCATGAAGCAACAATAACCTTACCAATGCCGGTAGAGGATGTATTACAAAAACTTAAGGCACAAAAGATATTAGCCGGGCTAAATCTAAAAGAATATTATCCGGAACTTGGACAAACAATACTATTGTGTGCAACTGAAACAAAAATTCAAGCTGATCTGGTTAAATTTACAGACTGTCTGAACCAGACATTATCTAAACAAGGTACATCTACTATTGAACCAGTGTAATTTTGATTGATTCTGTTTCACCCTCAATTAAGGAGAAAATTATGGTCACGTTTGCAGGTAACAACGTCAAAGTAGAAGGCAATTTTCCACAAGTAGGAACGAAAGCTCCATCTTTCTCATTAGTAGACAAAGATTTAAATGATACTTCACTAGAAAATTTTTCTGGCAAGAAAAAAGTGCTCAACATAGTACCTAGTCTGGACACACCAGTCTGTGCTATTTCTACCCGTAAATTTAACGAAAATGCCAGCAATCTAAGCAATACCGTAGTATTAATAATTTCGGCTGATCTGCCCTTTGCAATGAGCCGTTTCTGCACAACTGAAGGTTTAGATAAAGTAGTAATATTATCCACCATGCGTGGTGCGGATTTTAAGAAGAATTATGGTGTTGCCATTAGTGATGGTCCCTTAGCTGGCCTTACGGCACGTGCTGTTATCGTGTTGGATGAGTCCGATAATGTGGTTCATGCTGAATTAGTACCAGAAATAAAAGATGAACCAAACTATGACGCAGCCTTAGCTGCTTTAAAATAATACCCAGATAAGGCAAGAAACTTTACTATGCTGATATTTGAACACTCACGCCCAGGAAGATACAATTATTCTCAGTCTCCGGCCTCTGAAACAAAAACTAAAAGTATTCCGCAGAATTTTATGCGTAAAAAGCCTCTTATGTTGCCAGAGGTCTCTGAAATGGATGCAGTGCGGCATTATACCCGTCTGTCGCAAAAAAACTTTTCTATAGACACAGAATTTTACCCACTTGGTTCTTGCACAATGAAATACAATCCGCGAGCATGTAATTCGTTGGCCATGCTCCCTCAATTTCTTGCGCGACACCCCCTTGCACCTGAAGATACAGGACAAGGATATCTTGCTTGTATGTATGAATTGCAAGAAATTCTGAAGGATGTAACTGGTATGAAAAGTGTAAGCCTTACTCCAATGGCCGGTGCTCAAGGCGAACTTATTGGTGTGGCAATGATACGCGCCTATCATGAATCCAGAGGAGATCATGCCCGCACTGAAATTATCATCCCTGATGCAGCTCATGGCACCAACCCTGCAACAGCAGTAATGTGTGGCTATAAAGTAGTGGAAATATCCACTGATAAAGAAGGTGACATCGACATGAACGCTTTGAAAGCAGCAGTAGGTCCTCAGACAGCAGGACTGATGCTAACTAATCCTTCCACACTTGGTGTATTCGAAAAAGATATTGCGAAAATGAGCAGAATAGTCCATGAGGCAGGAGGATTATTATATTATGACGGAGCAAACCTCAATGCAATATTAGGTAAGGTAAAACCTGGTGACATGGGGTTTGATGTGATTCACATAAACCTTCACAAAACATTTTCTACTCCCCATGGTGGAGGTGGCCCAGGCTCTGCTCCAGTAGGAGTTGCAGAACGCTTGCTTCCGTTCATACCCGTCCCAGTGGTAACTATGGAAAAAGGAACATATCGCTGGGTAACTGAAAAAGAAATACCTCAGTCCATTGGTAGGTTCTCAGCACATATGGGAAATTCAGGAGTGCTGTTAAGAGCATATATTTATTCTCGCTTGTTAGGAGCAGAAGGTATGCATCGTGTAGCTGAGTTCGCTACTCTCAATGCAAATTATCTAATGAAAGAATTGAGTAAAGTAGGATTTGAAATAGCTTATCCTAATCGCAGGGCCAGTCACGAATTTATTGTTACACTAAAAGTTCTGAAAGAAAAAACAGGTGTAACCGCAATGGATGTAGCTAAAAGATTAATTGACAAAGGTTTCCATGCCCCTACTACTTATTTTCCTCTTCTGGTACCTGAGTGCTTACTAATAGAACCTGCTGAAACCGAATCTAAAGAAACACTTGATTCTTTTGTTCTATCAATGAAAGAAATTTTAGAAGAAGCATATTCAACCCCAGAAATATTAAAGAATGCGCCTCATACTACCAGCTTACAAAGATTAGACGATGTTAAAGCTGCACGTGAATTAGATTTAACCTGGAAGCAATAAATTCTTGCTAAAATGAAGACAAATTCTCGTATCCTCATCTCTATAAAAAATCTTCTTCCTGGAGCCTGAATCTATCAGGCTATTACTAATAAACTTTGATGCTGCACTAAATAACTATGCGTACTCTTATTTGCGGATCCGTTGCCTACGATACCATCATGGTATTTCATGATCATTTTAAAAATCATATCTTACCTGAAAAAATTCATATTCTTAATGTAGCTTTTCTAGTCCCGGATATGCGACGAGAGTTTGGTGGTTGTGCTGGCAATATTGCCTATAATCTACAAATGATTGGTGGAGCACCACTTATTATGGCAGCAGTAGGTGATGACTATCAACCATATGCTCATCGGCTGGAGAAATTAAACCTGGTGCAAACGCATATCAAACCTGTAAAAGATACTTTTACTGCACAAGCATTCATAACAACTGATTTAGCAGATAATCAAATTACAGCATTTCATCCCGGCGCAATGAATTTTTCACATCAGAATCATGTAGCTGACGCAAGAGATATCGAGCTTGGTATCATATCTCCGGATGGGCGTGATGGTATGTTACAGCATGCACAAGAATTTTATGAATCTGGAATTCCTTTCTTATTTGATCCGGGCCAGGGATTACCAATGTTTAGTGGTACAGAGTTGCATGACTTTATTAAAAAAGCAGATTATGTAACTGTTAATGACTATGAAGGCCAGTTATTACAAGAACGAACTGGAATCACATTACAAGAGCTGGCAAAGCTTGTTAAAGGATTGATTGTCACAAAGGGAGCACAAGGATCTGTTATTTATTCTAATGGCGAACAAATTGAAATTCCGTGCGTCAAGTCTGATGAGCAGGTTGATCCAACAGGATGTGGTGACGCATACCGTGCGGGATTATTATATGGAATTGCTAACGAAATGGACTGGCAGACAACCGGACAACTTGGTTCACTTATGGGGGCATTAAAAATTGCACAGCGCGGAGGACAAAATCATAATTTTAGCAGCGAAGAAATTGCCCAACGATATTTTGAAATATTTGGTAGTCGAATTACATAAGAAGTATTTCTCATAGAAAAGTTCTATTCAGCCTATTATTAAATATATTCACATCTTCATTGATAAACTCTATATGCTAATCTCTCAAGACTTTTCACTACTATTGATGTGATAATAGGATATGAGCAACGCCACTACCAGTAAATTGACACGATTTTTACGTGCTAGTCGTTTAATAATTCATATCATATCAGGGTTAGTACAATCCGCTTTTTACCCACACCTTAGACAACCAGTTCAAAAGAGAATGGCACAGAAATGGTCGGTAGGCCTGCTCAATATTCTCTCTGTTAAATTAAGCTACAGTGGCGAGCTGCCTGCTGACAGGACTAAACCGGTAATGCTGGTAGCCAATCACGTATCCTGGTTAGATGTTTATTCTCTGATAGCAATATGTCCTTCCCGTTTTGTTGCCAAATCAGAAATTCGTACGTGGCCATTGTTAGGTTGGTTGAGTCAGAATGTAGGAACCTTGTTTATAGAACGCGCAAAGCGTAGAGATACTGCCCGCATTAATCAGGATATTGGTAATGCTCTAACTACTGGAGACTGGGTAGCCGTATTCCCTGAAGGAACAACTGGTGATGGAACCGTACTTCGACATTTCCATGCTTCATTATTACAATCTGCTGTTGCAGTCGAAGCCTCATTATACCCTGTAGCAATTCGTTACCATGATGCGTCAGGTGAAAATAGTAAAGCAGCTGTATACGTTGAAATCTCTTTACTTGAGTCTTTACAAAAGATACTTCATCAACCATGGATTGAGGTAGAGTTAATTTTTTCTGATCCTATTAACAGCATAGGAAAGAATAGACGGGAGCTTGCACGCTCAACAGAAAAAGCTATCGCAAATGCCTTGTCCCTTCCATTACCGCAGCACAAGGTACCTGGAAAATCTTCCTATCTTCCAGTCGAATAGCTGTAAGGCTTCCGCCCCACATACAACCTGTATCCAGTGCGATCAAATTACTCTTTACCTGCAAAGACAGTGCGGACCAATGACCACAAATAACAGTCGCTTCTTTACTAACCCTACCTGGCACATCAAACCATGGCAAATAGCCAGCCGGAATATCCTTTATCCTACCTTTATAAGTAAATTCCATTTTTCCAGCAGGAGTACATACGCGCATACGTGTCATAGCATTGATGATCACTCGTATACGATCATAGCCTGTTAAGTTACTGTTCCATTGATCAGGTTGATTACCATACATATGAAAACAAAATTTGCGAAAATTCTTTTGATCATCATGTAAAAAAAATTCAACTTCCTGCGCTAACTGTACAGCTAGCGCTACACTCCATGAAGGCAATAAACCAGCATGAACCATGACATATTCATCAGAAATATGTAGCAATCTCTGATGCCTTAACCAATGAAGTAACTCATCTCGATCGGGTGCATGGAGAATATCCTGCAAAGTGTCGCCTGGCTGAACCTTAGCACAGCCCTCTGCAACCATAAGTAGATGTAAATCATGGTTCCCAAGTACAGTAACGACTGCATCACTTATTGTTCTAAGAAAACGCAACAAAAGAAGAGAATCTGGTCCACGATTGACAATGTCCCCGACCAGCCACAATTTATCTTTTGAATCAAAATTAATTAAATCAAGGAGCTTTCTAAACTCTTTGTAGCTACCTTGTATATCGCCTACTGCATAAATAGCCATAGATAATGTACCCCACTAAAAATAAAGGGCAGCTATAAGCTGCCCTTTATTTTTAGATATTAAATTTCACAAGACTTACTCGACTTTACTCACCATATAATCTACTACTGCCTTAACATCTTCATTTGACAAACTAACATTACCACCCTTTGGGGGCATTGCTTTCTTACCTTTAATTGCGCTGTCATAAAGTGCTCCACTTCCACTTTTTATACGCGGTGCCCATGCCTGTTTATCTCCTAATTTAGGAGCGCCTGCAGCTCCACTTGCATGACAGGCAG
>Ga0265303_10001979_pt1 | contig 12709 bp, 8 predicted proteins | sample Helome_2_FD_192494 | JGI IMG/M metagenome (GOLD analysis project Ga0265303, IMG submission 192494) | Marine sediment microbial communities from subtidal zone of North Sea - Hel_20160317 (Illumina Assembly) | ecosystem: Environmental > Aquatic > Marine > Subtidal zone > Sediment ...
ACATCGATATTCTGACCAAAGGCGGTCAGCGTCGCGCCTTTTCAATCGCCAATGCGCCGCATGATGATGAATTCGTCGAGCTGCATATCCGCAAAATCCCCGGCGGTAAATTCACTGACCAGGTGTTCCACGAGCTGCAACCGAAGGCCATTCTGCGTATAGAAGGGCCTCTGGGAAGTTTTTATCTGCGCGAAGATAGCGACAGACCGGTCATCCTGATGGGTGGTGGTACAGGTTATGCGCCGCTCAAAGGGATTCTGGAGCATGCATTCAGAATCGGGTTCACGCACCCGATCCATCTATTCTGGGGCGTTCGCCAGACGCGGGATCTTTACCATCAGGATCGCATTCGTAACTGGGAAAAGCAGTTTCCTCATTTCACATACACACCGGTATTATCGGAGCCCGATGCCGCTGAAGGCTGGACCGGCGAGACAGGTATGGTTGGCGATGTTGTCATACGACACCACACGAACTTGTCCCGTCACGACGTTTACATGAGCGGGCCACCGGCGATGATTGAGTCGGCGCGTCTCAGCTTTCTTGCACATGGCATGTCGGATGAGCGTGCGTTTTCCGATGCATTTGAATTTTCTACCGACAGTCAGGCAAAGACTGAAGAGAGCGACTAGTGTACCTCGTCACTCATTATGTAACATAGAACGAGTGGGTTTTTGTGCCAGACAAGGCGCGAGGCGGAGTCATAGCAGGGCTATGGCGACAACGAGCAACGCCGTATGGCGCAAAAAGACACCGTTATAAGTTATGGAATGAGTGACGAGGTGCACTGGCAACTGCCGGCTAGCGTGACAGAGCCCATCGTTCCAGTGCCTCGACCATGGCTTCGTCGGAGGCATCATCAGCGACAATTATCCGGGTATACCCGAGTTCTGCCGCGTACTCTGCGGTGCGCGGGTTACTAACCACCAGCAGCGTATCCGCCAGGTAACGCTGGCCGGTTTCAGCAAGCAACTGGTGCAAATTATCCAGACTCTGACGGCTGGCAACAGTGGCGGCATGTAGACGTCCCTGCGCCCACGCATCAAGCACCGGATGCGTATCAACCTCAGGCAGCGCACGCTGATACACTTCCGCATAGTCAACGTGCGCACCCCGTTCGGTCAGTGCCGTTGCAAGATATTCACGTCCACCCTCACCGCGTACGATCAGGATTTTCCTGCCTGCAATATCCTGCATGTCGTCAACCGAGAGCAATGCCTCGCTGGTAAATTGCGTTTCCGGAACAATGTCGACCGTTAATCCGGCAGCGTTTATGGCCGCGGCCGTCTGCTTGCCTATTGCAGCGATTTTTAAATGCCGGGGCCACCCGGCCACGGGAGCAATATCAGGAAATGCCATGCGGACCGCATTGGCGCTGACAAAAATCGCGAGATCATACTCCGGGAGCCGATTGTGAATATTAGCGAGCGCATCATTGTCGCAGGGCGGAACAATCGCCAGAACCGGCAATTTGAAAACGTGGCCGCCACGTGCGGCTATAAGCCCACACAGATGATCCGCCTGGTGCGTCGCCCGCGTCACCAGTACACCGAGCCCTTCAAGTGTCTGGACTGCCGTTTCATTGGTACTCATGCGCTGGCGATCAAGAACTATAAATCTTGTTGATAGAAATTGCGCAAGATCCTGTCTGCACCCCGGGACAACAACTCTTCTGCGAGCCGAATACCCAGTGGTTCAGCCTGATCAGCAGGACCTTCCACCGAGCCACGCACGATCTCACTGCCGTCCGGGTTTCCTACCAGTCCGCGCAGCATCAGGCTCTGTCCCTCAAGTTCTGCAAAGCCTGCGATCGGTACCTGGCAACCACCCATCAGGCGCGTGTTCATGGCGCGTTCGCATCGAACCCGAACGGTGGTCGTCTGGTCCGCAAGAGGCGCAATTAACGCTCTGGTCCCCGTGTCGTCACTGCGGCACTCAATACCAATCGCACCCTGGCCAATTGCAGGCAGCATTACCTCCGCGCCGAGCTCCTGGCGAATCCGCTCAACAAATCCGAGACGCTTGAGCCCCGCACAGGCGAGAATAATGGCATCGTAGTTACCGTCATCCAGCTTTGCCAGACGTGTGTTCACATTGCCACGCAGATCCAGAATTTCGATATCGTATAGCAGCTTGCGCAGCTGGCATTGCCGGCGCAGACTCGAGGTGCCAACGCGCGCGCCATCGGGCAGCGCATCCAGGTTTGCGAAGTTATTTGAGACAAACGCATCTCTGGGATTCTCACGTTCGAGAATGACCGCCAGTTCCAGGCCATCCGGAAAATCGACAGGCACATCCTTCATGGAGTGCACCGCAATATCGGCGCGATCATCCAGCATCGCCTGCTCAAGCTCTTTTACAAAAAGGCCCTTGCCACCCACCTTGGCCAGAGGACTATCCAGGATATTGTCGCCACGCGTCGTCATTGGGACGAGCTCCACGCGCAAGCCGGGGTGCACTTTGCCGAGGCACGCACGCACATGCTCCGCCTGCCAGATAGCCAGCGCACTCTCCCGGGTTGCGATTCGGACGCTATTCTGAACCATCGCTTCTAATCAATTCAATCCAGTTGCAGCACGCAACGCACGCGCAGCAGATTGGAAAAGGGAGTTGGAGCATACCGGTAGCAGAAAGCCGCTGGCAAGCCGGGCGTGCGAGACCTTCCCGCCGCGCATAGCAGAACCCTGATCAGGCGTAAGCCAAACGGTGCCGCAAGGCACCCAGGTGCCGTCGACTGACTTCAAGGGTTTCATCGACTCCATGGAGCCGGACTGCCCAGCCACCGTCAGAAAGCTTTTCCAAACCAGCGATGAAATCGGCTGCCACAAGCACACTCCGGTGTACCCGAACAAAACACTCACCGAATTCTTCCTCAAGCGATTTGAGTGATTCCTCGATCAGGAACTCCGCTTCAGCAGTTCGTAAGGTGACATATTTATGTTCAGCACGGAAATAACGTATATCGCCGACCGAAACCAGCTGCATATCGCTACGCACTTTCACACAGATGTGCTTGCGTGTTTGGGGAGTGTTTGCGGAATCGATCGACGCCATCTGAACGCGTGTAATGCGGCTGGATTGTTTTATTGCGGCAACCAGACGTTCCAGACGAATCGGCTTCAGCAGGTAACCAACAGCATTCATCTCAAATGCCGACACGGCGTGGTCAGCAAATGCAGTGGTAAATATGATCGCCGGCGGACATTCCAGCCCGCTCAGATGGCGTGCGGCTTCAAGGCCATCCATATCGGGCATGCGTATATCGAGCAATATGACATCCGGTTGTAATTTATCCGCCTGTTCAATTGCAGCACGACCGGTAGCGGCCTCACCACAGACAGAATAGCCATCAATGCCGTCAATCAATCTTTGCAGACGTTGTCTCGCCAGATGTTCGTCATCAACAATCAGAATTTTCATGGCACCGGATCCAGCGGCAAGCGTACGGACACCCGATACAGGGATTCGCCATTCTCGATCACCACGCGTGCCGCGCGGCCAAAGGCCAGACGCAAACGTTCACGGATATTCTCATGTGCCAGCCGATTGCCCCGGTGATGGGTGTGGCTTGATCCTGCAGGAACAGGATTCTCCACTTCCATCGTTAGCTGGCGTCCCTGCCGCGCAATATTTACCTTGATACAACCACCGTCCGGCAGCGGTTCAACACCATGATAGATCGCATTTTCGAGTAGCGGCTGAAGTATCAGGGCAGGCACCTCAACATCCGGGATATCTTCAAGTACCCATTCGATCTTGAGCCGTTCGCCAAGCCGTAATGACTCCATACGCAGGTAACGTCTGGCGATCTCGATTTCGCGCGCCAGCGACACGCGGCCTTCTGTATCCCGCATGGTCATGCGAAACAGGTCCGCAAGATCTTCAACGGCCTCTTCCGCCTGTTCAGCGTTGATCGCCGTCAGCGAGGCAATCGTATTCAGGCTGTTGAACAGGAAGTGCGGCCTGATACGGGATTGCAGCGCCTGAATTCTTGCACGCGCCTCGGCCCGCACCTGCTCTTTCCACTGATGCTGTACATAGAAGTAACGCAAGGCGACCGCACTGATTAGGGCACTGAGAGTCATGTTACGCAGAAGGAAGCTGAAGTGATCGCCCGTCGGCGGGGATAACATCGGGTCGCGATACAGGACCATATAGCCGATTTCGCTGAAAATAGCGGTCACCAGCAACAGCAGCAGGTAGCTTATCAGTGCCGCTGCGACATTACTGAAACGGGAAAGCAGGGGTCTTGCCATACACAGTATGGCTGCACTGGACAGCGCGATCCATTGTACGAAAAATGAAACCAGGCCGAGCCGTGCCCAGGTGTCGATACCCGGATTCAGCGGTGCAAGCACCAGCACGAAAGAGAGAATCTGGGCAACGAGCACAACCGCGAAGACCATGCGGATCGCACAGAAGCTCGGCAGGAACAGCGCGTCAACGTTCCCTTTACGCGAAGAATGTCTTGTTTGTACTGCCATATCTCTCGCTGCCTTGATCCGCCTGATCCGGGCATGTCGCCCGCCACTGGCCAATAAAGTGCTTTTTGTCCTATAGTTTCCGCTCGCTCCAGTGTGTCCATTCGCTATACTGCGAGCAGGTTAATCAACAGTTACGCATCAGCCATGTCCAAAGATCAGCGATCCCGTGACAAGCCCTGGGGAGGGCGCTTCACAGAATCTACCGACGCCTTCGTCGAGGCCTTCACTGCATCCGTCGACTTCGACCGGCGTCTGTATGCCTACGACATCGCAGGCTCGATCGCGCATGCGCAAATGCTGACCAAAGTCGGCGTACTAGCCGATACCGAGCTCCAGGCCATCGTGAGTGGCCTGGAAGACATACGGCAGGAAATCGAGCAGGGAACCTTCCCGTGGTCGATCTCACTGGAAGACGTACACATGAATATCGAGGCCCGCCTTACCGAGCGTATCGGCGAGGCAGGTAAAAAACTGCATACCGGACGGTCAAGAAATGACCAGGTTGCGACCGATATGCGCCTTTACCTGCGCGACCAGATCGACAGGATTTCCGGGGAAATTCGCAGATTACAGAAGGGGTTACTCGAACTTGCCGAGTGCGAGGCGGAGACAATCATGCCCGGCTTTACGCACCTGCAGGTGGCCATGCCGGTGAGTTTTGGGCATCACATGCTGGCCTGGCTAGAGATGCTGGAACGCGACTTTGATCGCCTGCACGACTGCCGCAAGCGGGTGAATATCATGCCGCTGGGCGCCGCTGCACTGGCCGGCACCACGTTTCCGATTGATCGCACTTATACTGCCGGGCTGCTCGGCTTCGAGGCCGCCGCGGAAAATTCCCTGGATGCGGTCAGCGACCGGGATTTCGCCATCGAGTTCTGTGCGTCGGCTGCACTGCTTGTGACCCACTTGTCCCGCTTTGCAGAAGAGTTGATTCTTTGGGCATCCGCCCAGTTCCGCTTCGTCGACTTGCCGGACCGTTTTTGCACGGGTTCAAGCATCATGCCGCAGAAAAAGAACCCCGATGTCCCGGAACTGGTACGCGGCAAGACCGGGCGGGTAAACGGTAACCTGATCAGCCTGCTCACACTCATGAAGAGCCAGCCGCTGGCTTATAACAAGGACAATCAGGAGGACAAGGAACCCCTGTTCGATTCTGTCGATACTGTCCTCGGTTGTCTGCGCGTTTTTGCTGACATGATTCCGGCTATAGAGCTCAATCGTGATCGTATGCGGGAAGCCGCCGCATCCGGTTTTTCTACCGCCACTGATCTTGCGGATTATCTGGTACGCAAGGGACTGCCGTTTCGTGACGCTCACGAAGTGGTCGGTAAGGCAGTGCGCTTTGGCATTGAGACAAAAAAGGATCTGGCCGCCATGTCGCTGGAGGAACTACGGAGCTTTTCAGATGCTATAGAAAACGACGTATTTGAAGTACTGACGCTTGAGGGATCCGTAGCAGCGAGAAATCACCCCGGCGGGACAGCACCCGAACAAGTTCGATTAGCGGTTGCTCGGGCGAGGAAGCGAATTGGCTAGCTCGCTTTGGGGTGAGCGTGAATATCGCTGACCACGGCATCTGGCAGTTCCATGCGCTCAATGCTGAAATCAGCCGCCGGCTTGCCAACGTAATAACCCTGCACATAATCCACGCCGAGACGACGCAAGATATCAAATGCCTGTGCTGATTCAACGAATTCGGCAATGGTACGGATCCCCAATCCACGGGCAACATCAACCAGGGCCTTTACGAACAGCTGGTCATCACGGCTGCTGGTAATATCACGTACAAAGCTGCCATCTATCTTCAGCGTGTCTACCTTGAGATGCTTCAGATACGAGAACGATGAGAATCCGACGCCGAAATCATCAAGGGATATCTTGCAACCAAGCTGTCTGATTCGGGAGATAAACTCTATCGCCTCGTTGATATTCTCGCAGGCCGCGGTCTCAGTCACCTCGAATGTCACCCGTCCCGGCACAACGCCACTGGCCTTCAGCTCCGACTCGATTAGTTCCAGAATATCAGCCTGCCCAACCGACAATCCGGACAGATTGATTGCGATGCCGGTCTGTGCAAATCGGTCTGGCAGGGCAGCCAGGTGCCGAATCGCCTTTCTCAAAACCAACTTGTCGATACGGCCTATGATGCCAAACTGCTCTGCCATGGGAATAAAATTGGCCGGACTGACAGCTACACCCTTTTCATCCTGTAAACGTACCAGCGATTCGTAATGATGTACGGTGCCGTCAACAACAGCGGCAATCGGCTGAAATGCCAGCATGAACGTATCCTTGTCGAGAGCTTCAAGAATCATGTGCTTCCATGCCAGCTGGGTACCGATGCGTTCGCGCGTCATCTTCTGTTCGTTGAAGAACTCTGCGCACCCGCGACCCGCATCCTTTGCCGTATACATCGCAGCGTCCGCTTTAGCCATAATATCAACAGCATCTCTTCCCTGGTCCGGAAACCGGACCATTCCGATACTCGCAGTGATTGTTAATGACTGCCCCTGGTGTAACGCGCGAACGGTACTTATTGCTTCCAGAACCTGCCGGGCCTTATCGTTTGCCTGGTCTTCATTCATATCCGGGAAGGCGACAGCGAATTCGTCGCCGCTCATGCGTGCGACGATATCTTCCGCACGACAAAGGCGTGACAAATTACCCGCTACCTGGACTATTATCTGATCACCGATTGAATGGCCGGCAGAATCATTCAACAGCTTGAAGTGATCCAGATCAATCAACATCAACACACCGGATCGCTCGAGTGATTCTGCACGACGCACCTCATGTGCCAGGTCGAGCAGGAAACGACGCCGGTTGGAAAGCCCCGTTAACTGATCCTGATTGGCCAGAACTGTTAGTCGCTGCTCATCCTGTTTCGCCTTGCTGATATCACGCGTAGTGCCGCGAAAACCTGAAAACTGGCCATCCTCCATTGCAGGTATGCCATTCATGCGAAGATAGTGGCGTGTACCGTCTGGCACCGTAATAATGCACTCGATATCCTTGAAGCTATGCGCATTTTCCGCACCACTGCAAAGACGCTTGGTAATATCAGAGAGATCGTCGGATGTAAAAACCTCGGCGAGTGTTTTGCCTATAAACAGATCGGTTTCCAGCGCCAGTGAATCTGCGACACTCGCAGATACATACGTAAAGCAGCCCTTGGTATCGGTTTCCCAAAGCCAGTCTGATGAACTCTCTGCAAAATCATGAAATCGGCGCCGGTTACGCTCAAGCTCGGTCTGTGATGTACCTAGATCGGAAAGCATGCCATTGAACGAACAGGCAAGCTCGCCCAGCTCGTCATTGCGCTTTACGGAGACAGTGTGGTTAAAGTGTCCCGTAGCAACCTGCCGCGTCGCCTGAACGAGCGCCGTGATCGGTCGTGTAAGACTTGCACGACTGATGCTGATCCCGAGCAGGGCTGCAATTGCGAGGATAAACAGGGACGCTATAAGCGCGCTGTAGCCGAGCGAGTAGTAAGGTGCCCAGTAACTTTTCATAGGATACGCGAGCAACATGCTGGCAACCGCGGTCTCACCGTCTCCGGCGCGAATACTATAGATGTATCCGATATAGTCGGTGCCTTCCGACTGGAAGCTTATTGCATTGTTGTCCGCGCCCTGGTAGCGAAGTTCCGGAATTGCTTTACCCAGACCGGGAATGGTACTGGCCAGTACCACGTTGTTTTCGAATATCGCGACATCCGCACGCACCAGTTGCTTGAGTACGTCGACCCGTTCCTGATTAAACTCGGTTCCGTTAACCAGAATACCCAGCGATCCACCCAACGGGCTTTCGATCGGAATTGCCGCCAGTGACAGGAAGGTATCAAAGACCAGCGCATTTCCGTAGGCGGCATCACCCAGGTCGGCTGCCTGGCGAACCACTGCTCTCAGCGGTGGTGACGAGAGTACCTGGGGGGATGAAAAGTGCGGTTTACGACCCTCGGCTATTGCATCTCCCGGCCCGGTACCCAGATAGATCGCCAGCAGATCGATACCCGGGCGAGGATAAATATCCTCCAGCATGCTGCGAACGGTATCCCGATCACCCGTGAGCGTTGCTGCCAGCAGTCCGGGCTCCCGGCTGATACTGCGCGCCGCTGTAAACATCTGTTCATAGGTTGTCCGTCTTACCTCGGAAAACACGCGATGCGCGCGCCTGAGATCGATATCAATTTCCGCACTGACGTGACGCTGAATAAGATAGTATGCGGAAGACCCCATCGCCAGCAGCACCGCAACAACAAGCGCGACGACGAAAAAGGTATTTTTCTGCTCAATATTCATTGCTATGCGATTACATTCCCGGCTCTTCCGGGTACAGATCCTTCAAACCAACGCGCCTTGTAGAATAACCCTGACGTTGCATTGAACCCCGTTTGACCAGGAGTGTTTCCTTTACCAAAGGCGGTGACGTGAGTGCGAGCGTTTCGAACGAACGCGTTTCTGCACCCGGCAGCGCAATGCGGACGCGCCACTTTCCAGGTACAAGATTCCTGAACTCAAACCTCTCTCCCGGCTTGATCATCGATATATAGGGCGTGTCGAGCACGTCGATACGCCCATAGGTTCTGGCATGCATGCGACAGAAAAGATGTATTGTCGCGTTGTGGTCAAGCTGTATTTCACCGGCACTGTTTTTACTGTCTCCCTGCTTGCCCAGCTTGAGAACGAAGGGATCCACAGTCGACAGGGAGAACAGTTCGTGATAAACGTTGTCGTGATTCTCGAAGTGAATACGATCACCGCGGCGGACGGCCATATACAGAGGCTTGATCTGATTGCCGCGTATCTCCATCTCGTGTTTGCGTGATGTGCCTGCCGGTGGTCGTACGCCATGCAGGGGAAAGATCGATACGCTGAGTGGGCCCGACTCCGGTGCTGCATGGGCATCACCAAACAAACCGGTATGTTCCAACCGAACAATGCCGCGAATCTCGGCACCTGCCAGGCCCTGCACATACAGAAGCAGTAGCAGCAACAGCAGAAGCGGGCTGCACCCTGGAATCTGCTTGTTCGATGTATCGTTCCTGATCATTTCTTTCCACGGCGGATCCAGGCAATCTGGCATGCCCCTTTTCCAATATCGGCAAATTTGCGTTATTTTTAATCGGTTGCTGTGACTCCCGGGGTACATGCCATGACTGAATCACCTGCTGCGCCAGAAGACCCCCTGACAGATCTGCGTGTCAGGCTGGCGGATTTCGCCGCCCGGAGAGACTGGGACCAGTTTCATTCGCCGAAGAACCTGGCAATGGCCCTGATTGCTGAAACAGCTGAGTTTGTCGGACATTTTCAGTGGCTTATGGAAGACCAAAGTCGCCGACTTGAAGCCGAAAAACTCGCCGAGGTGCGACTGGAACTGGCGGATATCTTCATTTACCTGATCCGGATTGCGGACAAGCTGGGCGTGGATCTGGCCGCTGCGGCCGGCGAAAAAATCCGCATCAATGAGGAACGTTATCCCGAGGATCAGGTACGCGGCAATGCCCGCCGGGCCGGTGAATACACTTCCTGATCAGGGCTGTTCGGGTATCTCGCCCAAACCCGCCGCCCATTCAAGCCAGCCCCGCAAAAGCCGTTAAATCTTCCGACGTTACTGCGATCTGATCACGGCTGCCCGGTACCCGGGTTATGCCGATATTAAAACCATTCCGATGCATCTGGTTTCAAACGCGGATATCGATTTTGACGGTCTTGACCTGCGCGCTGTACGCCGGCGCTTCATGGCTATTAATCACGACCGGCTGCGACGCGTACATGCCAGTCTGCTGGACAGGCAGAAAATATTTCTGGATCTGCTGCCACTCCTATTCCACATTAACCACCCCATGCTGCCCGGCTTCCTGTCGACCAGGACGCCCGCGGGCATATCGGATTACTCCCCGACCCGTCGCAGCATCGCGGCGGGCAGGGAGCTAAGCCAGAGCTTCACCTATCGCCGCAGGGCAAAACGCAGGTTCGATATTTTCGCCATCTATATTATGGGTAGCAGCGGTACTATCGCCTATTCATCAAACAGTGATTTTGATATCTGGGTCTGTGTTCGACCCGACCTGTCGCCGGCACAACACAAGGCACTACGACGCAAAACAGAGGGCATCGAAAGCTGGGCTGCCTCGCTTGACCTTGAAGTCCATTTCTTTCTCATGAACGACGAAGGTTTTCGGAGCGGTCAGCTAGATAACTTGTCGGAGGAGGGCAGTGGTACCGCACAGCACCATCTGTTGCTCGATGAGTTCTACCGTACGGGCTTGTTGATAGCGGGTCGTTATCCTGTTTGGTGGCTGGTACCCCCGGAATACGAATCGGACTACGATTTCTATGCTGCAGAACTGCTTCGCAAACGCTTCGTTGGTCCAAACGAAACCGTCGATTTTGGCGGTGTCGCCCACATGCCCGCCGGGGAATTTTTCGGCGCAACACTCTGGCAGCTGTACAAGGGCGTCTCCTCACCCTACAAATCGATCCTGAAACTCCTGTTGATGGAGGCCTATGCCGCCGAGTACCCGCAAGTCCGCATGCTCAGCCTGATTCACAAACAGCTTGTGCACGCGGGCGAGACGCGTCTCGACGAGCTTGATCCCTATGTCGCAATGTGTAACCGGGTGCAAGAATACCTTGCCGGCATTAGTGATGAACAGCGCCTGCAACTGGCGCGTCGCTGCTTCTATTTCAAGGTGCGTGAACGCATGAGCCGCCCGGACCGGCGCGGCAATATAACCTGGCGGCGGGAAGTGATGCGTGAAATGGTAAGCGCCTGGGACTGGAACCAGACGTATCTGCTCGTGCTGGATTCGCGACCAACATGGAAAATTCATCGCGTACTGGATGAACGCAAGACACTGGTTCAGGCACTGAGCCATAGCTATCGGATGCTTTCCGATTTTGCCCGTCAACATCCAGACAACCAGACGATCGATCCCGCAGAACTCAACCTGCTTGGCCGGCGTCTGTATACCGCCTTTGAGCGCAAGGCCGGTAAAATCGATATCGTGAATCCCGGCATTTCCGGGAATCTTGTCGAAGACCGTCTGTCCCTGCACAGGATCAGCGAGGAGCAGGACGGCTGGCTGCTGTATCGCGGAGATGTACGGCCCGGCAATACGAAAACCCATACGCCGTTGAAACGCGGCAGCAGTTTGCTGGAGGTAATCGCATGGTGCCACTTCAATGGACTGCTACATCCCGTAGCATCGGCGGTCAGTCTGCATCCAGTCGGAAGTGAAATCAGTATCTGGGAACTGCGTTCAATACTGGACTGTCTTCAGGATCTGTTTCCGGCACACCACCCGCATGATGCGGGTATTAAAAATCTCGCGCACGCGGCCCGGCTGCGCGCGTCTGCTGTCTTCATTAACGTAGGCATTGATCCACTGGACACCGGCACCCGGGAGGGATTGCTGCGGGTCACTAATCGCACAGACGCACTGAGCTATGGAGGTTGCTGGGAAAATCTGGCACTGACATTTGATCAGGTACTTTTTACGACCTGGCAGGAGGTGCTTACCTATCGATACTGCGGCCCACACGCCCTTATGGACTGGTTGTGTGATTATCTCGCATGGTATCCACAAACATCCGGTGAGATACCCTGCCTGCCTGCCGCCTTCAGTTTCTCTTCAACGCGCGGCGCATCAATCGCTCGCCGCATCGAAGAACTCATGGCACAGGTAATCGGATGCTTCTATCGCGATGAACAACATGAAACCGCCCGCTATATCGTGCAGGTTGGCCACTGCTACTATGTCCTGCAATCAGAGAATCATGTGCCACGCTATACGTTTCTGGAATCCAGGTCGGCGCTCGTCCGGCATCTGGCGCTGGCCCAGGAGACTTTCAGCCCCGTTATCGCCGACAGGCATGCACTCGAAGAAACCCCGATCCCTGCCATCCTGGAGCAGAGTAAACCGGACAGGGTTCAGATGTTCTACGAAAAATGCGGCGACCGCGCCGAGGTATTCGTGCTGGATGAAAACGGTTCGGTCTTTTACCAGGAGGTTGCCTTTCACGACCACGATACCCTGCTGGTACAGTATTACCGGTTTCTGGAATCAGTAGACCGGCGGCGCGGCGGGCAGCTCCAGCAGGATGATCCATCCCTGACACCATTGGAAACAACGTTCTGCCAGGTAACACGAGAGGGTCGTGACAGACTCGGATTTGAAGAACAGGCAGTTAATACATTCTCGCATACCGAAACTTACC
>Ga0265303_10001980_pt1 | contig 12707 bp, 12 predicted proteins | sample Helome_2_FD_192494 | JGI IMG/M metagenome (GOLD analysis project Ga0265303, IMG submission 192494) | Marine sediment microbial communities from subtidal zone of North Sea - Hel_20160317 (Illumina Assembly) | ecosystem: Environmental > Aquatic > Marine > Subtidal zone > Sediment ...
ACCAAAGGACAATTTGATCTGCTGGCCGGTGGAAAAGGCTTCGTTGGTTTCAATAAATGTACCAGCGGGACTGATATCGAGCATAAAGCTCTCAAAATTTTTATCTTCAACCGAATAAGTTGTACTTAGCATACAGGACTTGCGGTTATGGTCCCTCAGGGCGATTTCAGTTTCTTCCAGGCTGACCACTTTGGCTGAACTTTTCTGCAATTGCTCTAATAAAAGGGCCTGTTTTTCTGCGGACATTTCCCCGATAAGTTTAAATAATGTGCCGACAATGTCTCCTTCTAACAATTGCTTGAGAAGAACCAATTGCCTTTCTTCAGGCAACTCCTTGATTTTTTTTGCTAACATCAGGTTGATGGTATCATGATTCGACGGTTGCGTGACATCGGTCATTGAAAAGCTCCTTGGTTCAAGTACGCCAGATCAAAAATCAATATAACATACATCAAGCTAAAAATTCTATAGAACTCGAGCTTTATTGTCAAGATCGGTAGCGCCTGCCCGGGAATTCTTTCTATCAGGATCGTACCCCTTTCGCTGAAACTTTTGGATATGTATTTTCTTATTCACAAATTTTGTAAATCTGCGTATACGGCTCCGCATTCAGGCGGTATGAGGGATGTTGCAGCCCGGTTGCCTTGTAATACTCATCATGGGTGTAACGGAAGCCTAACTTTTGCAAAAGGTTCTTTGACGCCTGATTTTTCGGATGGTGTTCTGCAAACAGTTCAGCTAGATTCAGGGTGTCGAAGGCATACGCGAATACCCCGAGCGCAGCCTCATACGCGTAGCCCCGTCGCCAGCATTTAGACCGAATATGCAAGCCGATTTCAAATATCTTCCCGGCCAACTCATAGGGTCGCAGGCCTGCACAGCCAATGTGTTCGCCGGTATCAGAGAGAAAGATGGGCCAATATTGAATTCCATGAGCTGCCTGTGAGGCCATCTCCTGGAGTAGACGACCCTGGATCTGATCATGAGAAAGAGGCCCCCGTCCGTCAAAAAGCCTTGTAACCTCAAAATCTCCCCACAACCCGATGGCCTAATGAAAGTCATCTTTTGTCCAGGTGCGGAATCCAAGCCGTTGTGTTTTTAGGAAGAATTTGGGTGTCAACATATAAAGATTGTTGAAATGTTGTTCCAATTAGTCAGATGCACCACGTAGTTGGGTATTAATTTTTACCTTGACACTAACTACAATGAGTTGTACATTATGCTGTACAATAACAGGGGGTGTCAAATGAAAGCCATTACATATTCCGCCGCACGGCAAAATCTTGCCAAAACGATGGAAAACGTGTGCAAAGACCATGCACCCGTTATCGTGACACGTAAAACAACCAATTCTGTGGTCATAATGTCACTTGAGGACTATGAAGCCTTGGAAGAAACTGCTTACCTTTTACGTTCACCAAAAAACACAAGGCGCCTCATTGAATCCATCGCTCAGCTTGAAAGGGGCCAGGGATCAGAAAGAGAGCTTTCAGATTGAAACTCATTTTTTCAGATGATGCCTGGGATGATTACCTGTATTGGCAAAAGACCGATAGAAAAATCCTCCAGCGAATAAACAAATTAATTAAAGAGATTCAACGGAATCCATTCGAAGGAATCGGCAAACCCGAGCCGCTGAAACATGCTCTGTCAGGATATTGGTCCCGTCGAATAAACGATGAACACAGAATCGTTTACAAAGCTTTTTCCGATTCTATCCAAATAGCACAACTTCGATACCATTATTAATTGTTCCCACTTTCTTCAATACCCAACGTGGAAGTGAGCAGCGGCCCAAATAACTGTCGAGCCTGCACGGGTTTTATGTTAAACCTCGATCTTCACGCCGTCTGCTCAACTGGTTTGTTGGGAAACTTGCTCAGACCAAGGCTTAATTTTTAGTATTACATTATTCAAAGTACGTTCTGCAACTTCAGTATCGTGTGCTGCTTGAGCTCTCAACCAGTACCCATTGGACAAGCCGAAAAAACGACATAACCGCAAATCCGTATCGGCTGTGACAGAACGTTTTCCAGAGACAATTTCGCTGATGCGCTGGGCAGGGACACCAATTTCCTTGGCTAAACGATACTGGCTAATACCCATAGGTTTGAGAAACTCTTCCAGAAGAATTTCACCAGGAGTGATAGGTTTAAGTAGGTTCATAGTAAATCCTCCTCAGTGGTAGTCAACTATTTCCACATCTTCCGCACCTGCATCCGTCCAACAAAAACAGACACGCCACTGACTATTAATACGAATGCTGTGTTGGCCGGAACGGTCACCTTTGAGTGCTTCAAGATGATTTCCGGGCGGAATTTTCAAATCTTCAATGCGATTTGCGATCTCAAGCTGTCTGAGTTTACGCCGTGCAACAGTTGCAATATTTACAAATCGTTTGACACGCTGGCCTTTTGAGAGCGCTTCTGTGTATTTGCATTTAAAAGATTTTATCATGTGATATAGTAACGCATGGCATGATTAACGTCAAGCGTGACTATTTATGCCCAACGTGGAAGCGAGATGCGGCCCTGGTGAGCTTCCAATCTGCACAGCATTTTACGTAAAACCTGCAAACTAAAAGCCGTCAGCTCCACTGGGTTGTTGGGCACGCTCTTAACGGTTAGCGTTATTGCCCCGTGAAATATTTTGAGAACTCCTTTCCAAAGCAATTTGTCTGGCCAGATAAATCTTGGCTAAACTCTGGTAAGGAACATCTTTCTTGTTTGCTAAGATTTTAAGCTCTGCTAACATATCCTCGGGCAAACGGATTGAAATGGACTTAAGTGATGGTTTTAATTTAGGAAATGAGGCCTTTTTGATATCTCCAGTGTCGAAATAATCGAGAGGAGAATGAGCAGCCCAAAATTCCCGTTCCTCATCTTCATTTTTAAACTTTGGAATTTTTCTATTGGTTTTTTTCATAAAAATTTCTCTCTTTCCGTTTCATTGCTCTTGCAGAGATTACTCTAATCAAGCTGTCTCGCTTTGTAAAGATCACGGTGAGCAACTTTCCTGCATCCGTTTTGCCAAAGGCAGCCCACCGCTTCTCTGCAATTGAGTGTTTCGAATCGTCTAAAACAACAAGTGGTTCGTTAAAAAAAACCTGTTCGCATTCCCAGTTCTCTACCTTATGCTTATATAGGTTTTTGTTGTAATTACCTTCATCCCATTGAAAACTGGTAAACTGATCAAGTTCAAATTTCATAATAAATATTGTATATGTCAGAAATATACATGTCAAGGGGGATTTTGAAAATCATCGTAATTTGGAATCAGAATTTTATGATGCCCAACGTAGAAGTTAGCTGCGGCCCTGATGGGTGACGATGAGTGCCGAATCTGCACGGCCTTTTACGGAAAACCGCAAACTACACGCCGTCAGCTCCACTGGGTTGTTAGAAATTACTTATTTATGATGCGTTCAGCCATCCACTCAAACTCAATACGATTCGTCACTACTATAGCGTGCAATTTACCGTCTACAATTTTCACCTTGTGTAACGGGGCCCAGGATTCCGGATGCTTGGTACCACAACAATTTAGCAGCAACAGCTCTTGACCATTATTGATTAAGGCCACGAGGTCAAATTGATTCTCATAATTATACTGGTCTTTATAATGACCAGTTAGACTTCCATTCTTTTTAAATATTTTAAACGATTTAGGGTACTTTATTTCACCGAAATATGAATCACTGTGAATTACCTTTATTACTTTCCATTCCCCGCTGAAATCATTAGCTAGCAGTGAAGAAGCACTGATGAAATAAATAAGAATAGCCACTAAATATTTATGCATAGGGGTTTCCGATCTCTAACGCCTCGCTTCACCGGAAAAATATAGCGTAGGAGCGAAGCGACGTAGCTTTATTTTGTCCGCGTGTAAGCGCTTGTTATAAGGCAACCAACTCTTATTTTTCAGAGGAATAAACAAAATTAAAACACTGACTTTTAAACTCTATAGTGTCACCTGTTTTATTGTTTATCAGTTTATCGTTATCCCACACAATGTCTTTTGAAAGAATATTGGGTCCGAAAACGATAAAATTTGTGAACTCCCAGTTATAATTGTGATCTGCAGCTCCTATGGTGCTGCGTTTATTATATTTTGAGTTATGACATGTTTTGTCTACTACATCAGCTCCCCATCCTTCGTTAAAAATAATAATATCGCTACCCCAGCCTGCATCAATAACATCATTACCTTTCCCTCCATAGAAAATATCATTTCCCCACGAGTCTTCAATTAAATCCTTTTCACCACCTGCATAAATTACTTGGTTTCCCCATGAGCAGTTTATAACGTTAGGTTTATCATTACCTTCGATTAACACTGAGTCCCGATTTCCGCATTTATAATCGCCATCACTCCCCACCTTAACTTTTGGTAGTTCACTAGTAAATGGAGAGTTGAATTTCATTAACCTCCCTTCGCTCCCATGTTCGATGGAGGGTAAACTTCCTGGAATAATGTTTTTACTAATCAGGTCTTGAATAAACACCATTAGTTCATCAGCATCAGTAATAGGCTCAGGATAGTTTGCGGTATTAATTGCTGATTTGTTTTTTATTACTGGAACTTTATGCTGGCTGTTATGAGATTTTAGAGGTATTTCAAAAGGTGAATGAGAGGTATTGAAAGAATATAAACCCTGAAATGAATGCTCTATAAGTTGCGTGTTTTTCCGTACAGTATTAATAAAATATCTGAACTTACCATTTTCATCAGGTTTCCATTTATACCCATATGTTCTACATGCATTATTCGAGCTTACCTTTATAATTTCTATATCATTTATAGATGGTTTGCTCAGGAAAATATGTTTTAGTTTTGATATTGTGCTTGTCGATACTTTTTTGGAAATCTGTATTTCTTTAACTCTTCCAAAAGTATAGATTTTATTAACACGGGCATCATTTTCTAGTTGAACTGACCAGAGTGTTGATTCGCCACTTGATAAAACAAGGGTAGTGGGATTGTCGGTTTTATCAACGTGAATGATTGGTGTGCCACTATAGACACCGAATACATGTAGTTCAGATGGTTGGTCTTTAGGTGTTTCTATATTTATATATGCTGACTTTTTCTTATCAGATATGTCGGTGACATTAAGTTCATTTAGAAATGAAGTTTTTTTGAGGGCATTGCAGTCAATTGAGTTTTGATTAATTTCATTAAAGTAATTTTCACTTATTGAGTAATTATCATCATGAATAGCAACATGAGGTAAATAAAGGTATGTAGCCAAACAAAAGCTAGAAATCAAACTGATTATAATTGATAAAAGTAGTATTTTTTTATTCATTAGATAATTTATCTTTAAAGTTTTTTACTTATAACGTGGAAGTGAGCTGCGGCCCTGATGGGTGCCAAGCCTGTACAGGCCTTTACGATGAACCCGTGAACTACACGCCGTCAGCTCCACTGGCTTGATATGCTGTTTGTAATAAATACTGTGATACTAATTAAAGACTACAAAGCCACAATACGCCGCTTATCAATCAACCACCCTGTGGGGGGGAAGATTATCCAAGGTAAAATATAATATACTGTAATATACCAGTACTTGGTTAAAAAACCCATGCTATGGCCAAGATAATAACCGCAGTATATAAGGTCGTATATGAATAATGGGAAAGAAATATAAAAGGACCACCATAAACAAACTTTCAATCCGCGACCTGGCTTTGAGTGCTTCGCACTTCGATAGATTATAAACCAAATTGGAGGCAAAATTGCCAAATCAAATATGATCATAAATTTGATAGAATATTGCTGGTAATAATCCGGTAGTCCTGCAATCCAAAAAAGAAGCCAAGCTAAGGTAACAAAAATCAACAGTCGAATGTGTTTTCGAATCTTCATTGATCTATTAGCCGAAGCATATCATGTATTATACAGCAACGTTAATAATCGATATTATTGTTGCTTCAATATTGGATATTAGTAACTAATTTGTTGACACGATTGCCAAAAAGCATCTATTAAACAAGCATAATTAATTCTACATTCATCCAACTATTATGAATGATAAATCCAATGACGTCAAAGGCTTTTGGGATTCCTACTGCCAGGTGGTTGTTGAATCGGGGGTACCGGAAAAAAATGCTGAGTGGTACGTTCGGTGGGGCCAGAAATTCGCTGAATCGATTAAAGGGAAAGCCCTGCGCCAGCGCTCCGTCAGTGAGATCGAACAATTTTTGGTTGAGCTGAGCCGTCAATGCGGGGTTGAATTCTGGCAGGTGCGACAGGCCGAAGACGCCATTGAATTGCTTTATAAAAATTTTCTTGGCCTCGATCTAAATTTCAGACGTCATCGGGATGTTGTGCCGCAGTCGCCGTCCAAAGCGCCCGGAGAGTTTAGAGATTGCCTGGTGCCTGCAGACGTGATGCAAAAGCGCTATGGGGTATTTCTGGATCGACTTAAAACAGCCATCCGGGTCCGGCATTATTCGATTCGTACTGAAAGAGCATATGTGGCCTGGATACGAAGATTTTTATCCTTCCACAAAGATTTGACCGTACCGGTGCTTGAAGCCGAGCACATTCAGATCTATCTGAATTATATTGCCGAAACACGTGAAGTTGCCGCCAGTACGCAAAATCAAGCTCTTAACGCCATTGTATTTTTTTTTAAGGAGGTGTTAAAACGCCCTCCCGGTGATTTCAATGATTTTGTGCGGGCGAAACGGCCGACCCGGTTACCCGAGGTGCTCACCCGCGATGAGGTGGAGCGTCTATTGACCCAACTGAGCGGCATCAACCATCTTATGGCCGGTCTGCTTTACGGTGCCGGTCTGAGAGTAATGGAATGCGTTCGGTTGCGGGTTAAGGATGTCGATATAGAAAGCCGGCGCATTACCGTTCGGGACGGCAAGGGCCAAAAAGACCGGGTGACGATTCTGCCTGAACGCTTCGTAGCAGGCCTCGAAAAGCAGCTGACCCTGGCCAGAAATTTATATGAGAAGGATATAAAGGCCGGCACCGGCGGCGTCTACCTGTGGCCGGGATTCGACCGCAAAAGTTCGAATGCGGCCAAAGAATGGATCTGGCAGTATGTGTTTTCTGCCCACAAACTATCGGTAGATCCGCGCAGCACTAAAATCCGGCGCCACCATATCTATCCCAGCACCCTGCAAAGAGGTGTTAAAAATGCGGCGATCCGGGCAGGTTTAACCAAGTATGTTACCTGCCACACCCTGCGACATTCCTTTGCCACCCATCTTCTGGAAAACGGATACGATATTCGTACGGTTCAGGAACTGATGGGGCATTCAGATGTATCTACGACCATGATCTACACCCATGTTTTGAATCGGCCCGGTATAGCCGTCAAAAGCCCGGCTGATATTTAATTTTCGAATATGCGCGAAAATAACACCAGCATCCCACCCAAAAGCGGATCCAACAATAAACCGGCATCGGATACCGTCGTCCGCCTCACTGCAGCCACATTGAGAATCCGGGATCGGTTGTTTTTGCCCGATACCACCTGGCAAATTGACCGGGGACAGCACTGGGCGATCCTGGGACCCAACGGTGCCGGCAAAACGACCCTGGTTAAAGCCTTGACCGGTGACGTGCCGGTGGTGCGGGGAGCGATATCCTTTTCTCAAAAGCTGACAGCCGGTTATGTGTCCTTTGAGGATCATCAACGCCTGATAGCAAGGGAGGAGCGGCGAGATGCATCCCGGTTTTTCAGCGGCAATTTGGATGATATAACAACGGTTTATGAAACCCTGCTTGAAGGTGACGGCAGCGCCATCGATGTGGAGCGGATCGCCGCCGGACTGCAGATTGAGCACCTGCTTGAAAGAGATATCCGCGTGGTGTCCACCGGTGAGATGCGCAAGGTCCAGATCGCCAGGGTGCTGATTCATGCACCGGATATCTTGATTTTGGACGAACCCTTTGACGGGCTGGATCGATCTTCCCGTGGTATTTTGGCACCCATCATCGATAACCTGATGGATGATACCCGAACGGTGATCCTGGTAACCCATCGCCAAAGAGAAATACTTCCCAACATCTCCCATGTGCTGGCCCTAAGCGATGGAAAAGTCCTTTTTCAGGGCCGTCGGGAAGAAGTGTTGACGCCTTCAAACATGGAAGGTCTATATCCATCTTCCGTTACGACATCTTTTTCATTGCCTGTCGGGCAGGGCATCCCGGCAAAAGCGGAGGCATCACGGAATGACCTTCTGGTATCCATGGAAAATGTCAGGGTGAAATATGAAGAGACAACTGTTCTGGACGGTCTCAACTGGACGATGAAATCCGGTCAGAACTGGGTCATATTGGGGCCAAACGGCTGCGGTAAAACAACGATGCTCAGTCTTATTACCGGAGACAATCCCCAGGCCTACGCCAACAAAATATATTTATTCGGCCAACGTCGAGGGTCGGGGGAAAGTATCTGGGACATTAAAAGACGAACCGGCATCGTGTCATCGGAATTTCAAATTCGCTATCGCAAACCGATAACTGCGTTTGAGGTTGTTTTGTCCGGGTTTTTTGATTCCGTGGGTCTCTATCGAGATTTTTCGACCGAGCAGAAAGAAACCGCCGAGCAGTGGCTTGCGGTTCTGGGCATCGCCGATAAGTCCGACCGTGTCTTTAATCAACTTTCCTGTGGGGAACAACGCATGCTGCTGCTGGCACGATCCCTGGTGAAAATGCCGCTCATCCTGATCCTGGACGAACCCTGCCAGGGACTCGATCGCACCAACCGGGGGCGGATTTTAGATGCCATTGATGTTATCGGCGGTCACAGCCAAACAAATATTATTTATGTTACCCATTATCCCGACGAAATACCCTCCTGCATGACTAACTTGCTGCAGTTTACGAAACAAACGGATGGAGGTTATATAATCACCCAACGAAGCATCTAATATTCCTTGAGTCCTGCTGTTTTAGCAGGTCATTTCCGGGCTTTTTCATCTGAAAACTGCCCCATCATTGGGTAAGGGGGTTTTTGTTTTACTCGACAAAATTTGGATAATAAGCTATTAATAGAGAATCTCACTAGCGGGAAAAAGCAAAATCATGTCTATGGTAGATGTATTTGATATTAAGGATTTAAATTTATGAAGCGAGTCCTGGCCATCAGTTGGTTTCTATCCGCCCTGTTCATGCTGCCGGCCGCCGGGGCCCAGACGGAACTGCCCGATGATGCAACGTTACGCAGCTGGGTGCAGAAAATGAAAAAGGCTCCACGGGGGCCTTTCAAGCACCTGCGCTGGTTTTGCACTGACGGTACTATACTGCCTCCCAAAGAATATGCCTGCAAGGAGCATGGCGGCGGGGTTCAACACGGTGAATGGACCGACCGGGTCAAATTGATGCGCAGCAAGGGGTATTATATTGCCAATGTTTACGCCGATATCCAGCCCGAGCTCTTTGTGGCGGGTCCTCAGCATCTGGAAATCCTAAAGCAGATGATTCTGGAGCAGTTTTTAATAGATGCCGATGACGGCTGGATTCTGCGCCGGGCCAGGTACTATCGCGGGGCTTTGCAGACCGAGAACGAGACCTTTGGCGGACGCAGTCTCTTGCTGGAACTGCTCAAAGATCGCCAGATGCGAGAACAGCAGTTTACTCTCCTGAGACAGGCCGTACGTTACCTGCCCCATGGCCGCAGTGGAGCGCCGATCAGTAAGATGCGCCAGCTGGCCCTTAGCATAGCTGAACAGGACGAAAATTTTGATAAGCTTAGAATCAAGCTCCATGTCCGCCCAGAGTTAAACGATGCTCAGCAGGTGCGGGATTATGCCGCCAAAAGCGGCCGGAAGGAACTATTACCCGAGTATGAGCATCTGGCTGAAACCATCGAAGCGATTTATCAGCCCCGGGATATCGTACCCGAGATTAAGTCTCTGACCAAAAAGATAAAAAATTCTGCTTTGCGGCGCAGGATCAACAAAGATGCCGCTCTGCTGGCAGCTGATAGGGACCCGGTGGTACGATTTGAAGTTGCCTGTCGTATGCTGGCTGCCATCCGGGATGCTTTATACGGCAAGGAATCTCCCAATCAAATGCTGGCGCTGATGGATATCAGCCTGCTGCTCGAAGGAGATCTCTTTCGCAGCGGCAACCAGGTGCTGGAAAGTCTCGACCGGGCTACCCGGCGCCAGAGAACAGCGCTGCTCTCCTCCAGCATTGAGGGACTCTATGGTGTCGGCTTAATTTTATTGCGCCATCGCAAAGCCCTGCAGCAGGATTTTGCTGCGCTCAATAAAACAACACCGCGCTTGATCGAATATAAGACTACGCTGGAATACGCTGCCCAGGTCCCTGAGTGGGCCGACCGGACCACACGGTTTCATTTTTCAGAGACGATCAAGCACATCGCGGTGATTGAGCCCCTTGTTTACCGCTACATTCACGATGCGTTGCGTGGAAGCCTGCTGCTGTCATATACGGCGATCCTGGAAACCCTGCTGGCAGATGCCGATCAGCAGCTGGGAATTTATAATGACTTGTTCGGTCAAAAAGTGGCCACCGGTCTGCGCGGATTAAATGCCGGCCTTGCCCGCGGTGTTCTCAAATTCCCCAACCCGGACGGTACTCCCAAGAATTTTGACCGCAAGGGCATCTATATTTTACCGTCAACCACCGAAGACCTTCCTCCGGTGGCCGGGATCATTACCGCCGGAAAAGGCAACATCCTGTCCCATGTTCAACTGTTGGCCCGCAATCTGGGTATCCCCAATGTCGCCATTGAAAAACGACTGCTGGACCAAATCTCATCCAGACAGGGGCAGCGGGTGGTGCTGGCGGTCAGCTCACAGGGTATTGTCCAGCTGGTGGAGGATGGCACCGGGTGGGATGAGATCTTTGCGGTTAAAGCCAGGAGAAAAGATGTTCTCATTAGACCGGACCTCAATAAACTGGATCTTTATAACGATAGCTTTTTCCCGTTGCAGCAATTGAGGGCGACGGATTCGGGCAGTGTTGCCGGACCTAAAGCAGCAAATCTCGGTGAACTCAAACATCATTTTCCCGAATCCGTTACCGATGGGTTAGTGATTCCGTTTGGTCTCTTCAGGGCCCTTTTGGATCAGGAGATGGAACCTGGAGGACCCAGCATGTTTAGCTGGATACGGGAGCAATATACCCGGATCGAGTCTTTTGGAAATAATCCGCAAAAGCAGGATCAGATTATCCGGCAAGTTTTGCAGCGCATGCGCGAATGGATCATAAATGCCGATCCGGGTGAAGATTTCCGCAATCGCTTGAAAGCGGCCATGGAGAAAATCTTTGGCCCTGACGGTACCTACGGGGTGTTTGTGCGCAGTGATACCAATGTGGAGGATCTGCCCGGTTTCACCGGTGCCGGTTTGAACCTGACCGTGGCCAATGTCGTGGGGTTTGATAATGTCCTGGAAGCCATCAGCCGAGTCTGGGCCTCTCCGTTTACCGAACGGGCCTATCGCTGGCGGCAGGCGCACATGGCAACACCGGAACATGTCTATGCATCCGTGCTGCTGCTGAAAAGTGTGCCGGCTGAAAAGTCCGGAGTTATGGTCACCGCCGACATCGATACCGGGCAGCCGGGCTGGTTGACCATTGCGGTCAATGAAGGGGTTGGCGGTGCGGTTTCCGGACAGACCGCAGAAGAACTGCGGGTGAACCTCGAAAGCGGTCAGGTGCGTCTGATGGCCCATGCTGCCGAGCCATTCAAACGGATCATATTATCAGAAGGCGGTATGACGAAAATGGCGGCCAGCGGCACCGAAGCCGTGCTGAATCGCAAGGAAATAGATCTCCTGATAGATTTTGCCGGATCAGTCCCCGATCGCTTTCCCCGGTTTAAAGACACCGCGGGGCAACCGGTTCCGGCGGATATTGAATTTGGTTTTTACCAAAACAAGCTGGTGCTGTTCCAGATTCGCCCGTTTCTGGAAAGCTCCCGGGCCCGGCAAAACCTTTATTTAAACGGTCTTGATCAAAATTTATTAGCAAAGCAAAATATCAGGATTGATCTGGATGGGATCCCTGCTAAGGAAGACGAATGAAAATATGGTTTAAAACCGGATTTTTTTTAGTGCTGATGGCCTGGGCTGGACAGGGCTGGTGCTATCCCCTGGATGGATATCCTTACACCGGAATTTTACGGCTGGAAGGCTTCCGGCTGGCGCAAGAGGGCAAAGTGCGTGGCATTAAGATACCGATGGGCGCACGGCTGAACAGTGACCGGGTCGACCTGCGCCTGCGAGACCGCCCGGATTTTGAAATTCCTCCAATGGATTCGGAATTTTCCAAAGCCGTGGGAAAATTCTTGGGGGATGCTGGTGCATTTTAGAAACGACTACCCGACAAGCGATGAGCAGGCCCAACATTTTTTTGAGCAAACTCCTAAAAAGGAGCTGACGGCCCTGCTGGTTCGCGCCCTGCAGGATCCGATCAGTCGCAACGGCCTGGATATCGAGCAACTCCGGCAGGGGTCTTTGTTTACCTGGAAAGGCAAGCAACTGGTGCCCGGAACGACCAGTTATGCCAGTCCCCGGGAATTGATGCGCTTTATGGTGAAACTGGAGCAGGGAAATCTGGTTGACGCCTTTTCCAGCCGGGAGATCAAACGGCTGATCTACATGACCCAGGGCCGCATTCGCTATGCGTCGTCACCGGCCTTATACAACGCTGCGGTCTATTTTAAATCCGGATCTTTATACAAGTGCCAGGCGGAACCCAATTTTAAA
>Ga0265303_10001981_pt1 | contig 12705 bp, 10 predicted proteins | sample Helome_2_FD_192494 | JGI IMG/M metagenome (GOLD analysis project Ga0265303, IMG submission 192494) | Marine sediment microbial communities from subtidal zone of North Sea - Hel_20160317 (Illumina Assembly) | ecosystem: Environmental > Aquatic > Marine > Subtidal zone > Sediment ...
CGTCAGCTCATCCAGAACAGGGTCATAAACTTCTTTGGTCCATGGAAACAACACACCAGGGCTTTTAATTTCTCCGTTAAGGATTAACTTTGCACCAATTGCCGCAGGCAACCCAACAGTACGAGAGATTGCGGTATGCTTATGATCTAAGCCCCTTGTTACCAAATAAGATAAATGTTCAAATAATTCGCCTTCGAGTTTGTATTCTATCCTCTCGTAAAAAACCAGCATATCCGTGTCGCCATGTTTAAATTTCAGCTTATCTGTCAGTAAATCCAATAGTATCTCGGCAGGAGTTCCATTTACCAGCCTAATTGGTCTGTCAGACAGAAGTTCTGTCCAAAGTAATTGTTCATGAAGTTCTCCACCTTTTTCTATATGCAAGAGGTCTGCCAGCTTATTTTCAGGACTTGCTTCATTATCTGGCAGATACGATTCAACCCACTGGCGGTATGTCATGTTTTCACTGCCTTCAATATTATAGTTATTGGCCGTAAGCCCTAATTGTACAAACAAATTCCATCCTTCGCAAAAACCAGGATAACGCAATGTCGCCCTTATTAATGTTGGAATGTCATTAAGGTTGTATTTCTTTCTGTAGGCAGCGGAATCGCGATTTTCATACACTTCAAACTCCCTGAAACCAGGGATAGCTATAACTTTTGGATTGGTAAATAAACGATGATAGGGGATACAACGAAAATCTCCTTTTTTGTAATAACAAGCTCCTGCACTACCTGCCGTGACCACGTTCATTGGGCTCCAGGTAAACTTATAGCCCCATGGGTTATCATTACTCTCAGGGGCAACCAAACTGCCGCAATATGATGTAAATGCCAATAGCTCCCCTCCCTTATTCCTGATTTTGTCTATTGAACGCATTCCGTTCATATGATCAATGCCCGGATCAGCTCCCAATTCATTTAGAAATGTGAGACCTTTTTTTTTAGCTTCTTCATGCATATCTATCATTTCCTGACTGGCATATGAAGCCGTTACCACATGCGCATTATATTGAAGTGCAATCTTTGCCGCAGCAGCATGCATTCCAGGGGGCAACAAGGAGATTACGATGTCTGCATCCTTAATATAACGCTCCATAATTGTATCATCATAGCAATCAAAGTATACCGCTTTCCCCCTTGGATGACCACCAATTTTCATTTTTGCGGTCTCTACTAAAATATCACCTACCGTTACCTCCCAGTCGTATTCTTCGGCATGCTTTAGCATATACTCAATAAGATCAGTAGCTGACATTCCTGCACCGCAGATTAACACATTTTTCATATAGTTATCAATAACATAATGTTAGATTTAGGCTAATAAGATAAGAACAAAACAAGCCTGTGCCTGGCGGTTTGAATATGAGCCTTTGTATGTCTTGGTTCGAATAATTTTAAGCTCATACCTTCGCAGGAAAATACGCAAGGATTTTCCTGCGAAACACAGAACGAGCTATGGCTTATAACATATGTTATGCACTGGCTTTTTTATCATCAAATCTTAAATTCAAATATATTATCTAAATTATTATCGAATTGCATATCCTCCATCCACACGAATAGTTTCACCTGTTACAAAGTCAGACGCATTAGAAGCTAGGAACACTGCGGTACCAGCCAATTCTTCGGGTTGTCCCCAACGTCCAGCAGGTGTTCTCATAATTATTTCATCATTAAGAGGCATAGTTTGTACGGCAGCGGTCATATCAGTTACAAACCAACCTGGTGCTATAGCATTAACCTGAATATTGTATGGAGCTAACTCTATTGCCATTGATTTGGTTAGTTGAATTACAGCTCCTTTTGCCGTGCTGTATGATGGTGCAAAACTTGACCCAAAGAATGAATACATGCTGCCAATGTTTATTATCTTTCCTCTTTTTTGATTTACCATTGATTTTGCAATCAGTTTAGATAATAAAAATACTGCGTTAAGTTGTGTCTCTATCAGGCCATCCCATTCTTCCTCCGTTTCATTGAGAATACCGCCACTTAATACTGCAATACCTGCGTTATTTACAAGGATGCTGACATTACCTAATTCCTGTTCAACCTTTTTTAGTGCTGGTGCCAAATCAGTACGTTTGGTAATATCAATTTTTACAGCCATTGCAGGAATTCCAATTTCTTTTAATTCAGCTAGGGTTGATTCGTTTTTTGCCTCGTTACGTCCAAATATGGCAACAGAGGCTCCTGCTTTTGCCAATCCTATTGCAATACTTCGACCAATACCACCATTTCCCCCTGTAACTATTGCTACATCTTCTGAAAGGTCAAATAATTTAGATTTTTCCATAATTTTTGATTTAAGTTGATTATACTATTTGCTTGTACCTAAAGTTTAGTACAGGGCAGTAGAAAGAGATAAACTTTCAGATTTGCTCTGAGCCAAAACCTTGTATCTTGTTTTTAATTTATTCATTCTTAAAAGCCCAAAATTGAATATTTCCCTTCGGGTAATTTTCAATTTGGCGTTGTTGGTAAATAGCACTGAACTTACGTAAACCACTGAATGCCCTATTTGCTATATACAGTGTTGTGAGTAGTTGTTTTTCAGTTTCATTATTTTCTTACTCATATGCATTTTGTTTAAAACCCAATTTTCCAAACTTTATCTGAAGTTTCAAGATATTCAGATAGAGCAGCTGAACCATACCACATATAAAGTTCAGGTTCTAAAAATTTCGCTTTTATAGCCGGGTCAGTTTCGAGTAAGAGATTTGCCTCTTCTAAAGTGGATACGTTTAAAATAAAAATTCCTCTGTATGATTTATCATTTTTAACCATAGGTCCGGCTACTATTAATTTCTTTTCTTTTACTAAACGCTTTATATTATTCAAATGTCCAGTGAAGCAACTGTCTTTCAAAACTTTATCTGTTGATTCGTTGCTTCCTGTTTTGAGAATTACAAATACATATTTTTTCATTCCATAATCATCAGCACCTAATTTAGTTGCTAAAATAGAATCATAGTTTGGGTTAGTTTTTTGACCCATTGACGAAATTACTGAGAGTATTATTGCCAATATTGTAACTAATGATTTCATAATATTTATTTAGTTTCATTTTAAGTTTGGAATTCAGTCTTCCAATTACCCATAACGGTCTCGGCTCGTATGTTTTAATCGTACAAGTATCTTAAACCTTCATATAAAGCGATTAAAGGAACTGACCGATGACTTTCGTTTTCAAAATATTTGATTTTAACATTTAGAGGCTCCTCCGCTTTTTTATTCAATAAAGTATAGAGTGTGTCGTGCCTTTTTTTATTTCTTTCGTATTTAGCTTCTCCCTGGTTTGCTGTTGCTAAATATAATTTTTTCTTTAAAGATATAGGTAGAATCGAGTCCACTTTTTCGGTCATCATTTGCTCGTCCCACCAAATACTGGGGTCAATGGATATATAGGCGTCAAATAAACTATTTTCATCCATATAAGAATTTAGTGTTAATAGACCACCTAAGGAATGTCCTGCCAGAATTCTATAAGGTTCGGTTCTATAGTTTTTGTCAACATAGGGTAAGAGTTCTTTCTCGATAAAATCCAAAAAATTTCTCCCACCTCCCATAGTATTCGGTCGTTTGGTCTTTATTTTTGTAACAGTAAAATCTCGTTCACGGTCAACATTTTCAATAGCTACGATAATGGTTTCCGGCATAAAATGATTTCTATTTCTATCGGATCCCATAAAATGTACTATTCCAGAGGCTGTTTTAAAATGAGTATAGCCATCCAATAATATTATAATTGGATATTTTTTTTCTACTCCAGATGACTCATTGTATGAATCAGGAAGACTTATCAAACAAGTTCTATCTTCATCCAGAATGCTGGAATTAATAATAAACTTACTTCCTAATATAATATCTGTCTTATTTTGACCGAATACGGTTTGTACTCCAAAAATAGTGATACAAAAAAAAACAATTATTAAATATCTCATATTTTGGTATATACCGCGTTGTATACAGTTTTTATTTTTGATATGCTCCGGAAGAATAAGTTAATTCATAACTGTGAGTATAGATCTCGAAGACGATTCCGAAAGGGTCTTCAACATATACCATTTTATAAGGTTTTTCATTGGGATAATACTCTCGTATTGGCATGCGTTGTTTCCCTCCATATTCTACTATTTTATTTGTCAAAGTTTCAATATCAGGGTCTTGAACGCAAAAGTGAAAAAGTCCGGTATTGAATGGGTTGAATTCTGAAGCTTCTTTAATTCCATGTGGAAATGAAAATAACTCAATGCCAATTCCATCTGAAGTAGACAGGTGTGCGATTTCGAATTCTTCCCAATCCTCCCCAAACACATCAATACACATTTGTCCAATTGCAGTATCTCTTTCTTTTGTGACTTTTGACGGTGACATAATAACATACCACCCCATCACCTCTTGATAAAACTCGACTGCTTTATTTATGTCCGGTACTGTAATTCCAATATGTGAAAATGATCTTGGATATTTATTTTCTTTCATGATAGTTTGGTTTAATTGTATACAACGATCCAGATAGGACACGTGCCTCCGGACTTATTTATATCTACTAAAGTATCCGTTTTACACCTCATTTTCAAATAACTGCATAGAGGTATGTGCTTTATAGTGTGTTCGCAATGGATTTTAATAGAGTTTTACTTTTTCGGCTCTGTAAATGGAAGCGTTTGTAATTTCAGAATTCACATGTAATTCAAACAGAATATTATTATTTTCATTGACTTCAATAATTGAAGATCTTAAGAAGTCGTCTGACCAGGAATTGGTAATGTTGTCATGATCGGTATATTCATGACTAAAAGCTAATGAACCAGCAGTGATCAGACGAGTATTGCTATCTTCAACGTAATCAACATCACTTATTATTGGCGAGTAAAACTCTTCACCACGTTCTCTTCCAAACTCCCAAACTGTCTCTACAGATCCACCAATAATACCTTCAACGATACTAACTTCCATTGCGCGACTAAATTTTTCTGAAGTTCCAAAATTTCTCCCAAATCCATTATCAAAAAAGAGTAGATTCCCTTCAGGAGTTATGAGAGGAGAATGTTGTCCCCAATTCCAATCCATATTTGGGTCTGTGGAATCAAGTAAATACTCTTCATATCCAGCCCAGTCAAAAGGAGGTGCTAAAATCCATTTTAATTGGTTGTCCCAGGTTACTTTAAATAAGCCCTGGCGCTGACCAGAAACAATTATTGAGTTATCTCGTTCGTCATGAATTACGGCGTTTACATGTACCCAGTCCACTGCATCATTAATAAGAGTATCTCTTTTTGGAAGAATTTGATTTAAATCCCAGACGTTGGTAGTCATTCCTGAGTTTCGATCTATTTCAATTATATAGTCTTCAATTGTTGGCTCTCCAACTTTGTTAACTGGTATCAGGAAATTACCATTATTCATCTCAAAAACATCGTGATGGGCATCTTCGAATTCGGGGTAGAAAGAATACTCTTTTACCAGTTGGCCAGAGATTGTATATTCAAAAACCGACCCTTGACCAATACCACTTTTTCCAAACCCCATGTTTCCATTTTCAAAACGCTGTAGAGCATATTTTCCTCCTTTTGTAAAGCCGGTAGAATACCATCTGATTTTGCCAAACCGATCTATCATGAAAGGAATACCTGTTGGCCGGAAATTGATCAAAAAAACAACATTTTGTTCATCTGTTTCATATTGTTTCACAATTTCAAATTCTGGAAGTCCTTCTGGCAATGGATCAGTAGTTATCTTCCTCACAATGGTCATTCTTTCCTTCCCTTGAGAACTCATAAGTTTGAATTCTACTGAATTTTCAAAATCTGCGTATAGCCCCAATAAATCAAATTCATGCGACTCACTCACTTTTGACGAATAATTGATCATGTCTGAAAATTCACCATCCTGTCCAAGCACTCTCATTTCAATACTTCCACTTATAGGAGTTTCTATGACAGCAATTGCGGCTAAGGGTGTGCTATTGAAAGGATCTAAGTCAAGAGTTATGCTAACTCCTTCATCATTACCCAGATAAAATGTGTTGAAGGTAGTTGAGTCATTGAATACAATTGATGTATTCCAACCGTCAAAGTCGATTTCATAGTCAATTATCAGGTCATTTAAAGCCTCGATTTGCCCTTGGTTTTCTAGTTCAAAGCCAGTTATGACTCCTTCGTTGGTGTTGAAATTAATTATTGGTTCTTCAGCAATTTTAGCTTCTAATAGTAAATTTTTTAATAAAAGAAGACTATTAATATTTTGAATTTCTCCTATATCCTTTTTTAGAATATCCAACTCACCGCTTAAATCATCATTATCACAAGCGGAAAGAAAGAAAATCAGGAGAAATAATACTAATTTTTTAATTTTAATTTTTTGCATGTTTGTATTCAATGTCACGTCCTAAAATAGGGCTACAGGTTAATATTTGGATTTAAGCGGCATTTTGGTGCACGTAATTAGGTTTTGATATAGGCTGTATTATTTATTCTTTATATCATTTAGAATATCTTTGATCTCCTCCAGGATATCTACAATTTGTTCATTATTTATTTCTACCTGTCTACTACCCTTTCTATTTACGGTAACCAGCAATTCTCTTTGGTGTAATACATTCTCCTTAAAATCTGAAGAGTTAATAATGCCGATCAATTTCATATCACTCCCTTTAGGATTACTCTGTCCGGCAGTTTCAATTTTGAGGATCCGTAGATCAAGATATTTTAATAAAGGATTTTCAATAAATGTCAGATCCTGAATGTTCTCCAGGGGTATCGTTTTCTCAACCTTAAATAGTACACCCTTTTTAAACACCAGGTGCCGATCTGTTAATTGGCATTTCAGATTTTCATAAAAGCGTTTACTGATATATTGGCCAAGTCCAAGAAACCAAAATACGAGTAACGGAATTCCAACCACTGAGATCGTAAGGAAAAAGGCGACCACCAATAATATGTAAGTCCTGATACTGGGATTAAATTCTGCCTTTTGTATTAAAGTTGATCCTAAAGTCATTATTACTTTATTTTTATTCAGTTTTAACCTTCTCAACAAATCCAAAAACCTGAATCAGTCCATAAGTCAAACTTAATCCAATAAGTGAAGCAATAACATCATATGGGTTATAGATATTATTTCCTCCAAAGTTATGAAATTTAAACTCCTGCGATACCCAATAAATTGAGGCTAAGCCTACAGCAAGTAAATAAATATATTCGTCTTTGATGTACCCTATTTTTTTTGTTAAAGCGATATTTCAATTGCAGTAAAATTCCGGTCAACAAGAGGGTGCCAATTATTACCTCAATTAGATTTAGAATTGAAAAAACAAATATTTGTAAAAACTCAGATGTTTCATTTTCCAAAACCCAAGGTCTAAGTAAGAATTAATTCAAAAAAAATAAGGATTGCCACTCCAAACAAGTATCTGATATATTTTTTATCGAAATTTCTTTTATTTTACCAATGTGCTACAACTGTTTGCCTAAACTGCATTTTTATGCAGTTTAGGCTATGTTGTGTGTTCGTTAGAATTTTTATTTCTTTCTTCAAATACAATTTCAAATTTGATTCCATCACGATCCTTAAAGAATAGAGCATAGTAATTTTCTCCATGTTGGGGATAGAATTGTGGTGGATTAACAATATCAGCACCAGCTTCTTTAATTTTAGGGAATATACTGTCAATCTCTTCACGCGAACTAGCCTTAAATGCCAGGTGATGAAGAGATCCTGGTTTTCTTCGATGTACGGTCTCGTTTTTAAAAACTTCTCTCGGAGAATTAATAGCGAATATCAATAATGGATGTGAATATTCAATAACGTTGAATTCATGTTCCGCTACTGTACCGATTGATTTTCTATTTAAATCAAAACCCAATAGTGGCATCAATTTGTCATAAAACCCTTCGGCAACATCAATATTTTTTACTGTAATCTGTATATGGTCTATAATGGGTTTCATTTATTATTTTTCTTTATGACACGCAACGTGTTTGTGTATGATTTCGTTGCGGTAAATGTTCGAAGGACGTTTCCCGCGTGATGGGAAGTTAGTAATAATTTCGAAAGATTTTCTGTGAGGAAAATCCGGAGCAATTAATTATAGCCATTGTTGGCAGTAGTTATTTTTATTTTTTCCATCTCTTTTTTTTCTCCAAGTAGGACGGCTTATATCATAATTCGAATTTATTCTGAAAGGTTAAGTTGCCATGATATGCCATATTTGTCTTCACACCATCCGAATTTTTTGCCAAAGCCGTAATCCCCTGAACCTTCGTAGTTGTCAAGAGGAACCATAATCTGGCCTCCATTTGAAGAAAGTTCTTCGAATAAAGTTTGTATCTCATTTTCAGAGTTGCATGCAACGAAAAGCGATACCCCTGGCGTAAATGACCAATCGTGATTAAAATTACTTTCGGAAACCATATACTCGGTACCATTTAATGTAAATACTCCATATTTGATAAGTTCCGGCGTTCCTCCAGCTTCTCCTTCTGAGTATTTTATTATGCTTTTAATTTTCGAATTCGGAAAGATAGAAGTGTAGAAATTTATCGCTTCTTCTGCCTTTCCGCATTGATTACCCACGAATGTTAGAAATGTTGTTGTTTTCATTTTTTTGAAATTTAGTTAAAATGAAATTTTTCGTATCGAATTACTGCGAACAATGGAATATAGTTCATATTAACTATACATCGATTATATCTCTAAGATAATATATCTTTAATGTTCATAAATGATCTATTCGCTACATGAGTATAAATTTCAATTTTTTTTGATTGAATTATGTCCCAAAAGAAGTTGTTAATTCCTAAATATCCGACCCGTTTTTCAATAAATGGGTGGCAAAGCTATGTCTGAGGAGATGAGCCTTGGTTATAGTATACCGGGGGTTCCTTAGGATTAGCTAAATCCTGATTCGTAGTTCCCCTTTATGCCTGTTAGGAATCCCATTGCATACTTCTTATATTGCTTTGTAAAAATCAAAAACAGATAATTAAATTGGGGTAATCCCTCAAACAAAATAAATAAGGTTTGCTACAGTTAATTTCATTAGAAGTTACCAATTTCAGAGGCATAAAACATGCACTGCTAAACTTTGATCAGATTACGCTTCTCATTGGTGAAAACGACCTGGGGAAATCTACGCTCATGGAAGCCCTTTCAGCTGTCCTTAACCCCAAATTGGATGATAAACTTCCGGAATTTACCCACTTTCACTTCTATAAAGATCCCGAAAAGGAGGTCGCCGAAAAAAAGTTTCAAATCAAACTTATAGTACAATTTCAAAACGATGTACGGCTCAATGAATTTAAAGAGCTGGAGTTGCTCCTGGTAAAGCCCGAAGAAGAGTTAAAGAAGGAACCTAAGTTAGAAGTTTCTTTTGTTTCAAAATTATCCGGTTCCGATAGTACTTCGGAATGGAGCTGTACTAACTTACAAAAGGGAGTAGTTACCAAGGACCCTCGTGTACTTAAGGTACTCAGAAGGATAATACCCGTAATCCATCTGAGATTTGGGATTTTAACTGGGTTTTTAAATATTGTAGTACCTGATGAGGATGATGCTCGTGAAGAAATTGATCTTGAAGACCGACTCAAGCAGCAAATTTTCGCATCGGTAAATGAGATACTTCTTGGTACCACACAGGATACCAATGCTTCTGTAAATAAGGGATTTCATGCTGTGGAAGAATTAATGGAGTACTATGGGCAACCTAATCAGGAGTTAAAGCAAGAGGATGGACTGGTGGTAAGAATTAGGGAAATTTTGCAAATGGTATCCCTCACCGAGAAAGAGAATATAGTAGAAGCTTTGAAGAGATTTCAAAGGCTTACAGAAAAACTGGCAACCCTTATGTTAGTGCATGCGCTTCTTCGCTCCGGTCCTCAAAAGTTTGAAAAATATTCGCGCCCCTTGCTTATTTTTGAACACCCTGAAGCTTTCCTCCATACGACAACCCTTGCAACTATTAGTATTTTACTGGGTAGGATCCGATGGCAAAAGATTATTACCACAAATTCTGGTTTATTACTGAGCAGGGTTCCATTGAAATCGATCAGAAGGTTACGCAGGAAGGAGGGCTTGATCCAGGTTAATAGTATCGATTCACAGTGTTATAGCAACGAAGATTTGCGTCGCTTAGCGTATCATCTCCGTGCGAAATACAGTATGGCTTCATTTGATCGTTTCTGGATTCTGGTTGAGGGAGAATCCGAATACTGGATACTACCTCACCTGGCAAGGATTATGAACTATGAATTTCTGCAAGAGGGAATATCAGTAATCGATTTTGCGCAATCAGGTTTAACACCATTATTAAAATATGCTACAGACCTGGGAATTGGCTGGCACGTCTTAGTGGATGGAGATGAAGCCGGTCAGCGTTATGAAAAACGGATACAGGATTTTGCAAGTAAACACAAAATTAAGGATTCCACAACCAGGCTCAAGCAAAAGGATATTGAGCATTTGTTCTGGCACAATGGCTTTAAAAAAGAATATATTAAAGCTGCCCAACGCTTAAATTTTCCGGAGAATGAGAATAAACCGGGCCTTACTATTCGGAGGGCCATAAAAAATAAATCTAAACCATTCCTGGCCTTGAGTATTATTGAAGCTATTGCCGCCAAAGGGCCAGCAGCCATCCCGGATAAACTCTTCCAAATGATAGAAGCTTGTATTGAGCAGGCCCGTAAAAACTAAACCTTAGTATAGATTACCTGGGTCATCCCCCGTTTCTGGGTATATACCATACATCTTTTTCCAGATCTACCCCTCCATCCATTTCTTCCTGCACAACCCGGTCAATAATGTAAATGCCTTTTTTAGCCATTTCATCAAAAGTGTCTAATCCGTTATTTGGAAAGTTAACCCTGGTCCTGTGAATATTAAATTTATCAGAAAATTTTCGTCCGAAAGCGGCTTCCACACCTTCTTTCTCAAGCATAAAGCCTAAAAGACCACCCCAGGTGGCAGTGGGGTTATCTGAATCCCATCCGGCCAGTGCCCCAATCTTAATTGTCTCTTTTAAGTCTCCTTCTCCGTATAAAAGACTCACAATACTAGCCCCAAAATTAATTCCGGCAGCAAAGCAGCCATTGCAAAAAATATTCTTTGAGGTTATGGTATACCCATCTTCCTGGTTTACCTGATAGCGCTCATATAAGCCGTCCCGTGCTTGTTCCCATGGGATGTTTTCATCGTACTTACCTTTTACAAAGTCGTACATTTTTGCAGCATATGAATAATTGGGAAGATGTTCTCTGGCTTGCAGTGCCATCCATGCTATCTGTTCTTTTTTTGAAAGTTTTTTATCAACCTCTGAGGCTAATGAATACATGATGACATAGAATTCAGAGATCCACTGGGCGTTTTCCCGGGCCGTTGTCCGGATGGGTAATTCGGCCATTTTTAAGGCTACATCGGGCCGGGTGGGAGCAAAAAGGCCAAAAATTTCTGTAGTCAGCTGAGCATCAATCATCTCATGGTAATTATCATAGATACTGTCTTTTGTAATTTGTGGGTCACTTGTTTCCGGGGGTACCGCACCATTGAGCATCATATCAAGTGCCTTTTGATTCGCGACCCATAAGAAGTTTTCTTCCTCATGTTTTATATGCTTCAGCCAACCTTCCTTAATTTGTTTTCCGGTCAACATACTAGTCTTATTCGTATACAACAAATGCTGATACATATATTCAATATCTGTATCATCATCTGCGCCCCAAATCTCATCTTCTCCCCGGAATACAAAATCTATGTTATCCGATAGATCACTTGGCAGGCCTTCACCCCAAATACTTGGTTGGTCTGGTTTTCCCCAATCCTCCCTGGTATAGAAGGGTCCTGTTTTTATTTCACCAATGTTTCCAATTTTATCCATTTCAGTTACCAAACCGGTCCAATTGGCAATGCATTGGCCCAACCAAAATCCATATAGTTTGCTTGAATAGACCGCTCGAGAAATGACCTTATCCGTTGTTTTTGATGCATAGGGAATATATGTAAGTTCAGGATCAGCCAAGGTATTTTCAATTGGTTTTACCTTGTCTTTTTGAGCATCTTTGCAGGCTAAAACCAGAACACCAATAAGGACCACCATTCCTAATTTTATAAAAAATTTAAACACTTGACTCATTTTATAAATATTTAGTTTGAATTGTTTTCTATTTTAATTTGCTCTAATGCACCAGGTATGGCACTTTTGTTATGCTAAACCTCTTTGGAAAGTGTATTACCATATCCTGAATTCCTTTGTTGTTTATTTTGAGCTGGAATTTGGATTAATTGTACATAAAAATTCCCAGGGTAATTTGGCACAATATAATAATTTAACCAACCACAGGAAACAGAATAAATGTTATTCTTATTACAAGACTTTTCAGTTTAGTATATTTGGATTGAAGGTAGTATTATATTAGGCAACTTTTGCATTGCCATTTTAGGAAATTCATTTAATTTTATGTCTTTGCTTCTAATACGCACCATTTTGTAAGTTAAAAACATAAGACCAGATGTTCAGATATATAATTGTTTTCACCTACCTTTTTTTTCATAGCATCCTGGTTATTGGACAACACAATGCCAAAAACGAGGTTAACAATGAGTATATCAAAGAATTGATTGCTTCTTATAAAAAGGATGTTCGTGGTCCTTATAAGATATTAAATTGGTATTGTAATGATGGAAGGATAAACCCGGCTCA
>Ga0265303_10001982_pt1 | contig 12705 bp, 13 predicted proteins | sample Helome_2_FD_192494 | JGI IMG/M metagenome (GOLD analysis project Ga0265303, IMG submission 192494) | Marine sediment microbial communities from subtidal zone of North Sea - Hel_20160317 (Illumina Assembly) | ecosystem: Environmental > Aquatic > Marine > Subtidal zone > Sediment ...
GCCGGCGGAGCGATCGGTCCCGATCAAAAACCAGGCATCGGCTGCAACATCAAATGGAAACCGGGCAACGAGCCCGATTATTTCGGCTGATCCGCACGACAGGTGATGCAAGACGCTGATATGAGTGAAAGAAACGATCAAACTAGCAAGTTTCTGCCCGTTTGGGTGTGGTTAGTCGTTCTGGTACAGATTGGTTTGGTGCTTTTCTTCTCGGTTGGAACGGCATTGAATCCAGGAGATTTCATACCAGAAGTTTCCGAATTGAATTACGTTACGCAGCTTTACATCACAAGAAATGTAACGGTCGCTTTGGGCATAATTGTTGCTTTGCTCCTTAAGTCTCATAAGGGGCTTATTACGATATTAGCTGTCAGGTTACTAACGGACGTGTCCGATGTAGTTACCGTATATGTCTTGAATGTAGAAGCCATTAAGTCCAGTGTGCCTATGGTAGTGGTCCTACTTATTATTCCTTCTCTATTGGCTATCAGCTATTTGTGGAAAAGATTGAGTTGAGAAAAAAATAATGTACTAGCCGCCAATTGCCACGGCGCTGCACTTGCAACCAAGCCGTATCTGTTCATTGCTCCTGCTTTCGCACCGGCCACTCCTGGCCGAAACCGGCCGCTCTCCCGGAGTTATACTCAGAGGCCGGTGATGACCCTTTGCGGCCATTGGACCAACCCGTCGGAATAGCCCATTGCCAATGGAATTGAATATACGAGAGTATCGAGAATCCGATGCTGCGGTGTTGGCAAACTTGTATTACGAATCTGTCCGTCAAGGCACAAGAAAGTACTACAGCAGAGAGCAACGAGAGGCCTGGGCTCCATCAGTTCCCGATACTCAAAAGTTTGCGTCGAGACTGGCCAAAATGACAGTTCTGGTTGCCGAAGATGAGACTGGCGTGGTCGGTTTCATGACGGTAGACAAGACAGGCTACATCGACCTCGCGTTCGTCAGGCCTGACCGAATCGGCACCGGCGTTGCAAGCGAGATCTACAAGCGAATCGAAATGGCATCAAAGGAGAGTGGACAGACGCGGCTGTTCTCAAATGCCAGCGAATTAGCGAAGCCGTTCTTCGAGAAGCACGGCTGGACAGTCTGCAGAACGCAACAAGTCGAGCGCCATGGTGCGAAGATGACTAATTATCGTATGGAAAAACGGATGGCTTGAGCGACCACCTGCAAAGGGCAGCCCGTACCCATTCGGACTGCACTATTGATAGCGCCACTCGTTCTTGTTCGTGTCCGGATGCAGGCACATTGCCGCACCCAGTTCGCTGCGAACACCCGAGAAGCAGGCGTAGATTTCTTCGTGCTCCGCCCAGTTCTCGACACATTGGCGCTGGAATTTCTCAACAAGTACGCCTTTCTCATGATCGGCATGCATGGCAATGACCGATGCGTTTTTTGCCTCGGCGCCTGCGTCCCGAACGAACAAAAACCAGTCGTCGATGATCGAGCTGACTTTTTCGGCGGATTCTTCGCAGGTGTATTCGGCATCTTCGTTCGCAAACGCCGAGCCAGAAGTAACAAGAAGCAAACCAACCATCAGAGATTTCAGGCTGCTAGTCAGGATTCTCATAGTGCTCGCCAGGTAAGGAAAGGAGAAAGCATTTTAGAGCCGCGCCCCCATTTGGAGTGTGAATCGCATCAAGTTTCGGCGGATCATTGACATAATGGCAACGTTAACCGTCTGTGCCACAAGTTAGACAACGTGAAGTCGAATCACGGTTGGTGCATTGATCTTGGGGGTAACACAGCGCACTCTTCGTTTGGACTAAAACGAGCTGATCGACATCGAAGCAATGGAGCCATCCGAGTTTCGTCTGATGCCATAATAGAACGGTGGGTTTTGGCCGGAAGCGGTCGCTCAAAAGTGAATAGAGCATGGATAAGCCAATACATACAGCCACGCTTGAATACTCTCAGGCGCTGATCAAACGCGTCGTTCGCGACTATTGGATTCGACACACTGGAGTCTTGCTACCCGTTGCGACAGGGCTAATGCTGGCTCTGTTTGTGTTTCTACTCTGGCGCGGCGACCGGTCATGGCTGGTCGGCCTGCTGGGTACCGTAGTCTTGTTTTCATGCGTTTTCATGGCGGCGATGTACTCCATACATATGAAGAACTCGACCGCACGCCTCGATGCAACGGGAAATTCTACGGCCACCATGGAACTCTCGGAAGACACCTTGCGCCTGCAATCTCAGGCTGGTGCTTCGGAATTGCCGTATGACTCTGTTTCCGACGTCTGGTTTCGCGAGGACTATTGGATTCTATTCCTCGGCACTAACCAGTTCTTCACTATCCCGACCAAGAACCTCGATGCAGACACGTCCAGGTTTCTGCGTTCAAAACTCGAAAGCAGAAGCCAGACTGCATCATAAGACGACCTGAACGGCCGGTTTCTGTGCCGAAACTAGTCGATAGCGCCGAGGATATGGAATCGCATCATCGTGTACAGATTTTCGATTCCCGGGCCGGGTTCGTAGTTTTGGCCCGTGAACGCGACGACGAGATCGAGGGACGGGACGACGAACAGGTACTGACCCCCATAACCGCTCGTTACCCACGCGTCGACGAGCTGGCCCTTATAGCTGAGGTCGTCCAGCCACCACTGGAAGCCATAGCCTTCGCTGTAGGTGGCCCACGAGGAAATGTCGACTCGCCTGATAACGGAATCGGCGATCCAGTCCGCGCTTATCAGCTGCTGTCCCTGCCATGACCCGTTGTCGAGATAGAGCTGGCCGAACTTTGCGAGGTCCCGCGTCCTGAGAAACAAACCGCTACCGCCGACAGGCAGGTTAGTCGGTGTTCTGGCCCATGCGGCGGTTGATATTTGCATTGGGTAAAACAGGTTGACGTTGGCAAAGTCCGCCAACGGCATGCCCGTCGCATTCTGCACCGCCTGGCCAATCGCATTGGTTGCCGCTGTGTTGTACCTGAATTCGGTTCCGGGATCGTTCGCGATCGGAAGATCAAGCAGCGCTTTGGCCCAGTCGAAGTGGCTGCTATTGAGGGCGACGAGATCGTTGTTACGGTCGGTATAGGGCAGCGACCATTCGTCCCACTCCAGTCCAAGACGCATGGTCAGAGCGTCTTCGAGCGTCATCTCGGCTTTGCGCGGGTCCCAGTTATCGTAAGCGGGATAGCTGAACAGATCGTAAAAGCTGACCTGCGTCGAGGCGATATGACCCTGGTCGATGGCAATCCCGACCAGCGCCGACGTAAAACTCTTGGACGTCGAATGCAGGACGTGGCGCTGTTTGTCCGCGTTGTCGATCCAGTCGTCGAACTGATCAAGTTGCCGGTCTGCGAACCAGTACAACAGCAATTTGTTGCTGCGGACGATGGCGACCGAGTCGATACCTTGATAATGCTCGTTCACCACCCGGTCCATCATGACGAAAATTTGCTGCGTGTCGAAACCCTCGTCGGCAATGTCGGCGACTTGCCAGCCATCGCCGAGGTCGGCCGGGACCGAGTAGTTATAGACAACCGGTTCTCGCGGCGGGGGACCATTGCCGCCCGACGACCCGCCGCCACAGGCGACGATCAGCAGTGACGCGAGAACGGCGACAATTATTCTTCGTGTGTGTCTGACCACCGATTCCTCCCCGGGAATCCTTACTAAGACGGTGCCACGGGTGCGAAGTTCCTCACTGAATGAGGCCAACGATCAAAAAGCCAGCCGCCGCAATGCCTGCTGCGAGCAGGGCATAGGGGAGCTGGGTGCGAACATGGTCGATGTGGTCCGTCGCCGAGGCCATAGACGCCAATACGGTCGTGTCGCTGATTGGTGAGGCGTGGTCGCCAAATATCGCACCGGATATCGCCGCGCCGAGCATCAGCGGCACAGGCAGGCCGAGCGTCACAGCAATGGGCACCGCGATCGGAATCATGATGGCGAACGTGCCCCAGCTCGAACCGACGGAGAATGCGATAAAGGCCGAGACGAGAAAGACGAGCGGGGCCAGTAACACGGGCGCGATATTGCCGCTGACAAGGTTCGCGACGTAAACGCCGGTGCCGAGCGCCTGCGCGACATCGCCAAGTGCCAGCGCAAGCAACAGTATTATCGCGATAGGCAGCAGGTCTCCGGCACCCTTCATGAAGACCTGCATCAGCTCGCCGACCGAGATGTCTGTCTTTGCGAGCGTCATGACCCACGCGACGACGATCGCGAAACAGACAGACCAAAGCACCGACACCGAGCCGGACCCGTTGATAATGTCACCGTCGCCCGTGATGTATAAAGAGACAGGCATCATCAGCACCATCGATAGAATCGGCAGCGCCATCAGCCAGGCCGACGGTATGGGCTGACCCTCGACATCCTGCTCGGCAGAAACGTCGACGAGTGGTACAGATCCGGGCCACAGCATGTCGCCGCCCTGTGTTCTCTCTTCGGCTTTTTTCATCGGCCCGAGGTTGATGTTCTTCCAGACTACGACGCCCGCAAGCAGCACCGCGGTGATCGGATACAGGTTCAGCGGCACCGCCGCGAGAAAAGTTCGCAGCGGATTCTCGACGCCTGTCGAGGCAACGAGACTGATAATGAAAGCACCCCACGCGTTCAGAGGAATCATGACGCAAACGGGTGCCGACGTGGCGTCGATCAGGTAGGCAAGCTTCTCTCGCGACACTTTGTAGCGATCGAACAGCGGGCGGCTTACCGAGCCGGCAACGAGCAGCGTGATGCTCGACTCGACGAAAATTACGAGCCCGGTCACCCACGCCAGAATTTGCGCGCGGAAGCCGTTGTGGACCCAGTGCCGGGTTTCCAGATAGTGCACGAAGCCCCTGACACCGCCGGACCGCTCTATCGTGGCGATCAGCGGTCCTATCAGCAGTGTGAAAACCAGCACCCGGGCGTCGCCCGGGTCGGTGAAGACATCGATCGTGCCGTCAAGTCCTTTGGCGATTCCAACGAGCGGATTGAACTGGTTCAGCAGCGTATGCCCCATCCAGATGCCCGCAAAGAGCGACAGGATGACCTGCTTGCTCCAGATCGCGAGTGCGATGGCGAGCACGGGCGGCAGAATCGAGTACCAGGTGGGATCGCTCATTGACTGTTCCCCTGTGAATGCACGGTTTATTAAAAGGCGCGGGCAAGGGCGCCTGCTGTTTTATTGTGCTTCACCGACATTAAAACACAGGCTGGCAGGCGCCCAGTCGCCAGCAACCAGAGCATGAGGGCCCGGTTCCGGCGTGCGAACGGGAACTTCACCCCTTGAAATTGTCTCAAACGGACTCAGAAATGAGACTAGTTATCATTTGGAGAACCGACGATGTTCAAGCGCGTAGCGCTGTTTCTGGCGACTAACCTTGCCGTCATACTGGTACTGAGTATCGTGCTGCGCCTGCTCGGCGTGGACAGTATCCTCGACGAGCGCAATGTAGGCATCAACTACGAGGCCCTGCTGATTCTCTCGCTGGTCATCGGCTTCGGCGGCTCGTTCATCTCGCTGGCGATATCCAAGTGGATGGCCAAGCGCTCGACGGGCGCGCGAGTCATAACCCAGCCGGCGAACGCGGCCGAATCCTGGCTGGTCTCGACGGTAGAGCGGCAGGCGCGGCAGGCGGGTATCGAGATGCCCGAGGTCGCGATCTACGATTCCCCGGACATGAACGCGTTCGCTACCGGCGCGCGTCGCAACTCGGCGCTGGTTGCGGTCAGCACCGGCTTGCTGCAAGGCATGCAGAAGGACGAGATCGAGGCCGTGCTCGCGCACGAGGTAACCCATGTTGCCAATGGCGACATGGTGACGCTCACGCTGGTTCAGGGTGTCGTCAATACTTTCGTCATCTTCCTCTCGCGGCTCGTCGGCCACTTCGTCGATCGCATTCTGCTTCGCAACGAGAGCGGCTACGGCATCGGCTATTTCGGCGCTGTCATCGCGGCGCAGCTCGTACTCGGCATACTCGCCAGCACGATCGTTGCGTGGGTGTCGCGTCAGCGTGAGTTCCGCGCGGACGCAGGCTCGGCAGAGATCAATGGTCGCGAGCCGATGATCAACGCGTTGGCGAGACTGGAGCGCGGCCGACCCGGCGAGCTGCCCGAGGCACTACAGGCCTTCGGCATTTCGGGCGGCGGCAAGAAGAAGTTGATGCGCCTGTTCATGAGCCATCCACCGATTCCGGAGCGCATCGAGGCATTGCGCAGAATCTGACGGCGACCAATTCGGCCTGAGTGCCGGACTCGGCAGGGTTCGGCCGGGCCTTGTGCCGACAGGTTCCGGGGCGGAATTGGACCACATGCGTCTGATTATGTAAAATATCCCGACAGAGCACGAAGGTGTTGCACTACAACCAACGGACAGCAACAAGCCGTCCGTATCGGCGGTAACTCGTGTTAATTGTTCGCCAACGGAGAGGGGGAAACCCCGGCAGAACGATGTTGATTGCACCTGACAGAGGCAATCTGCACAAGATAGTCGTACTCAATCCCAAGGGTGGGTGCGGCAAGACCACGCTCGCGACAAATATAGCGGCTTCCTATGCCAAAAGTGGCCCGCCGCCGACGTTGGTCGACCTCGATCCTCAGGGTTTCAGCACACGCTGGCTCGAAAGACGGCCCGATGACCGGCCGCCGATTTACGGGCGCAGCGCCTATCAGCTGAATATGCAGGGCAGAAAAGCCGTGCACCTGGAAACGCATCCCGAAACCGAAACGCTCGTCATGGATTTGCCCGCGGCGCTGTCGCCTGACGAACTGCAGGACGTTACCTACGATGCCGGCAGCATCCTGATTCCCGTCATGCCATCGGCGATCGACGTCGTTTGCGCCTCCCATTTTATTGCCGAGTTATTACTGGTCGCCCAGATCGACCGGCGCAATCAGCAGTTGGCCGTCGTCGCAAACCGCACGCGGCAGAACACCCGGAGCTACCGGATGCTGTTGCGTTTTCTGACGAGTCTGCACATACCGCTCATTGCGGTGCTGCGCGACAGTCAGAGTTTCGTGCGCGCCGCTGACGACGGGATCGGCGTCTGCGAAATGCCCCCGTACATGGGTGGCAGAGACTCCGAACAAATCCAGTGCGTCATGGACTGGCTGGAATATTGTCGCTTGCGGCGACTGACGCCGGTAACAGCCTCGGGGCTCCCGCATCGGCCACCTGTGTTCACGCCAACACACGCGAATCACTGAGTCCGCTATTGGCTGTCCTGTCGGGGTGGCCACCGTATCGAAAATTTTGCGCCACCAAGGTCGGCGGACGTGTCCACGGTTGCCTCGCCGCCGTGCAGCGCCGCAATGCGGGCTACAATAGCCAGCCCGAGTCCGTAGCCGCCTGTGTCGCGGTTACGACTGTCGTCGATTCGCGTAAACGCCTTGAAGACAGTTTCACGCTCCGCCACCGGAATACCCTTGCCGTCGTCCTCGACCGAAAGCGAGTATCCGTCTGCCTGTTCGGCGAGGGCGCACCTGACCTCTCCATCGCCGTAACGGCAGGCGTTGACGAGCAGGTTGCTCAGCGCAAGTTCCATTAGCCGGGAATCCATCCAGGCGTTGTCGGGACCATCTTCCGTGTGGGTGGAGATCGCGATTGATTCGTTGTTCGATTTTTCGACAATCCTGTGCAGCCATGCATCGATCGGAACTTCCTGCCAGTGCATGCGGATGTCGGGATGGTCCAGCCGCGCATAGCTGAGCATCGACGCGATCAGGTCATCGATCTCCTGCACGTCGTCGTTCAGCGCATCGATACGCTGTCGCAGCCCGGCATCGTCTTTATTGCCTATGACGGCCAGCGCGAAGCGGATGCGTGCAAGCGGCGTGCGCATCTCGTGTGACAGCGCCGCGATGAGTTCTTTCTGGCTGCGAATCAACCCGCTGAGTCGCGATGACATGTCATCGATGTTTCTGGCAAGCCCTGTGAGCTCCGTCGTGCTTTCTGCAGTACTCAGAGGCTCGCGATAATCTGCGGCAAATCGCTGCGCCCCGTCAGTAATCAGATTGACGTCCCTGAGCAATGGTCGCAGCCAGATTCCGACCACGACGAAGATAGAGAGGTAAAACAACGGTGGCAGCATGCGCAGGAGCAGGCTTTCCTGCGGCGCGATGACCGGTCCGAGGCGAATGATCGCATTGATCGAGGCGGCATCGTGCAGGTAGGAGGTGTTGCCGTCGGCATCGACCAGCGCCGGGATGCGGTGCTGCGACGTGCCGCTCATGTGTACTTCGTCACGCTGCAGCAGTTGCACGTCGACACCAATCTCCTCGCCGATCGTCTTCGCCACACGGTTGCGGTCGTTCGGCGGTACCGCGGACAGTTCGTCTTCGATCAGGTGAAAGATGGACTCGAGCCAGCGATCGCTCTCGGTCTCCTGCGACGACTGCAGGTAGCCAAAACCGAAGTCGAGCACAACGGCCACGACCAGCAATCCTGCCACGAGGAACAGGTAGGTTCGAAAAAGTGACAGCCGATTGCGCCTGCCCGGCAGGTGTTTCACGCCGTGTCGCCCCAGGCATCGGGCACGAGCAGGTAGCCCTTGCCCCATACCGTCTTGATGCGTGTCGGCTTGGTTGCGCTGTCGCGCAGCTTGCGGCGCAGCTTGGAGATTCGTCCGTCGATCGACCGGTCCAGGCCGTCGTAATCGATGCCGCGCAGCTGATGAAAGATGTCGTCACGGCTCAGCACTCGTCCGGCATGGTGTGCGAGTAGCAGCAGCAATTCGAACTCGTGCGTCGTGAGTTGCACTTTCCGGCCGTCGAGCCACACTTCCTGCGCCGCCGGGCTGATGCGCAATCCACCGAGGATGATATCGCTGCCCGTTGTCGCAGCATTGCCATCGGCCTCTACGCGGCGTAGCAGGGCGCGCGTTCGCGCGAGCAGGACCATTGGATCGACGGGCTTCGTGACGTAATCGTCGGCGCCGGCCTCGAGGCCGATCACCTGGTCGATGTCGGAGTCCCGCGCCGTGAATATCAGGATCGGGCCGTCGAAGGATTCGCGGAGCTCCCGGCAGATTGTCAGGCCATCCATGCCGGGTAACATCAGATCGAGCAAGACGACGCGCGGCTTGTTCTTGGCGAAGCACGAGAGCGCCCGGTCGCCGCGCGACTCGGTCACGACGCTGAGCCCGTTCTGCCGAAAGTACTCCGCCGTCAGGTCGGCGAGGCGCCGATCGTCTTCTACAAGCAGAATGTCTACCGCGGTATCGGTCAATTAATGTCCCAGACGTGACGGGTACGGCGCCTGCGCCGCCGGTCATCGCTGTCCATACGCAGGACTTCGACACTCACCTGAGCCAGACGCAGGCCGTGGTCGTCGCCCGTCATCCAGTAGCTGAAATTGCTCTGCACCGTGCGAGCATCATCCAACCGGCCCTCACGATCCTCATTCCAGCAGCGTACCGGCGCATCGTCGAAGTCGCTGAAAAGACAATAATAACCGCTAACGCCGCTCTGCCATACGACGAGAAACGACATATCGCAAACCGGTGTCCTGCTGTCGGTGATGCACAGGACCGGCTTCACGGACAGAAGCATTTCTTCGTCACCTACGGCAAGGCCCGGCAGCAGCAGTAGTCCCAATATGAGCAGGCGACGCGTCATCGGAACCTGTAGGCAAAGCCGGCGAAGTAGCCGAGCACATTCCGGTCCTCGACAATCGGGCTCGCCGCTGCTTCGTCATTGATGCGTTCGTATTCCGCAATCAACGATAGCGACCAGTGTCGGGACAGCTGATAGCCCATCATCAACCGCGCGTGTATGTTTATGTCCGCACTCGCTTCGTAAGGCTCCACGACAACGCCGGCTTCATCCTCAGTGACGCCCCAGTAATAGTTATTGAGCGAATCACTCTTGTAGCTCGCACCGATGGACGGCTCGATGTACCAACGCTGCTCGCGCCAGCCATAGCTGTAATCGATGTAAACCTCGTAGCCGTCGTGTGTGTTACTGATATCGTGGAATGTGCTTGCCTGCAGCCGGCCCCAGGGCCCGTCGGTCAGCAATTCCAGGCCGAGTTCCACGGCATAGTCCCGGTCGGGTACCTTGAACTCGACCGACTCCGAGAGCGGCATGCCGACAAGGTCGAAAGACACGAGGCGGGTGTCGGTCTTGCCGAAAAAGACCTGGTCGCTGTTTACTCGGGCAACCAGGCTGGCCGTGAGTCGGTCGTTGTCGGCGAACGTGACGCCCAGATCGCCATTGTCGAAGAACCAGTGATCGCCGAACCAGGCGATGTCGAGGTCCAGCACGATCGGGATATCGTCCGACTGCACGAGCGGATTGCTGCGCACGCCATAACCCAGCGCAGCTCCGAGCCGCCAGCGCGACTCTCCAGGATCCTCGCTTGCCTGCCCCTGCTCGGCTGCGGCAGAGAAGCCCGCCTGCAACATGCAGGACAGCAACGCGAGCTGGACAATCCGTGTAAACATCTGTGCTGCCTCCGACCTGTAAAAGACACCTTATAAGTGTGGCGCGCCAGGCATTTCAGCCGATAGTAAAGGTGTATGGAAATTGTCGGATAATGTAAAGGTCAGCGATTACAAATTCGTACATTCTTGCGTAACAACTCAACAGACACCCGGGATGTGCGGGGCATAGTCTGTACATATGGATTCTAGGGGAGAAGCGCAATGAGACGGCTACATGGACTTGTTTTTGGACTCGTTACTCTCGCACTGGCAGCTTGTGGTTCGAGTTCTTCGACGGGCGATGGCCCGGATGACCCCGCAGTCGGACTGCTGAGTCAGGTCACCGATACAGCGGCCTTCGAAGCGTCGATAAAATCGGGCCTCACGGCCATGAGCACCGAAGATCAGCTCGCCCTGGCCGCTGCTCCGATTGCGGACAGCAATTTCACGGGCACCTATACACAGGAAGCGAATGTCGACGAGTTCGATGCGGTGCGCTACGACGGCTCGCATCTGTTTGTTGCGCCGCGGCGTTACTTCAACTGCTGCTTCATTCTTGCGGGTGCAGAAGACGGCACGGATCTTGGCACCGACCCCGAGCGCTCGATCCGGATTCTCGCGACCGACCCGACCGACGGGTCCGCCGTACCGACCGGCTCGATTCCTCTCGAAGACGATATCTCCGTGCAGGGTATGTACGTGGATAACGACCGGCTCTTCGCCTTGACGGGGCAATCGATTTACGGGACTTACGGAGAACTCTGGGCGGACCTCGCCATCTGGGCGCCCGAGAAACTCGGTTTTCGCCTCTACGATGTCAGCGACCCCGCTGACCCGACGCTCGACATCGAGGCCACGATCGACGGTATCTTCATCGAGAGTCGACGCATCGGCAATACGGTGTACATCGTCAGCCGCTATACGCCGTATATCGACGGCCTGCATTACTACGTGCAAACGGCGGAGCAGCAGGCAGAGAACGAGCAGTTGCTCGCCAGCACGACACTCGACGATCTTCTGCCGAAGATCACGATTAACGGTGACACGAGACCGCTGGTTGCGCCGGAGCGCTGCTACGTCCCGACCGACGTAGCCGAGATGGGCTACGCCGTGATCACGAGCGTAACCGCGGTGCCGCTCGACAATCCGCAGGCCTTTTCCACGACCTGCTACAACAAGGATGCTTACGGCGTCTACGTCTCGGAGAATGCGCTCTACTTCACCGAACTGCGTCCGGATACCTCGCTTGCGCGTGACGTCACGCGAATACACAAATTTGCGTTACAGGGCACGCAGGTCCGCTACCGGGGTTCGGGTGATGTCCGGGGCACCGTCTGGCGTGGCGGTCAGGCCGATTTCCGGATGAGCGAGCACAACGGTGACCTGCGGCTGCTCGCATCGCAATTCGACTGGAACAATGAGGACTTCGTGGACCACAGCTTGTACATCCTGCGCGAATCAAACACGGCCGCACGCCTGCGGCTGGATATTGTCTCGACGCTGCCCAACGATGCCCGGCCAGAGGAGATCGGCAAACCCAACGAAGGTCTGTACGGTGTCCGGTTCCTTGGCGACAAAGCCTATGCCGTGACCTTTCTGCAGATCGATCCGCTGTATGCATTCGACCTGTCCGACCCGAGCGACCCGTTCATTGCCGGTGAGCTCGAAATTACGGGCTTCTCCGATTTTCTGCATCCGGTCAGCGACGATCTCCTGCTCGGGCTGGGAACGGGCGCCAACGGTGGCGTGAAGCTCGAGCTATTCGATGTTTCGAACATCGCGCAGCCGCTGTCGCGAGGTACCGCGCTGCTGGGCGGCAGAGGATCCTACAGTGAAGCTGTCTACGACCGCCACGCGTTTACCTACCAGGCGAACGTCAACGGCATCGACAGGTTCACGATCCCGGCCAACATCTACAGCCCCGACGGTAGTTACACTTTCCTTGGGTCGGCGCTGTACCTGTTCGAAATTCGTGACAAGGCGATGCCGCCTGTGGCCTCCCTCAACAGTGTCGGCTCGATCGACCCGCCGGCGATCGGCACGACCGCGCCTTTCTACTGGGCAAGCCGCAACCGGGCGTTCATTCACGACGACACGGTTTACTACATTCGCGACGAGACGGTCTGGTCCGCCTTCTGGCACACCCCGTCGATCGTGAACGGGCCGTTCTAGCAAGCCGGAAGCGTCGCCCCGCACTTCGCCTGACCAGCCACAACCGTCAGCCCCGCAGCTTATGTCAAGCGCGGGGCTGGTGTTCGTTTGGCAGTCCCCCACGCTCGCAGGCACATAGTGGAAAACCACTATTGAGACATCTTGACTCAAATATGGTT
>Ga0265303_10001983_pt1 | contig 12700 bp, 10 predicted proteins | sample Helome_2_FD_192494 | JGI IMG/M metagenome (GOLD analysis project Ga0265303, IMG submission 192494) | Marine sediment microbial communities from subtidal zone of North Sea - Hel_20160317 (Illumina Assembly) | ecosystem: Environmental > Aquatic > Marine > Subtidal zone > Sediment ...
GGCAGCTCGTCCCGGTTGAGCGAGCTGGCACGCCCCCCCATCTCGAAGGTGCCGCCGGACAACGCCACCATCTCCGGCCCGCGGCCTCCGCCATTCATGGCATCGCGGAACACCTTGCCGGCTGCCGGTTGAACATCGCCCACCTGTGGGGCAGCAGGTTCGGGGATTGCCGGCGCGGGCTTCGGCAAGGGTGTCGGCTCCGGCCTTGACACAACCGGCGGCGGTGCCGGCTCTGGCCTTGGCACGGCCGGCCGCGCCCTCGGCGGCTCGGAAACCACATCAGGCGGCGGTGAGACCGGCTTCGGGGCCGGGGTCAGGGCCACCGGTGGCACCGGCGCCTTCTTACCCAGCATGACGTAGGCAACGCCGGCCCCGCCCAGGGCGACGACCAGGACGGCCACTATGAGGCCGGTCTTGCTCCGGCGGCCGGGCTCCGGGCCCGGCCTGGCGGCGCGCTCGGGCCTCCGCTCTACCCCGGCGGCCTCCGCAACGGAGATGGTGCCGGGCTCCGGCGTGCGGGCGGTGAGCCTGCCCATCTCCTCCCCGGCCTCCCGGGCAAGGTCCCCCACGGGCATGTCCCTGGTCGCCCGCTCCTTGACGTCGATGACGATGACGGTGGTGTTGTCCTGGCGGGGCTGGCCGGCATCTTCCACCGCCTTGAGCAGGGAGGACACGCACTCCCTGGCGGTGGAGGACCAGGCGGAGTACTGGACGATTGCACCGTCCCCCAGGGTATCGAGTCCATCACTGGCCACGATGACCCGGTCACCGGGCCGGAGCTTGAACGGCTCCTCGGAGAGGTCGGTCTCCGCGATCTCGTCCCCTATCATGGCGCTCATGAGCATATTGGGGGACAGCTTGGGGTCCGGCTCGACCGGTATCCCTTGCTCCTGCATGCGCTTGAGGTACCCGCCGTAGCTGTGGTCGGCATTCAGCTTGGTGATTTCCCGCTCGCGCAGAAGATAGAGGTGACTGTCTCCCACGCTGACCCACCACAGCTTCCCCTTCTCGACAAACGCCGTGACCATGGTGCAGCCCATGCCCTGCAGCCCCGGGGTCTCGGCGACGGCGGCCCGGATGGTCTCGTTGGCGGCGAGCAGGCTACTGCGCAGGGTCTCGGCTGTGTTGTCGCTGGGATAGCGTCCCGAAAAGGTCTTGTTGAAGGTGGAGGTCGCCATGTTGCTGGCGACGTTACCGGCGGCATGCCCCCCCATACCGTCGGCCATGATGACCAGGGCGACGGCGCTAGACTCGTCACCTTCGCCCATGTGGGTGACCATGAAGGCGTCTTCCTGGTAATCACGCGCGCCTTCTATCTGATTACCAGCGATCTCGAAGTAGACGGCCATGCGGCTAAAGATGAATTCTCTGATCCTTGTCCCAGTGCGTCTTCAGGGATGGGGACTACCCAGTTCCTGTTTGTTGTTCCTTATTTAGCGTAAGGCCGTGAAATTTGTTGAGTCCTATCCCCACATTCCACCCATGGGGACGAAAAATCCCTCGCTGGCAACAGGGTCCTGCCGCCCGGCACAATCCTAGACACAGATGGGCATCGCCCCGGGCACGTGACTCAGTGGGGTGTCACAGCCCAGTCAAGGGCGCTAGTCCGACAGGCTCCCAGGGCTAACTTCCGACGCCGTCGGCCACGCGCTGGCCCTCGGCGAAGTCCAGGAGGCCCTCATAGATCGCACGCCCGGTGATCGCCCCCATGATGCCCTCGTCTGCCACTTGGCGCAGGGCACGCACATCGTCGATGGTGGTGATCCCGCCCGAGGCCACCACCGGGATATTGATGGCCTGTGCAAGCTTGACGGTGGCCTCCACGTTCACACCTGACATCATCCCGTCACGGCTGATGTCTGTGTACACGATGGCCTCTACCCCGTCCTGCTCGAAATGCCGGGCCAGATCGATGGCGTCGTGGTTCGAAAGCTTAGACCAGCCGTCCACGGCCACCTTGCCGTCCCGGGCATCGAGGCCCACGATGATGTGGCAGGGGAACTCGGCGCACACGTCGGACACGAAATGCGGTGCCGTCACGGCCTTGGTGCCGATGATGACGTACTGCACTCCCGCATCCAGATAGGCCTGGATCGTGTCCTCGTCCCGGATCCCACCCCCCACCTGTACCGGCAGGTCGGGATAGGCCTCGGTGATGGCACGTATGACACCGGCGTTCTTCGGCTCTCCAGCGAACGCCCCGTCCAGGTCCACCACATGCAACCGACGGGCGCCTGCCTCCACCCAGCGACCGGCCACAGAGACCGGATCATCGGAGAAGACGGTCACATCGTCCATACGGCCCTGACGAAGGCGCACACACTTGCCACCCTTCAGGTCAATCGCAGGGATCAACAACACGTAAAAATCCTCGATTAGACGTGTAGCTGCGGAGCAAAGCTCGATTCGTCGTGAGTAATGTTAGCAGAACCTGGAGGCTATGCGCGGGTGTTTGTCCTAGGAGCCTGTCGGACTTAGGACAGGCTCCTTGTCAGTGGGCCTCGTCCCAATCGTGCCCCACGCCCGCATCGACCACCAGGGGCACCGCAAGCTCGGCCGCAGCACCCATGTGCGCCTGGATCATCGGCGCCACCTCGTCAACCGCATCTTCGGCCACCTCGATCACCAGCTCGTCGTGAACCTGCATAATCATGCGGGCATCCACAGCGCTGGCACTGAGCCACCGGTCTACCCGCAACATGGCCCGCTTGATGATGTCCGCCGCCGTGCCCTGCATCGGGGCGTTGATGGCGGTGCGCTCGGCATACTGTCGGCGCTGGGCGTTCTGGGACCTGATCTCCGGCACGTAGAGCCGGCGGCCGAAGACGGTCTCCACATAGCCCTGCTCCCGGGCCTGGGCCCTTATCCGACCCATGAATGCCTTCACCGCGGGGTAGCGGGCGAAATACAGGTCCACGTAGTCCTGGGCCGCGTTCCGTTCGATGCCAAGCTGGCGGGCAAGGCCGAAGGCCGACATGCCGTAGATCAGGCCGAAGTTGATGGCCTTGGCGCTGCGTCGCTGCTCCGGGGTGACCGTATCGGGGGTCGCGCCGAAGACCTCCGCGGCCGTGGCCCGATGGATGTCCAGGCCCGACTCGAAGGCGCGCAAGAGCCGCTCGTCGCCGGACAGGTGGGCCATGATACGCAGCTCGATCTGGGAATAGTCCGCCGCCAGCAGCCTGTATCCGGAAGGCGCCACGAAGGCCTGACGGATCCGCCTGCCCTCCGGGGTGCGCACCGGAATGTTCTGCAGGTTGGGGTCCGAGGAAGACAGCCGTCCGGTCGCCGCCACCGCTTGATGATAGCTGGTGTGGACGCGCCCCGAGATCGGATTGATGCAGGCGGGCAGGGCGTCGGCATAGGTGGACTTGAGCTTGCTTAAGCCCCGGTGCTCCAGGATGAGCTTGGGCAGGGGATAGTCCAGCGCCAGCTCCTGGAGCACCGACTCGGCCGTGGACGGCTGGCCCTTGGGCGTCTTGGCGATGACCGGCAGCCCCATCGTGTCGAACAGAATCCCTTGGATCTGCTTGGGCGAGCCGAGGTTGAAGGGCCCATCGGCAAGCGCATGCGCCTCGCGCTCTATCTCCTGCATGCGCGCCGCAAGCTCCTGGCTCTGCCGGGCGAGCATCTCCCGGTCGACCATGACCCCGTTTCGCTCCATGCGCGAGAGCACCGGCACCAGCGGCACCTCGATCTCCTCGTACAAGCGCCTGAGGCGGGGCTCCGCCTCCAGACGCGGCCAGAGGGTGCGGTGCAATCTCAGGGTCACGTCCGCATCCTCTGCGGCGTAGGGCGCCGCCTTCTCCAACTCCACCTGGTTGAAGGTGAGCTGCTTGGCCCCTTTGCCGGCGACATCCTCGTAGTGGATGGTCCGGTGACTGAGGTACTTGAGCGCCAGAGAATCCATGTCGTGTCGCGTGGCAGTGCTGTCGAGCACATAGGACTCCAGCATGGTGTCGTAACGGATGCCCTTCAGCTCGATGTCGTACCTCGCAAGAACGCTCATGTCGTACTTCAGGTTCTGGCCCAGCTTGGCCCGCTCGGGATCCTCCAGCAACGGGCGCAGGGCCTCCAGCACCTCTGTCCGGGAAAGCTGCGCCGGGGCGCCCAGGTAGTCGTGGGCCACGGGGACATAGGCCGCCCTCCCCGGCTCGACGGCAAACGACACGCCCACGATCTCGGCCTGCATGTAGTCCAGGCTGGTGGTCTCCGTGTCGAAGGCAAACAGCTCCGCCGCCTGCAACCGAGCCAGCCAGTCCCGCAACGCCGTCCCATCCGCCACGACCTCGTAGCAGACCTCCGCCGCGCCCTTCTGGGGGTCGCCGGCCTCCCCCTCACCGACACCGAACAGCTCTGAGAGCCAGGTCCTGAACTCGAGGCGGCTGAAAAGGGCCTTCAGGGCCTCCCGATCCGGGGTCCCGAGCCCGAGGTCCCGAGGGGAGATATCCAGGCCCACATCGCACTTGATGGTGACCAGCCTGCGGGACAGGGGCAGCTGGCCGAGGCTGGCCCGCAGGTTTTCGCCCACCTTGCCTTTGATCTCGCCGGCATGGCCCATCAGGACGTCCAAGGAGCCGTACTCCTTCAGCCACTTGGCCGCGGTCTTGGGTCCCACCTTCGGCACCCCGGGGACGTTGTCGACGGCATCACCCACCAGGGTCAGAAAATCCACCATGCGCTCAGGGGGCACCCCGAACTTCGCCTCTACGCCGGCGGCATCCATGCGCGTGTCGTTCATGGTGTTCACCAGGGTCACGTCGTCGTTGACCAGCTGGGCCATGTCTTTGTCGCCGGTGGAGATCACGGTGGCCAACCCTTGCTCGCGGGCCCGCTCGGCCAGGGTCCCGATCACGTCGTCGGCCTCCACCCCCGGCACCGCCAGCACCGGGAAGCCCATGGCCCGCACCACCTCATGGAGGGGCTCGATCTGGCGGGCCAGTTCCTCGGGCATGGGCGGGCGATTGGCCTTGTACTGGTCGTAGATCTCGTCACGGAAGGTCTTGCCCCGGGCATCGAACACGAGTGCCACATGCTCGGGATCATGGTCGGCCAGAAGGCGCCTGAGCATGTTGACCACGCCGTACACCGCACCGGTGGGCTCACCGGCCGAATTGGTCAGTGAAGGCAGGGCGTGGAAGGCTCGAAACAAATAGGACGAGGCATCCACGAGAATGATGGGCTTTTCCTGGGTCATGGTGTGTGCCGGGTGGGATTGTGATAAAAAGCACATTATGACCCAGCCCCCCGAATCACCCCACCCCCAGCTGCGAGCGCTCGACCAGAACGCCTTGACCCGCGAGGCGTGGAAGGTGTTCCAGATCATGGCGGAGTTCGTCGAAGGCTTCGAAAGGCTGGCCGCCATCAAGCCATCGGTAAGCGTCTTCGGCTCGGCGCGTTTCCCGCCGGAGCACCCGTCCTATCGCCTCGCCGAGGAGATTTCGCACCAGCTCTCGGACGCCGGCTTCTCGGTGGTAAGCGGCGGGGGACCCGGCATCATGGAGGCGGCCAATAAGGGTGCCTTCGCGGGCAAATCGCCCAGCATCGGACTGAACATCATGCTGCCCCATGAGCAGGAGACCAACCCGTACCAGGATATGTCGCTCAACTTCCGGCACTTCTTCTCCCGCAAGGTCATGTTCGTCAAGTACGCCTCCGCCTACGTCGTGTTGCCAGGCGGATTCGGCACGCTCGATGAGCTGGCGGAGATACTCACCCTGGTACAGACCCGAAAGACCCGCCGCATCCCCATCATCCTGGTGGGCAGCGCGTTCTGGAACGGTCTCGTGGAGTGGTTCACCCGGACCCTGGTCGAGGAGGGCACCATCAGCCCCGAGGACATGGGCCTGTTCCTCGTAGTGGACAGGCCTCAAGACGTGGTAGAGGCCATCTTCGCCCATTACGAGGGCCGCGGGTTCGAGCCCTCCGCGGAAGAACAGGAAATGCTCCTGCAGCTCTGAGTAAGGAACCCCTATGGATGCGCACCGCATCGCGCCCCTGATCGGGCTGGTCACCCTTGTGGGGCTGTCATGGCCCGTCATGGCCGAGCTGGAGCCATTGCCTCCCCCACCCCCCCCGCCAGCGACCCCGGCAGACGCCGAGGAAGGGCTGGAACCGGAGATCGTCATCCGTCCGGGCCCGCAGGAGACGGTAGTCACCGAGTACCGACGTAACGGGCAACTGTACATGATCAAGGTCACGCCCAAGTGGGGCTTCCCCTACTATCTGGTAGATGCCGACGGCGACGGGGTTCTCGACACCCACCACGCGCTTGGGCCCGGGTTTCTCGTTCCGGCGTGGGTGATCCACCGCTGGTAGCCGAGACCCTCTCGACTGACCCTCAGAGCCTGCTCCTGCTGCTTGTGGCGGCGCTCGTGGCCGGCATGGTGGACGCCATCGCCGGCGGCGGGGGCCTGATCACCCTGCCGGCACTGCTGAGCGCCGGCCTGCCGCCCCACATCGCCCTCGGGACCAACAAGCTCGCCGGCACCTTCGGCACCGTCACCGCGTCGCGGGCATACATCCGCAAGGGCATCTTCAAGCCACGGCTCTGGCGCGTAGGCATTGCGGCCACCTTCGTGGGCGCGCTGGCGGGGACCCTGGCCGTGTGGATGATGTCGGCCGACGCCCTGAACAGACTGGTCCCGGCGCTGATCATCGCCGTGGCCCTCTACACGGCGCTGCGCAGGCGACCGGGGTTTCACGCCAGCGCGCCAGAGGTGTGGCCTCACCCCCTGGCCAGCGGCGGGCTCGGCCTTGGCTTGGGGTTCTACGACGGGTTTGCCGGCCCTGGCGCTGGTGCCTTCTGGACCACCGCGGGGATGGCGGTGCTGGGCCTGGACATCGTGCACGCCTCTGGCGTCGCCCGATTCATGAACTTCGTAAGCAACGTCGTGTCCCTGGCCGCCTTCGCGGCCCTGGGACTGGTGGACTACACCGTGGGCCTCACGATGGGGCTGGCTTTGATGCTCGGAGCCCACATTGGGGCCCACTCGGCTATACGCTTCGGTGCCCCCTTCATCCGGCCCGTGTTCGTGGTGGTGGTACTTGGGATCACCGGACGCCTGATGTGGCAGGAATGGGCCGGATAGCAGCCCGCAAGATGGGATGGGTCTAGCCCGGATCGGAAGGGCCATGCAGCGCGTTCATTTTCTCCAGCACCGCTGCCCGATCGGGCTCGTCGGCGACGGCCAGAAGCTTGTTCGCCAACCGGGCGAGCCTGGGCGTGTCGCTGTTGTTGATCACCTGCTTGATCTCCAGTAGCGCGTTGGGCGGCACGCTGAACTCCCTCAGTCCCATGCCCAGGAGAAGGCGCGTGTAACGGGCGTTCCCGGCCATCTCGCCACACATACTCACCGGGACCGCAAGCTTGGCCCCCGCCTTGATCGTCATCTCGATGAGCCGCAGCACGGCCGGGTGCAGGGGGTCGTATAGATAGTTGACCTCGTCGTCCACTCGGTCGGTAGCGATGGTGTACTGAATAAGGTCGTTGGTGCCGATGGAGAGAAAATCCAGCCGCTCGGCCAGCAGGTCCGCGCAGAGGGCCGCCGCGGGCACCTCGACCATGGCCCCCACCGGCATCTTCCGGTCGAACTTAAGCCCATCCCTCTTCAGGGCGCGGCGGACTTCCTTGAGAAGCTGCAGGATCTGGGACAGCTCCTGCAGATTGGACAGCATGGGGATCAGCAGACGCACCGGGCCCTGTCCGGAGGCCCGCAGTATCGCACGCAGCTGAGGCCGGAACAGGTTGGGGTCCTTCAGGCACAGACGCACCGCCCGTAGCCCCAGGGCGGGATTGTAGGACCAGTGGGCAGCGGACTGGCCGGAGTCCACGGATTTGTCACCGCCTAGATCCAGCGTCCGGATGGTCACCGGCGCACCGTTCAGCGCCTCGACCACCTTTGCATAGGCCTCGAACTGCTCCTCCTCATCCGGCGTCTCTTCCCGGTTCATGAACAGGAACTCCGTGCGGTACAGACCCACCCCGTCAGCGCTGACCTGGGTCACCGCCTCCACGTCCTCCGGAAGCTCGATGTTGGCCTGCAGGACAATGTCCCTCCCGTCCAGGGTCCGGGTCGGCGCCCCACCCAGGCGGGCACGCAACGCATGGTGTTCTTCGATGGTGCGCTGGGAGGCTCGGTAATGCGAGACGGTGCGCTCGTCGGGGTCCACCAGCACCACGCCCGCCCTGCCATCGATGATGATCAGATCCTCGTCCTTTATGTAGAGGCGGGCCTGATGCAGTCCCACCACGGCAGGGATGCGCAGGCTGCGGCCGAGGATGGCGGTATGGGAGGTCGGTCCCCCGTACTCGGTCACGAAGCCGGCGATGCCATGGTGCAGGAGCAGCACCGTGTCGGCCGGCGTCAGGTCATCGGCAAGCACCACGTGCCCCGCGATGACGCTGTCCGGCTTCTCGTGATAGGGCTTGTCCTGACGCAGCAGCGTCCTCTGAATCCTGGCCACGACGTGTTCCACGTCGTCCTTGCGCGTACGCAGGTATGGATCGTCCATCTCCTCGAACACGCTGACCAGGGCGTCGCATTGGAGCTTCAGGGCCCACTCGGCGTTGCAGCGGCGGCTGCGCACCAGTTCCACCGGTGCCTTGGTGAGCGCCGAGTCTTCCAACATCAGCAGGTGTGTGTCGATGAAGGCTGCGATATCCGCAGAGGTGTCTCTGGGAATCCGCTCCCGGGTCGCCCTGAGCTCGTCGCGCGCCTTCTCCACGGCGTGCAGGAACCGCTCGACCTCGGTCTCCACATCGCCGGCCGCCAACCGGTATTCGCTGACATTCAGCTGGCCGCGGTCGACGATGTGCACCCTGCCAATGGCAATTCCCCTGGATGCACAGATTCCCTGTAAGGCTATGGTCACTCCGTCTCTCCGAACCTGTCCCGGACAAGCGCCTCCAGCCTGTCCACGGCGATCTGTGCCTCGTTGCCCGTGGCGAGAACCTCCAGGCGCGTGCCCCGGGCCGCCGCCAGCATCATGACCCCCATGATGCTCTTGGCGTTGACCTCGCGGCTGTCGCGGCGCACGCGGATCTCGGCGTCGAATCCCGAGGCCACGGTCACGAACTTCGCCGCCGCCCGGGCGTGCAATCCAAGCCTGTTAACGATGGTCACCTCACGACGCACAGTCTCGCTCACGCTCGCCACTCCTGCTGCGGAATACTCCTTCCCGACCGCCAGCCTATAAGCATAGTCCGCAGGGGACTGTCGGACTCAGGCCCTCGTCAACACCGGGCCGCCCGCCCGGCAGGCATCAGGGGATGCCCCGTGTGCCGAGGCTGTGCCTCGACTGCCGGCGAACCAGGGCCTCCACCAGGGCCGTATCGTCCGCCCGGGCGGCGACGACGGGCGCGGTCCTCCAGCCCAGCGCGCGGGCCAGATCGGCTATCCGCTCACTCACCACCAGCAGCGGTGTGTGGTAGAGCCATGGCCTCCCCGCCTCACCCACCATCTCCAACAGATTACGCAGGCCCTCGCCGCTGGTCACAATTATCACGTCCACCTCGCCCCGAGAGAGGGGTGCGAGCAGGTCCTCGGCAGGCGCCGCGGGCCGCACCCGGCGGTACACCTCCGCATACTCCACGCTGGCCCCCCGGGCCCTGAGGGTCGCGGCGAGCTGCTCCCGTCCCCCTTCGCCACGAAAGATCAGGATACGGCACCCGCTGATCGCCTCCGCCTGGAGTCCATCCAGGGCCAGCAGGGCCTCGCTGTCGAAGCGCCCCCGGGGAAACAGGTCCGCGGACAGGCCCAACCGGCTTAGGGCACGGGCGCTGGCCATGCCTACCGCCGCCAGTCTGAGTCCGGGGGGCACGCCCCCTACCGAGCGGATCAAGGCCATCCCCCGCTCCACGGCATTGGTACTGATGAACACTGCGATATCGAACTCCGCAAGCCTTCGAGCCAGGACCCTGGCCGGACCCTCGTCCCGGGGCGGGGCGATGGCCAGCACCGGGAACCGGATGACCCGGGCACCCTCGGCCTCCAGCAGGCGGACCAGCCCGTCGGACTGGTGCTCGGGGCGGGTGACGACCACCCCTATACGGGCAAGGACACCGGGCCGGTCAGCCATGGGCCTCCAGTTCTGCCAGAATGGGTCCGGCCCCCCGGGCCAGCAGCTCTTCGGCCAGACCCCGTCCAAGCGCGCGGGCGCCATCCGCAGGGCCCATGGCCTGGGCTCGAATCACCTGGCTGCCGTCGGGTCGGCCGACCATGCCCTGCAGCCTGATGTCCGTCCCGGCGAGCTCGGCAAAGCCTGCGATGGGCACCTGGCAGCCCCCGGCGAGGCGCTCGTTCATGGCCCGCTCGGCCTCGACACGCACATGGGTCTGGGGATCGTCCAGGGGTGCGATCAGGGCCTCGACCCGCCCATCGCCGCGCCGGCACTCTACGCCGATGGCACCCTGACCGATGGCGGGGAGGATGACGTCCGTCCCCAGGTACTCGCGGATGCGCTCGACCATGCCCAGGCGCTTGAGCCCGGCGCTGGCCAGGATGATTGCGTCGTATTCGCCCCGATCCAGCTTGTCGAGGCGCGTGTTGACGTTGCCCCTGAGGTCGCCGATGGCCAGATCGGGACGCCGCGCGCGGATCTGCATCTGACGCCGCAGGCTGGAGGTGCCTACCCGCGCCCCTTGCGGCAACGTCTCGAAGGCAGCCACACGGGGCGAGACGAAGGCATCGCGGGGATCTTCGCGGGCCAGGATCACAGGGAGGTGGAGCCCCTCGGGAAACTCCACCGGCACATCCTTCATGGAGTGCACGGCGATGTCGGCGCGGCCCTCCAGCATCCCCTGCTCGAGCTCCTTGACGAAGAGCCCTTTGCCGCCCACGCTGGCGAGAGGGGCATCCAGGATCTTGTCGCCCCGGGTAGTCATGGTGACCAGCTCCACGCCCAGCCCCGGATGGAGCGCCTGGAGGCGGCCTGCGACATGTTCGGCCTGCCAAAGGGCCAAGGGGCTCTTGCGTGTGGCAATGCGTATGGCGGTCATGGTCTATGAGGGTCCAGCAGGCTAAAGGCACACAGTAGCGGGCGGCGACCCCGGCTGCAACGCGACCCGGAGCTCCCCCTCTAGCGTTGTTTTTCTGACATACTCAGCACAAAGCCCAAGAATACCCTAAGCGTCCAACTCTCGTGTGCCGACAAAAGAACACACCCCGAACCCAGGTGCTGGCAGCCGCTCTCATGCTCGCTACCGTCCTCTTTCCCGCCAAGGTGCCCGCGCCCGTCCATGATGGATTCACCACCTACGATCTGCACCGGGACGGGGAGCTCTCCAGAGAGCGGCACCTGCCCGTCCTCTTGCTGTTCAGCGCCGATTACTGCGGGTTCTGTGCCCGCCTGACAGAGGAGTTCCTCCAGCCCATGCGCATCAGCGGAGAGTACGACGACAAGGTCCTGATTCGGGAGGTAAAGATCGACAGTCACCGGTCCATGCGGGACTTCCAGAACCGTACGGTGAGTCCGGAGAACCTTGCCTACCGTTACAATATCAGCGTCACCCCCACCGTCCTGCTTGTCGACGCGCACGGAAGGGAACTCACCCAGCGCATGGTGGGTCTTGGAACCCTAGAGTTCTATGGCCTGTACCTCGACGACGCCATCGAGCAGGCCCAGATGAGGCTGCGCCAGGAGACACCCTGACGGGCCGCAGGATCAAGAAACCCGCAGAGAGGACGACATGCGGGCAACGCCCGGGCCAGCGCTGCCGGGGAATGAGCCACCCCGATCAGCGGCGGTCCCAGGCCATGCCATGGAACCGCGTGCTATTCTCGCCGTTTAACTAACCCCCTTGCACAGGTCCGGGAAATGTCCAGACAGCTCGGTATCGTCATGGACCCCATCGGGGCCATCAACATCGCCAAGGACTCCAGCTTTGCCATGCTCCTGGCCGCCCAGGCGAGAGGTTGGGGGCTCCACTACATGGAGATCGGGGACCTCTGCCTGCGCGACGGCGAGGCCCACGGGCACATGCGCCGGCTCACGGTACGGGACGACCCCGAGGACTGGTTCACCTTTGCGGCCCCTGAAACGCGGACCCTGGCCGAGCTGGACGCGGTCCTCATGCGCAAGGACCCCCCCATGGACATGGAGTACATCTACGCCACATACATCCTGGAGCAGGCCGAGCATGCCGGCACCCTGGTCGTCAACAGGCCCCAGAGCCTGAGGGACGCCAACGAGAAGCTCTACACCGCACGGTTTCCCCAGTGCAGCCCACCGACCCTGGTCAGCCGCAGCAAACAGAAACTCCTCGCATTTCTCGGGGAGCACCAGGACATCATCGTCAAACCGCTGGGTGCCATGGGGGGCACGTCCGTGTTCCGGCTACGTCGGGCCGACCCCAACGTCCACGTCATCCTGGAGACCATGACCGGCGACGAGTCCCGTTACACCATGGCCCAACGCTTTATCCCCGAGATCCGGGCCGGAGACAAACGCATCCTGCTGGTGGACGGAACCCCGGCGCCCTATGCCCTGGCCCGGATCCCGGCAGAGGGCGAGACGCGGGGTAATCTGGCGGCCGGCGGACAGGGGGTCGGCGTCCCCCTGAGCGCCCGCGACCGATGGATATGCGAACAGGTGGGACCCACCCTGCGAGAGAAGGAGCTGATCTTCGTGGGACTGGATGTGATCGGCGACTACCTCACCGAGATCAACGTCACCAGCCCCACATGCATCCGGGAGTTGGACC
>Ga0265303_10001984_pt1 | contig 12699 bp, 13 predicted proteins | sample Helome_2_FD_192494 | JGI IMG/M metagenome (GOLD analysis project Ga0265303, IMG submission 192494) | Marine sediment microbial communities from subtidal zone of North Sea - Hel_20160317 (Illumina Assembly) | ecosystem: Environmental > Aquatic > Marine > Subtidal zone > Sediment ...
TTTGGCTATACGATCAGCGGGTGTATCGGCGAAGTTGTCGAGCTGCTCATCAACGGAGCCGCCATAAAAACCATTGCAGTAGAGTCGTTGGATGTCGGGGCCGTATTGCAAGCCAAAGAGATCCTTGGATTGCAAGAATATGAAAATGTGAGTTACCTGCTGGCGATCAAGCGTATACTCGGCATGGCGCCCCTTCCGGAATAAAAACAAAGCACACGTTATCATTTTGTTGGAATAATATGGCCAAGGAAATCGAAAGAAAGTTTCTGGTTAAAGAGGGCTCCTGGCGCAACGCAGAAGGAACGCCATACCGCCAGGGGTATCTAAACAGCGTCAAAGAAAGAGTCGTGCGGGTGCGCACCATAAACGATAAAGGCTACCTGACGATCAAGGGATTAACAGTCGGCGCTTCCCGCCTAGAGTTCGAATATGAAATTCCCCGCCCGGATGCCGATCTATTACTGGACATCTGTGAAAAACCGCTGATTGAGAAAACGCGCTTTAAGGTTGTGGAAGGTGGTTTTGTTTGGGAAATTGACGAATTCTTTGGAGAAAACCAGGGATTAATCGTTGCTGAAGTCGAGTTGGAAAGCGAGGATCAAGATTTCCCCAGGCCGGATTGGGTACTGGAAGAAGTTACCGGCGACCCCCGGTATTTTAATTCCAACCTCATAAGAAATCCGTATAAAATGTGGTAGGTGCTTTTTTTTGCCAGTGAAAAAATATTGCGAAACTTCGCATTTACAAGCATTGGTATCGTAATTAAGTTGAAAAGTATTGGAAAATAATATCATTTAAATTAACGATACCTATAAATAACTTCGACTGTATAAACAGTCTATCTGGGAGAGTATACAATGGCAAAAAAGGCAAAAAAGCTTTGCACCTGGAAGAAAAAAGATGTTTCCAAAGACTTTGGCAAGTTTGCCGATATCGTCAGAAAGCCAAAATTCGCATGTAAAAAGTGCGGATGGGTTTCGACGAAAAAAATGTACTTGCATAAACCCACTGCATTGAAGTATTGATATAATTGCGCAATGTTTAACTAGTTCTTGTCAATTATGTATTATGGATAATTTTACAGAACGACATAAATCATTGCGCATACATACACAGCGTTTAGCATGTTTGACCCTATACGGTGGTTTTACACCGCTTGTCATAATTATGTTTCGAAAAAAGGATGGCGGCAAAAGGGGTTGTAGCAAAAAAACGTCCGGCAATCGGAACGTTTTTTTCACAACCACTATAAAATCAACGATTCAAAGGGCGAATACGCAATTTATTATGACGCTGTGTATAGCTTAAGAAAAATTGTATAATTTCATTCATCTGCCAGCGGTGGGAAAAAATGAAAACGCTTTGTCTGGTCAGGCATGCCAAATCAAGCTGGAAATATCCCAACCTGGACGATTTCGAACGCCCCCTCAATAAACGCGGCCACAAGAACGCTCCCTTTATGGGGAAAATTCTTAAAAAATTAAAGGTGGCCCCGGACCTCATCATCTCCAGCCCGGCCAACAGAGCGGCCATGACCACCCGTATTATTGCTGCAGCGCTGGATTATCCCCTTGAAAATATTCGATTCAGTGAGGCCATATATGAATTCAGTGAAAAGGCCCTAATTAATGTTGTCAAACAAATTGACGATGCCGTGAATCAGGCCATGGTCGTCGGTCATAACCCGGCTATAAACGGGTTGGCCAATTTCATCGGTGACCAGCCGATCAGCAACATTCCAACCTGCGGCGTATTTTGCGTAGAATTGGATATTTCAGCCTGGGCCAATATAAACGCGCTCTGCGGCAAATTAAAATTCTTTGAGTATCCCAAAAAGCAAAGGTCATAATCGCCAGGAGGAATTATACTTCGGCTTGGGTGTTATGAAATGGAACTTTGTTGCAATCATTTAAAGAAGGAGGGAAACACCATGGCAAAAAAGAAAGAAAAGAAAGGCAAAAAAGACGCAGCCAAGAAAAAAGCCAAAAAGAAAGCCGCAGCCAAGAAAAAAGCCAAAAAAGGAGGGAAAAGCAAGAAAAAGAAATGAAAAAATCATCCGCCCCCACATCGATGCCACAGCCTTCGGCTCTGTAGTCATTGAGGGGCGAGAAATCGGAAATGATGTCATCCTGAGGCTTGACGGCTCCATCCAAAAACGCAAGAAAAAACTGTCAAAAAGAGTTTACGGCACCTCGCATAGGATTTCCCGCGAAGAGATACGGTTCATCTACGAAAAAGGGGCAGAGCTGCTGATCATCGGAACCGGCCACTATGGCCGCGTGGAGTTATCGGATAAGGCCAGGCGGTACCTAAATAAACACAGATGCCGAGTAGCGCTGGAAGCCACACCCGAGGCAATTCTTACCTGGAATACGGCGGGTGAAAAGACGATCGCCCTCCTCCACGTGACCTGTTAAGGACGGTCGCCGGACCGTGCAAAGTTCAAGGGGCAATCTGACCCATAAAGCTGGACTGCCCTTTTTCAGTCGATGCGGTTAAGGTTAATAGAAGCCTCAAGACGCATAGACCTGAATAGGGCGGATGCATCTGCATGTTTAGGAGGATTGAGAATGGCTAAAAAAAGAGATCAAAACATCCTGTTGGTTCCAGTAGATTTTTCCTCTTACTCGGAAGAGGCCCTGGTTTTTGCCAATGGACTGGCAAAATGCATGTCGGCCCGGCTTCTGGTGCTTCATGTTATCCATGATCCCGAGGAAGCACCGGGGTTTTATGCCCGGCAACGGAAAAAGAAAAAGTATCTTCAAACCATGGAAGAAGTCGCCGAAGAGATGATGCAAGAATTTCTTAAAAAAATGCGGAAAGCCTATCCCGATGAGGCACCGATAAAAAAAGCCACCCCGCTTTTAGTGGTCGGCAGACCGGTGAAAAGAATTGTGGAAATCGCTGAAAAGAAACGAGCCAGCATGATCATCATCGGCAGTCACGGTCGCAGCGGCTTATCCGGTTTACTGTTAGGTTCAAAGGCCGGGCAGGTTGTGCAACTGTCAACCATCCCGGTAACGGTCGTGAAAACCTCCAAAGAAAAATAAAATTTCAACTGCCAGTACAAAAGAGGTATAAAATGAAAGCGATATGTTCTCGTCATCCATTTGCACTGGGATTAACAGGATGTTGTTTGTTGATGTTGATCTTGCCCCTGCCGGCCCAGGCAGAAACTGCTTCAAAATCAAAAGAAATTAGTTGGTTTTTCCTGGCTGTCGGGTTATTCGGGGGGCTATCCCTGTTTCTTTATGGAATGGAAAGAATGAGTGACGCTTTAAAGAATGTGGCCGGGGAAAAAATGAAGGATGTCCTGGCGATGTTATCGAGCAACCGGATCATGGGGATGATAACCGGAGCGGGAGTCACGGCCGTTATTCAATCCAGTTCGGTTACCACGGTTTTATTGGTCGGTTTTGTAAGCGCTGGACTGATGTCGCTCTCTCAAGTGGTCGGTATTGTTATGGGCGCAAACATCGGAACGACCATTACGGCTCAGATTGTCGCGTTTAAGGTGACCAAGTATGCCTTGCTGCTGGTGGCGATCGGTTTTGGAATGCTCTTTGTCTCCAAAAAAGAAAAAATCCAGCAATACGGATATATGATCATGGGATTGGGTATGATCTTTTTTGGTATGGGCGTGATGAGTGGTGCCATGAAACCCCTGAGAAATTACCAGCCTTTTCTCGATATGATGACCCAGATGTCCAACCCGATATTGGGCATTTTGGTAGCTGCCGCTTTTACAGCTTTGATTCAATCGAGTTCCGCAACCACGGGGGTGATCATCGTACTGGCGATGCAGGGCTTGATCACCCTGAAGGCCGGGATCGCCCTGTCATTTGGCGCCAATATCGGAACGTGTGTGACCGCATTATTGGCCTCGATCGGCAAACCACGCGAGGCGGTCCGGGTATCGGTCGTCCACGTTTTGTTCAATGTGGCAGGCGTCCTGATTTTTTTGCCCTTTATCGGGCCGTTTGCAAGGCTGGTCGTTTCTATTTCCCCCACTCCGGCAGAAGGACTTACCGGTCTGCAGGCCGCTGCCGCAGTGCTGCCGCGCCAGGTGGCCAATGCGCATACCATATTCAATGTTACGTGTGCGCTCGTTTTCCTTCCGTTTGTCTCCTATTTTGCCCGGATCGTTTACCGACTGGTTCCGGATAAGCCTGTAGAGGAGTTTGAGGAAATCCAACCCAAATATTTGAGTGAAATGCTGTTTGAGACACCCAGTCTGGCGCTGGATTCCGTCCGGCATGAAATCAAGCGCATGGGAAAAAGGGTGGATCAGATGAATAGCGCCATGATGCCGGCCGTATTGACCGGAAACAAGGAATCGCTGATGGCATTACGGGAGATGTATAGGGAGGTCGATATCTTACATGGACATATCGTCACATATCTTGCAAAAGTCAGTCAGCTCAAACTCAATGAAATCCAAACCGTCAGATTAATTAACATTATGTCGGCGGTCAATAATCTTGATTATGTCGGCGACATGATTGAAGTCAATATGGTGGACCTTGGAATGCGACGGATCAAAAAAGGGTTCAAGATAAGCGCGGCGACCCAGAAGGTTTTAACCACCCTTCATGTGATTGTTTCTGATGCGCTTAAAGCAGCCGTGAGGGCGGTGGTTGAGGAAGATAAAGATTTTGCCTATCGCGTCATCCTTATGCAAGAGGATGTAAACCGTCTCGTAGCAAAAGCCGATTTGCATCAGGCCCAGCGGCTCGTTTCCGAAGATTCGGGAAAATTTGAGTCCTACAGCGTGGAAGTAGATATCATTGAAAAACTAAAACGTATTTACTTTTACGCCATGCATATGGCAAAATCAGTGGTTGAAGTTGGGGAAGAAGCGGAAATTAAAGAGGCTGCGTAAAGCATACATTTGGGGAAGGCTGAGTCATATACGGTCAAAATTCCGCAGATTTTTCGGCAACATCGGCAATAGAATCCTGCTCCTGGATAAGTTCCAGAATGTCTCTTCTGTCTCAAACCAATTATATAGGGGTTGTCATAAAAACGTTGCGGTATTCAAACGTTTTTTTCTACAACCCCTTATGCCGCACTTCCGTATTCTGGAACATTATTATGGAAAACGGTATAAACCCGAATTATGTTACACTCCTGACATCTTCAATGGAGAGGATTCCGGCCAGCCGATCCGCCTCCAGCACCGGCAAATGGCGGAATTTATGTTTCGTCATCAAGGATAGACACTTTTCCACTTTCGCGTCAGGGTCAGTGTGAACAACCTTTGATGACATGATATCCCGCACCAGGGTCTCTTTGGAGGCCCTGCCCTTGAGGATCACCTTGCGGGCATAATCCCGCTCGGATATAATTCCCACCATCTTTTCGCCTTCAAGAACCACCAGCGCGCCGATCTCTTTTTCAGCCATCAGCTGCAAGGCATCAAAAACCGTGGCATCCGGCGAGACCGAATAAACATCGTGCCCTTTTTTATCCAATAATTCTTTAACCTTCATAATAATCTCCCCCCCATTTAAATTTAGAAAACGAAACTAACGAGAAAAGCTGAAGGCGGCTATGTAGCAATTCAATACCCTTTTTCCAAACTATCAGTAATCGCAAGGAAAATATCCGTATCCCGAACAATGCCCACCGCTTTGTCACCCTCATATACGGGCAGCACGCTTATTTTATTTTGAACAATTGTTTTAAGTCCCTCCTCCACGCTGGCAGACACATCAATCGCCCCCTTGACCTTCAGCATAATATCCTTGACCATTATTTTTTTTCCCAGTCCGCCAATTTGCGGGAAATAATTTTTGAGAAAACTTTTGAAGTCCAAAATTCCCACCAATTTCCCATCCTTGCCCGTGACCAAAACGACACGGGGACCGGCTATGGTGCGCATACCGCCATCCAATTCAAAAAATGATTTTCTTAATGATAGTGCCGCTTTCCTCAAAGTAGCGTCCGGGGTAATCGTTGCGTAATTTTCAATCGGAATCATTCGCTCTTTGATTGTCTGTGTCAATGGCATGGCTTTTCCTCCTCTCTATAATATGGATAACTGATCACTGAATTCTTGATTATGGGAGACTCGCCCGGATCCGATATACAGCGGAGAAAGAAAAATAGTTTGTTTTTCCTGAAACGCTTAAAGTATTATTACTAGCTAATAGGCTGCCAGGCCGTAAGGAACACCTTCACCTATCCGGGTAATTCAGTGGGTTTTAATAAGTGTTTTTCAAGGAATCTGATTTCCTCAATGCCCGATACTAAAATGTCGGGATCGGTTTTAAGTTCTTTTTTAGGGATTCTATCTTCATATTTGATTTTGGACAGGATATACTTGATGCAGTTGAGTCGTGCCAATTTCTTGTTGTCGGATCGTATGATTGTCCAGGGCGCAAGGGTTCGGTTGGTTTCGTTGAGCATCTGAAACTTTCTGACGGTATAATCATCCCACAGGTCTTGAGCCATTCTGTCCACCGGGGAAATTTTAAAGTGCTTTAATGGATCGGTCTCTCTGGAGTCAAAGCGACGCAGCTGCTCTTCTTTAGAAACAGAGAAGAAAAATTTAAATAAAATAATACCGTCCTTGACAATCATCTCTTCGAGAAAGGGCACATCTTTTAAAAACCGCTTGTTTTGCTCATCGCTGCAGAATCCCATGACGGGTTCAACCATGGCACGATTATACCAACTGCGGTCGAAGAGGACCATTTCGCCGGCCCCCGGGAAATGTTGAATATAGCGTTGAAAATACCACTGGGTTCGTTCCTTATCGTTGGGTGATAAAAGTGCCACGACCCGCGTACCCCGTGGATTCAAATGCTCAGTAATCCTTTTAATCGTGCCGCCCTTCCCTGCGGCATCCCGCCCTTCAAATAAGGCAAGGATGCGCAATCCCTCATTCTTGACATGCTTTTGCATCTTCAACAGTTCGATTTGCAGCTTGTGCAGCTCTTGTTCGTAGTCGAGGGTGAATTTTTTGACCCAAACGGCCTTACGGCTTTTCTTTTTTGGCTTATCCTTATTCTTAAAGGCTGTGTGTTCGGATAATTTCTTCTTTGGCTTTTTGGGTTTTTTCCCATCTTTCGTTTTTATTTCTTTTTTTGCTTCAGAAGCATCTTTGCCCTTTGCCGAAATTTGTTTGGCTTTTTGCGCTTTAGGGTCTTTGGGTTCGGATTTCTTTTTGATTTCTTTTGCCATGTCTTCCCCCTCCGGTTTCTGGATAAAAAATGCAGAAGCTAAAAAATCACATTTATGAAGCTAAGGATCACACGAGGGACTTGCCGTATTTCTTCCGTTGCTCTTTCATTAGCTGTAATTCCCGATCGCCCGGGATAACAATTTTGGGATCCAGGGTGAAATTCAGTTTGCGGCTTCTGCCTCTATATCGCACCCTGTTGAGGATGACCTTCATGGTCTCCCGCCTGGCCAGATGCTTGTCGTCGGATCGGATAACGTACCAGGGCGATTTTTTGGTATGCGTTTTTTTTATCAGCATGAATTTTTTTTTGGTAAATTCGTCCCATAAATCCTGGGCCTGTAAATCCACTTCCGAAAGTTTCCACTGCCTTAAGGGATCGTTCTTTCTTCTATCAAAGCGCCGCGCCTGTTCTTCTTTGCTGACCGAGAAATAGAGTTTGAGCAGGATGGTTTTGCCATCATCTTCGAGGAAATTTTGCTCGTAGGTATTCACTTTTTTCATAAACCGGTTATATTGCTTTTGTGTGCAAAATCCCATCACCGACTCAACCAGGGCTCGGTTGTACCAACTTCTGTCAAACAAAACAACTTCTCCGGCATAAGGAAAATGTTCGATATAACGTTTGATATGCAGTTCTGTCTTCTGGTTCTCATTGGGTTTGCCCAGGGCCACTACATGATATCGTTTTTCATTCATATAGCGCGTTACCCGGCGGATGGTGCCACCCTTGCCGGAGGCATCCCGGCCATCGAAAAGGATCACCATTTTTTTACCGGTCCGCTCCAGATGGTGCTGCATTTTGATCAGCTCCGCCTGGTAAGGTTTTAACTCCTCGGCATTGTAAAATTTCTCCAAAACCGCCTGGACAATTTCATTTTTATCCTTTTTCTTGAGAACCTTGAAGATCTTGCGCAAGCGTTTGTCCGGAGCGACACATGTAACTTCCGATTCGACTTTCTTCAAAGCATCTCTGATCTGTGCCGTCGAACCCGATACCCTTTCTTCCGAATTTTTTTGTCTATTTTCTTTTGCTTCCACCGTTTTCATAGCAATCCTGCATCTTTCCGCTTTATAAATATTATTTGAACTGAAATTGAACGATTTTTGAAACGCTCAATTTAATTTTTTGCCAACCCTAAACATTTTTACATAAATATTCGGCAGTTTTTGTTCTTTCAAACCCTTGACAACTTCATCCACCGCATAGGGGATTCGAAAATGTTCCACTGCCATTTTCTCTGAAGAAATCTTGAGAATCGCAAAAGAGGTACGCGGATCGCCGTCAAACATGCGCCCCACACTGCCGGGATTGATAAAATGAATCCCATCGACGATCTTGTAATACGGTACATGCGAATGACCCATGATCTGAACCTGATACGGTGAGTCCTTTGCGAGCCGCTGAAAACGGCTTTCGAGGGCAGAAGGAAATAACTCTTCATCCGGATCTTCCAGGGTCCCATGGAATATCCCGATGCGGTAAGCGCCCACCTTGAAATCCGTCCGTTCGGGTAAGGATTTAAGATAGGTGATATTTTCAGGATTTAAATGTTCAGACGTCCAAAAGTACATCACCCGCTTTTCTTTTTTTTTGGGTTTTTTTAGTTTTTTGCCTTTCAGGATCCTTAAGATTTTTCGATCCGTGTTGCCCAATATGCTGATGGTTCTTTTGCGCTCACGAAACCATTGGATCGTTTCGTTGGGAAAGGTACTGTAAACGGTAAAGTCACCGGTGTTAACGATCCAATCGAACCGATCCGGCTGAATATACTCTATAACCGCTTCTAAGGCCGGATAATTTGCGTGGATATCTCCCAGCAATAGTATTTTCGTCATTCAGGAGCGCGTCTGCTTGAGCATTTTAGAAAAAGACTGAATTTCCTGAGATACTTTTCGATATTTTTTCTTCTTGGGCTTTTTGCCCACATTTTTCAAGGTTGCACTCAAGGCATCGGCATTTTTGATAATATTTTCGGTCGCCTTTTGGGAAAGCTTGCCCGAATTTTTATTCAAACTATTCAGATGGACTTTGAGTGTTTTGGATCTTTTCTTAAAATCGACATACAATTCCAGGTACTTCTTTTTGTCCAGGGGTTTCAATTTTTCATTGGCCTGCTTTAAGCGTTTTTTGAGCACCGTAATCCTGTTGTTTAAAACCGGATCGGCCGACGCAGCTTTCCTTTTCCTGACGGAATCAGCCTTTGGATCTGATTTCACAGGTTTTTTCCCATACGATTCCGCTACAGCAGCCTTGATCAGTTTTGCATTATGTTCACCGATGGTTTCTACCTGGGCCAGTTTTTTCAGCGGTATTTCATAAAGCTGTTTGATGGTGGCGATGCCGGAATCGTTGAGCACTTTCATGCGCGCAGCACCGATATGTTTCACCACAGTAAGGTCTTCTTTTTTCATAACATACTCCTTTTTATGGCCAAAAATACGAGCCGGTTTTAATGCCGCTAAAAACGAACAGGCTTCATCATGTTGAAAACCATGTGGTATCAAAAATGTTTTATTCAGAAATCGATCGGTATTTTAGTTTAATTTGCAGGCTTGCCTAACCTACTGTTATTAAATATATTTACACCTTATCATTAATTTACATGCAAAATTCAGGTGATGAAAACCGCGTCGGTATCTGATTCCAAAAATATCGTTGCTGGGGGAGATGATGGCCTGAAATGGGAGCAGAATGGGTCGCCGGATATCTTCCTCCGCTGTCGAGCACGGTTTAAGGCTTAAGGTATCATTTTGATTGGCCATGCGCGCCTCGGGAGAAATGGTGTTTGCGAATCGACTAATCTTATATAACGGTAGCCGCCGAAAATTGTCAAGCTGAAATAATAAAGCAATTTTGTATAAAATTGAAAATGTTACATGAGGTATTAAAAGTGCACATCGATTCATAAGCGACAAGTGACAGAACGCGCTTCAAAACGCTTAGATTTTGGTTCAGGGCTCTTGCCAACGGGCGGGATTTCACGTCTTGATTTTATAAATTATGGCATCCAAACGACGCGAAGAAATAATATAAAAAACGAGCTCTTAGTGTCTTAGATCTTGTTCAAAGGCAAATTAAAAACTAAACGCGTTTCAAAACGCTTAGGTTTTGGTCCGGAACACAACAATAGAAACTAATTGAAAACGCTAAACCGGCTTTTAGGGCCTTAGATCTTGTTCGATGGCAAGGCTTGAGACGGTTCAAAAGCGGAGCGTACACGATAGTACGCGAGCATTTTGGACCGTCTTATAACACAGCCATCGAGCGCGTATCCATGATAAAGTCCTAAAAGCCGATTTTATTCTTTTGGCAACCTCACCACCAAAACCGGCATCTCCGCTCGTCGCACGACCCGTCTGGCGGTGCTTCCGATCATGACATCTTCCAGGGTTCCATGCCCGTGGGTGCCCATAACGATCAGATCACTGTTTAGTTTCTCAGCGCTCTTTATAATCACCTCAACCGGATTGCCCCGCTCCACAATAATTTCATCGGTGGTAAAACCACCACCTTCATGTTGCTTCTTGGCATCTTCACTGAATTGATGCAGGGCTTCTTTGATGGTCAGATGTTCCCGTTTTTTTCCGATCAGGGCCTCTTTGGCCTCATCCAGTTGCTGCGATTTGATTTCTTCCCAGCGCTCCTCGCTGATATAACCGATAACACTCTGGTCCAAAAGCGCCGGCACTTCGGGCAGCACATGAACCATGGTGATCCCGGCGTTGTAAAGATCGGCCAGGCTCACCGCGTATGCAAAGGCATAGCGGGCATTTTCAGAAAGATCGGTGGCATACAGTATTTTTTTGACGTCCACTTTGGGTAGGTTCATTTTGCTGCCTCTTCATAAATGAAATAAAGAAATTTTAAAAAGCGAAAATCAGCTTGCCGGCGCTTTTTTAAACTTGCCTATTAAAGGCTTCAACCAGATACCGCTCAAAATCCAGGAATACGCATAGGTGCCAAACAAAATCAGCACAAATGCTTTGATGATATCCCATGGGGTGCCGTTTAAGGAGAAACCGGGAACATAACCGAATAAAAACGGCCCCAGATACAGAAACTTGGCAAATTTAAAAGAGGTAAAGGCCGTTTTCCACATATTGGCCTTGGCAATCGTGGCACCTGCAAAGGCGGCAATGCACACCGGCGGTGTGATATTGGAATCCTGTGACAGCCAGTAAACGATCATATGGGCTGCGATTTCATTGACCCCCAGGTGGATTAAGGCCGGTACGGCCACCACAGCGGTAATCAGATAGGCGGCGGTGACCGGGACCCCCATGCCCAGTACCAGGGAAGCCAGGGCAATTAACAAAATCGTTAAAACCAGAGAACCGCCGGCCAGTTCGATCACAATATCGGCAAAGGTGAGCACCAGCCCACTGTAGGTGAGCACACCGATGATTATGCCGATGACCCCCACGACAGCCCCGATTTTGAGGCTGTTTTCAGCACCGGCCCGGGAGGCTTCCACAAAGCTAATCAGTTCGCTTTTGATATCCGCTCCTCTGGATCTCCGGTAAAAAATCACAATGATGGAAAAAACCAACCCGTAGAGCACTAAAAGCTTCGCAGAAAATATTTTTTCCATAAAAGCAACACCAGTCTCGCCCATCATGGGTGTGATGATCCAGGGTAAAAGCAACTGGCCAATGAGCAAAGAGGCCGCTATCCAAACTACAGTTAGATCGATGCGGGTGTCTTTGTCTTTGTGGCTAACAGCAACACAGGTGGCCAATCCCAGGATGGCGGAGTAGGCCGGTGAATAACCGGTCAGCATAAAAATGGTAATGACGATCAACGGTAGTGTATAAGGCCATTGTTTTCTCAGAATGTTCATGGCGCTGTGTTCGCTTTTTTCGCCCTTGATATTATGCTTCTTGGCTTCGTAGTGCACCATGATAAACACGCTGAAGACGTACATCAGCGCAGGGAATATGGCCACCAGCATGATCCTGGAATAGGGAACCCCGGTGAGCTCGGCCATGATAAAGCCGCCGGCGCCCATGATGGGGGGCATGAACATGCCGGAAATGGAGGCTGCCGGTTCGATGCCGCCGGCCACGTGCGGTTTAAACCCCGCTTTTTTCATCATGGGAATGGTAAAGGCGCCGGTGGAAACCGTGTTGGCGATGGCGCTTCCGGAAATGGAACCGAAAAGACCGCTGGCGATAACCGAAACTTTGGCGGGCCCGCCGATTCTGTGACCCACCGCTGCCAGGGGAAAATCGATGAAAAACCGCTGGGCGCCGGACTTCTCCAGAAAAGCCCCGAAAAGTACGAATAAGATCACATAGGTGGCCAGAACATTGGCCATAATGCCAAAAACACCGTCGCTTTTGTAGAAGATGCTGGTGCACACTCCCGGAAAGGTGTCGCCCGCATGGGCGAAAAGATCGGGCGCCAAGTCGCCATAGACGCCATAGAGCAGCAACAGCCCTCCCATGATCACAAAAACATTGCCCACCACCCGCCGGGCCAGCTCGATTCCGATAAGAACCCCGATCAT
>Ga0265303_10001985_pt1 | contig 12696 bp, 10 predicted proteins | sample Helome_2_FD_192494 | JGI IMG/M metagenome (GOLD analysis project Ga0265303, IMG submission 192494) | Marine sediment microbial communities from subtidal zone of North Sea - Hel_20160317 (Illumina Assembly) | ecosystem: Environmental > Aquatic > Marine > Subtidal zone > Sediment ...
ATTCCAATTAATTTTTTCCCCTCTGTTACAGGTAAACAATTAATGTTATTAGAACTCATAAGTTCTTTGGCCTCCTTTAAGGATGTTTCTGGGGTTGTGGTAATCAAATCCTTTGTCATTAGCGAGCTAATATTTTTTTTTAGTTTAGCAGGATTCTCCACATAATTTTTTACATCTGTCCAGGTTAACAACCCGCTTAGGTCAAGATTTTGATCCAGTATAGGGGCATGGTGAATATTTTTCCAAAGCATCATTTTTAAAACCAATTCTGCACTGTCATTTTCCTGTGCGGTCAATGTGTTTTTATTCATTCGATCTTTTACCTTAAGTTCATGGTCAGGAATCAAATATTCATCGCCCCTTGGTAATTGCCAAACATCTACTGTATAACGTTTTTCCTGTCGTTCATGCATTGTAGCTACCAATATCTTAAGAGCATCTGGTATTCTATAGCTTTCTTTAAGTTTTCGGAATGATTTAACCATCCAACGGGAACCATTATTTGAACGAGCCCTATTTTCTATAATGGATAAATAATGTTCCGCATCTCTTGGTGCAACACCCATACTATAAAGTCCTCTGAAAGCCATTGGCAAAAAATGATCGAGTAATAATTCATGACTGCTAAGCAGTTTCCCATCCCAGTGAAACTGTGCAGCCATTCCGTACCTGGCAGCGTTAAAGAAATTGCCTTTTGCATCTTTAAAGTTCATTTTTTTATGAATTTCTTCAAAGGCTTTTGGTCTTCCCATCATCACTCCTACCCATAACATCATGTTCGCAATTTCATCATCTGTTGTAGGTCCGGATGGCATATATCTATTCTCAATTCTCACATGGGGTACATTGTCCGTTACGCCATAACAGAGCCTGTTCCATTTGTAAATAGTGCCATTGTGTAGTTGTAATGCCCGTAATTTTGGCGTTTGCCCGCTTTTAAGCAATGTCATGCTATCAGTTTCAAAGTCGGTTGTTAACAGGCTTCTAAATCTGATTACAGCATCTTTGTAAAAATCGGCTATAGATCCTGATACCCAATCATTTCCAAAACCTACTCTGGATTCCATTTCATTAAGGATGAAAGTACTTGCTCTGGTGTCAACGCTTTGAGTAAATAAAGCAATTCGTGTCTCTTCCCACAATTCCTGGCCTAACAATAAAGGAGAATTTGCAGATATAGAAAGAATTGGTCCTGCAATAGCCTGTGCCCAGTTATAGGTATCCGCAAAATTTTCTGCGTCTATCTGAAGATGTGCTTGGAAACTTGTATTACACCCCTCATATAGTATAGTATTATGATGAAGGTTCACCTCATCTACCCCTTTTATATGCAATTCTATATCATCTTTCCTAATATCTTTTATCGCTTCGTTTAAAACGTGATATCGTTTTAAAGGGGTCATATAAGAAGCTTCTAAAAACTTTGTATCTACGGTAGGTAATATTCCTGTTAGGACAACCTTAGTTTTGTGTTTTGCTGCGCTAGATTTAGCTTTTTCAAGCAATTCATTTAATTGTTTATGCAATTCAGAAAAACACAGGTCATTTAAAATAAGAGGATCCAGATTGATCTCTAAGTTATAAAGCGTTAACTCAGAAGTAAAATGTGGGTCATTGATGTCTTTAAGGATTTTATCTGCTTTATTTGTGGGCTCCCAATTTTCTTCAGTTAAACAGAATTCCTGTTCTGCTCCAATGCGTACAGGCCTCTTTTTAAACATTCCATTTTCAAGCATATATTCAAGTGCTTCAATATCAGTAAGCAATTGATCAATATAGCCAACTTTATCCTCGTTCCTGGTTAGCTTTTTTACATTAAGTTCCCCCATAATTAATGGTATTTACGTATATAGCCTTGAAATATAATCCAATGCAAGATAAAATCCTAACACAGGGATAAATATGATATTTGTCATACTGCCAGGGCGTGATTTTTATTGTTTAATTTAGCTGCGTTATGTCCTCAAAATTTCCAAAGAAAGAGAAGTTAAAAAGTGAGATCCTAATTCGCAGGGTTTTTGAAGATGGAAAATCTATTTCAAGCTATCCGGTTAAGCTCATATATTTGCCCATAAATGATCATTCCAAGGTTAATATCCAATGTGGAGTTACCGTATCCAAAAGAAATTTTAAAAGTGCAGTTAAAAGAAATCGCATAAAACGACTGTTACGGGAAAGCTACAGGCTAAACAAAGAAGAAATTTTTAACAACATCGAGGGAAGCTTTGCGTTTCTATTTTTATACCTTGGAAAGAAAATGCCTCAATACGAAGATGTAGAAAAGCATATGAAGGTAATTCTTAAACAATTTTTAATAAAAGTATCTAATGAAGACTCTATTAAGTAAAAAAGTGCTGCTTCCGGCCTTGGCGGTTGTGATGTTTGTAGTTGGAAGTAGTTTTAAAAGTGATTTTTTTGAAATTGCTAAACAGATAGAAATTTTTACTACCCTGTTCAAGGAACTAAACATGAATTATGTAGATGAGACCAACCCTGCTGAGCTTATGGATACCGCCATTAAAAATATGTTGGAAGATCTTGATCCGTATACCAAATTTTTAAATGAACAGGATGTTGAGGCTTATAAAATAAACAATGCCGGGGAATATTCCGGTATCGGTTCTGTGGTTCGTTCTTATGATAGCAAGCTTGTGATTATAGAGCCATACAAAGGTTATCCGGCAGACAAGGCAGGCTTAAAAGCGGGTGATGAAATTATTAAAATTGGCGATATCTCCATCACTGATTTTAAAGACGATGCGAGCGAATTATTAAAAGGAGCCAACAATACAAAAGTTGAAGTAACCTACAAAAGACAAGGAAAAACCAATACGGCTGTAATTGAAAGAGAGGCTATAGAAGTTGATGCCGTTCCATTTTACAGTATGGTGAATGAAAATACAGGTTATATAGTGCTTTCCAAGTTTAATGCAAAAGCATCTTCCCAAACCAAGGCAGCACTTCGCGATTTGAAGGGAAAAGGGGCGCAAAAAATTATTTTAGATCTAAGAGGAAATCCCGGAGGACTCTTATCGGAGGCAATTAATGTTACAAATCTCTTTGTGTCTAAAGGTGAATTGATTGTGACTACTAAATCCAAAGTAAAAAAATTCAATCGTGAGTATAAAACAAAAAATTCGCCTGTAGATGAAGACATCCCATTGGTTGTCTTAGTAAATGGCGGAAGCGCCTCGGCCAGTGAAATTGTTTCAGGAAGTCTGCAGGATTTAGATCGTGCAGTAATCATTGGAGCGCGAAGTTTTGGCAAGGGATTGGTTCAAAGGCCTCTGAAACTTACTTATGGAACTCAATTAAAGGTTACAATATCCAGATACTATACCTCGTCAGGGCGTTGTATTCAATCTTTGGATTATTGGAACAGAGATGAAGAGGGCAATGCGGTTAAAACCACTAAGTTTAATGAATTTAAGACAAGAAATGGCAGAAAAGTTGAAGATGGCGGAGGGGTTATGCCAGATATTGAAATAGCTGCCCTAAAAACTAATGCCCTTACCAAGGCGTTAATAAGCAATAGTTTTGTTTTTGATTTTGCCACCAACTATTACTACCAAAATAGCATTACAAGTATTGCTGACTTTAGTTTTAACGCATCAGATTTTGAAAATTTTAAAAAATATGTGTCTCAGAGCAATTTTAATTTTGAAACGAATACAGAAAAGGCGCTAAAAGAAGCAATTATAGGTGACGACAAGGCCATATATGGTGCAGATATTCAGGATAGTTACAAAAGCCTCCTAGCAGAAATTAATGCCCGCAAACTCAATGCACTAGAAGCCTATCGAAAGGAAATTCAGATTAATCTGCAGGATGAAATTATTAAGCGCTATTTCTACCGCGAAGGCCTTTATCAGTATTATTTAAAGAATGATGAAGCCATATTAACTGCGGCTGTTTTAATGGAGGATAACGCAAAATACCTGTCTATTTTAAAATAGGGATATAGGTAAGTAAAAATTTCCTTGGATCGCGGTATTCTTTTACTTAAAAGAATAGTAATCCTCTGCGTTTTATTGACGCGTTATAAAGTTTACATCCTTACCTCATGATTGTGTTTTTTCCAATCCATTTTAATCCCTCTGTGCTGGTCTTATTTACTATATTTATAAAGGCGTAAAAAGGACTAATAATTACTGGGGTTATTATGAAGTTCAAATCTCGTTTTTATGGATTATTAAATTAAAGTTTGACCGAAATTTAAATTCAACCAACTATGAAACTAATACGCTTTGGTGAAAAAGAGAATGAAAAACCTGGTGTTATTTATCTTGGTAAAAGATTAGATTGCTCAGAAGAATTTAAGGATTGGGACCGGAATTTTTTTCAAAATAGCGGATTAAAAACCCTTGAGAAATACCTCGAATCCAATGCGGCTCAATTAAAGGAAGTTCCAGATTCTGTAAGGCATGCCCCATGTATTAGGAGGCCCGGCATGATTATGTGTATTGGTCTCAACTATTCAGAGCACGCTGCAGAATCTAATATGGCCATTCCTGAAGAACCCATAATTTTTGGAAAAGCTACAAATACTTTTAGCGGCCCGTATGATGACGTGCCTATTCCAAAAAGATCTGTCAAAACAGATTATGAAGTGGAGCTTGGGGTGGTTCTGAATAAAAATGTACTCTACCTTAAAAATGAGGCAGAAGCCGAAAAGGCCATTGCAGGATATTGTGTTATAAATGATTTGTCTGAAAGATCATTTCAGTTGGAAAAAGGAGGGCAGTGGATAAAAGGCAAATCATGCCCTGGCTTTAGTCCGGTTGGTCCCTACTTGGCAACCCCGGATGAATTAGGGGATCTCAATAATCTTAAAATGACGCTGTCTGTAAATGGGGAATTAAGGCAAAATGGCAATACCTCTTTCATGATTTTCAGGCCTGCCTTTATTGTCTATTACCTGTCGCAATTTATGCTTCTTGAGGCGGGTGATTTAATTTCCACCGGTACACCCGCCGGAGTTGGTATAGGCCTGGATCCACCGTCTTACCTTGCTAAAGGAGATTTGGTTGAACTAAGCATTGAAGGGCTCGGGACTCAAAAACAAAAAATGATTTAAATCTAAATAAAGGGTGCAGAAAGCAAATCTTGTTTATGATGCAAAAGCAACTCTTGGAGAAGGTCCTTTTTGGGATGACGGGGCTGAACAATTATTTTGGGTAGATATTGAGGCCGGGGTACTTCATTGTCACAATTTTAAAACTAAAAAGAATTCTAAATGGCCCTTAGGTGAGATGATTGGGGCCGTAGTTCCTTCGGGAAAAGAGACCTTAATTTTAGCTTTGGAAACCGGGATTGCCCATTTTAATTATAAGATCAATTCGCTAAGTCGCCTGGCCGTCCTGGAAAATTCTGATCAAAATTTGAGATTTAACGATGGGAAATGTGACCCGGGGGGCAACCTTTGGATAGGTACTATGCACAAAAACCTAAAGCCGGGTTATGGTAATCTTTATAAGCTAGACAATGAATTGCAGGAGACGTTGCAAATTAAAAATACTACAATCTCAAATGGGATGTCCTGGTCTCCGGATAAGACTAAATTTTACTATATTGATACCGCCGTATATGAGGTTTGGGAATATGATTTTGATATTGCAAGAGCTGAAATTTCAAATAGAAAAACCAGCTTCAAAATCCCTGAATCCTATGGCGGAGCAGATGGTATGACAATTGACCGGGAAGGTATGTTGTGGATTGCTCATTGGGGAGGTGGATGTGTGAGACGATGGAACCCGAAAACCGGTGAGGTTCTAAAGAAAATTAATGTTGACGCACCACATGTCACTTCTTGCTGTTTTGGGGGAAAGGACTTAAGAACATTATATATCACAACAGCCCGAAGTGGCATGTCGGAAAATAGTCTAAAGTTATATCCGCACAGCGGAGGTCTCTTTTGTTATAAAGCGGCTATTGGAGGTTTTAAGGTAAATTCTTTTAAAGGCAATCTATGATCTATACAGGAATAAAGGATAAAGTGGCGATTATTACCGGGGCGGGCATGGGTATAGGATATGCTATAGCCCAATTGTTGCTCAAAAATGGTGCAAGAGTAGTTTTAAATGATGTTGATGAAAAGGTAGTGGAAAATGCATTGATAAGTCTGGAGAAAGAATTTCCTGATAATTGTTCTGTATTTGTCGGCGATGCCGGGGACGTTAAAATAATTAACAGGCTTGTAAAATTTACCCTGGAACGCTATAATAGAATAGATTTTGTTATTCCAAATGCCGGGATTACCTTATTTGGCGATTTCTTTAAATTTAAACCAGAGGAATTTGATAAAGTAATAGGTCTTAACTTAAAAGGAGCTTTTTTTCTTGTACAAAAAACAGGAGAAATTATGAAGACACAAGGTCATGGTGGACGAGTAATTCTAATGTCTTCCATTACAGGGATTAAAGGATATCCAGATTTAACAGCCTATTCCATGACCAAAGCTGCGCTTCAAATGATGGCTAAAAGCCTGGTACTTGCGCTTGCTCCTTATCAAATAACAGTGAATGCTATTGCTCCCGGAGCCACCCTTACAGAACGAACAAAAAAGGAAGAGCCAGACTATGCAGGAACCTGGGGTAAGCTTATCCCGTCCGGTATAGTTGGAAAACCAAATGACATGGCAGAAACCTGTCTTTTTCTGCTCTCAGACGGAGCTGCACATATAAACGGGCAAACTTTGGCTGTAGATGGCGGTTGGACTGCTATTGGTCGCTACCCTAAAGACCTGGATTAGTTTATACAACAATTCTAAAAAAAAGATTCTTTCACCCTTGATTCATTTCTATTATTTTAAATTAGTGGCTTCTTAAAAATTATCTTTTTATGACAAGCAAATACAATACATGGTATCATCCCTATAAAACTGACACAAAATATCAAAAGAGATCGGCCTATTTTAGTATGGAATTTGGAATTCATCAGGCCCTTAAAATCTATTCCGGAGGTCTGGGGTTTCTTGCAGGATCTCATATGATTTCCGCAAGGGAATTAAAGCAGAATATGATAGGGATAGGAATGCTCTGGAAATATGGATACTATGATCAGGGCCGAAACACGGACCAGACCTTGCAAACCAATTTTATTGAAAAACATTACAATTTTCTTGAAGATTCTGGAATAGAAGTAGAGGTTGAAATTCATGACAACCCCTCCGTTAAGGTGCGGGCATATGTTCTAAAACCAGAAATTTTTGGATCTGTGCCAATTTATCTGCTTAGCACAGATGTCCCTGGCAATGATCATTTGTCTAAAACTATTACAGACCATTTATATGATAACAATACACTAACACGCATCTCGCAAAATATTGTGCTTGGTATTGGAGGGGCAAAGGTCGTTCAGGAATTGGGGGGAGCAGACATATATCATTTAAATGAAGGGCATGCATTGCCTGCCTTTTATCAACTGCGCAATTTAGGAATTTCCAGAAATCAAATGTTTTTTACAACCCATACGCCTGAAAAAGCCGGTAACATGGAGCGAAATGGGCACCTGTTGAATAGCTGCGGTTTTTTTGGAAGAACACTTACCGAGGATGAGTTAAAAAAAGAAGTGGTTAATGATGATATGCTAAATTACACGGTGGCGGCACTCAGACTGGCTAAAAAGGCAAATGCTGTTTCCAAACTGCACGCTATAGTCGCTAATGGTATGTGGAATAGTTTTAAAGGGACAACAAAAATCATCCCGATTACCAATTCCCAAAATCAGCATTTTTGGCAGGATGAGGTTCTTGCTAAGGCTTGGAAAAGCCTTAATGCAAAGGCGTTTAAAAAGCGAAAGCTGGAATTAAAATCCCGGCTTTTTGATGTAGTTCTAGATCAGACAGGGAAACTTTTTGATCCTGAAGTCCTTACTATTGTCTGGGCAAGAAGATTTGCTCAATATAAAAGAGCAGACCTTTTATTATACGATCTTGAGCGTTTTGAAAAACTTATGTCCTCTGTTAAATACCCGATTCAGGTTATTTGGGCCGGGAAACCATATCCTTCTGATTATTATTCTATAGACATGTTTAATCACCTGGTAAATTATACAAAATACAGAACCAATATGGCGGTCCTTATTGGATATGAAATGGAACTTTCCAGAAAACTTAAAACAGGGTCTGATGTATGGCTGAATACACCTAGAATTACCCGGGAAGCATCTGGCACCAGTGGAATGACTGCTGCTATGAATGGCTCTTTAAACCTAACTATCAATGATGGATGGATCCCTGAATTTGCAATTGATGGAGAAAACTCATTTGTTCTTCCTGAAGCAGATTTTAAATCTCCTGCCTGGGAACAGGATAAATTTGACAGTGATAATCTCTATAATGCACTGGAACAGCAAGCCCTTCCCGTGTTTTATGAAAATCCTGAGAAATGGCAGGATATGGTCTTTAAAGCTATCGATGGAGTTGTGCCGGCCTTTACAAGTCAAAGAATGGCTGATGAGTATTATAATAAACTCTATAAATAGAAGAGATTGCTTGTGAGTCTTTTTAATTCATGAAAATGAAAGCAGAGGTTAAGGATGCCATTAGTGATCTTCTTGGGGCTAAAATAAAAAATTGCGCGCCTGTCTCTGGTGGCGATATCTCCAAAGCCTATTTACTGCATACAGATTCTGATAAGATTTTTTGCAAATTAAATAGTTCGCCGACTGCCAAAGCTATGTTTGTTGCAGAAGTTGAAGGCCTGAAGGCCATTGCACAAACAAAAACCATAAAAACTCCTATTGTTTACGCTGTAAATGAATTGGAAAAAGGAGCTTGTTTATTAATGGAATACGTGCCTTCCAAGCGAGCTGAATCAAAGGATTTGGAGGTTTTTGGAGCCCAAATGGCTGCCATGCATCAAATAGGTTCCGATTATTTTGGGTGGGAAAATCCAAATTTTATAGGCAATTTACCACAGTCCAACCAAAAACACGACAATTGGGTTTCGTTTTATATTAAGGAGCGATTAATCCCTCAATTCCACGCTGTTATAAATCAAAAATTATTAGCGAAAGATGATGTTCCCGGTATAGATCAGCTTCAAACTGTTATTAGTTCCTATTGCCCGGATATTAAACCTTCCTTGTTGCATGGTGATTTATGGGGTGGAAATTATATTATTCGTGAAGACGGGGTTCCATATCTTATAGATCCTGCTGTGTATTTTGGACATAGTGAAATAGATCTGTCCATGTCGCGACTCTTTGGTGGTTTTGGGTCTCCTTTCTATACTACATATTATGAAATTAATCCATCTCCTCCAGGTGAAGCCGGGCGCATAGCAATTTATCAATTATACTATTTACTTGTTCATTTAAATTTGTTTGGAAAGTCCTATCACCAATCCGTAATGGCAATCTTAAACACACATTTCAAATAATATATCTTCATTTATTTTTTGTAATGAACTACTTCCCCAAATCCTTTCTTTTTGTTTATAGTTATTAGTTGCTCACTCATTTTATTTAAGTGTATTGTGGTCGATTATACAAAAGTGTGTTACTTTTAGTCTTATTGAATTCTTGCTTTCTTTAATCCTTCTTCTTAATAGAACTGAATATGGAAAAAACTAAGATCCTTGTTGTGGGTTGTGGAAATATGGGGACGAGCCACGCCCGGGCTTACAAAAAATTACCCGGGTTTGAAATTGTGGGTTTAGTTAGCAGAACACCACAAAGCCGGGAGCGACTTTCTGATGAACTCGGTGGCTTGCCTAAATTTGGCGATTTTACAAAAGCGTTGGCCACTACCAAACCCCATGCAGTGGCAATAAGTACGTATCCCGACACCCATGCGGCCTATGTCAGAGAAAGCCTTAAGGCCGGGGCGCATGTGTTTGTTGAAAAACCTATAGCCTTAACCGTTGAGGAGGCAGAAGAGCTTGTTGATTTGGCTAAAACAAAAAACAAAAAATTGATGGTTGGCTATATATTAAGAGTTCATCCTGCCTGGACAAAATTTGTGGAAACGGCACAATCCCTTGGCAAACCACTGGTGATGCGCATGAACCTTAATCAACAAAGTTCTGAAGACCAGTGGTATACACACAAACAACTAATGCAGTCTATGTCTCCAATTGTTGATTGCGGGGTACATTATGTTGATATAATGTGTTTAATGACGAGGGCAAAACCACTAAGTGTAAGTGCTATCGGGGCCCGGTTAACAGATGAAATAAATTCTGATATGTATAATTACGGGCAATTACAAGTGCGTTTCGATGATGGGTCTGTTGGTTGGTATGAAGCCGGTTGGGGGCCTATGATTAGTGAAACCGCATTTTTTGTAAAGGACGTAATCGGACCCGGGGGATGTGTTTCAATAGTGGATGAAAAAAAAGGTGATTCAGATGATATTGAAGGACATACAAAAACCGGAGGATTGATATTACACTTCAGTGAGTTGGATGCAAACGGAAAATTTATAAAGAAGGACGAGATAATCAATACCGAAGATGAACCTGATCATGACGGCTTATGTTTGTTGGAACAAGAATATTTCTTAAAATCTATTCAAAATGATCTCGACCTGAGTAATCATTTATCAGATGCGGTAAACAGCTTAAAAATAGTTCTTGCTGCAGATAAATCATTTAGAACAGGCGAAACAGTTCATTTCTAAAAGGTTTATTGCTATTTTCCCAGACATTTTGATTCTTCGCAATTTAAATCAGCATGATTGAACTTTTTCAAAAGGCAAAATTACATAAAGACAGGGCTGCAATTGTTTCTAATGGAAAAGCCTATTCGTTTGAGGATTTGCTGGTCAAATCATCTGTTGTTGCCGCGAATCTTTTAAATGGAGCGTCAGATTTAAATGAAGCCAGGATAGCTTTTTTAGTGTCTCCGTCTTTCGAATATGCTGCTGTGCAATGGGGAATATGGGCCGCTGGTGGAGTTGCTGTGCCTTTATGTGTGCAGCATCCGTTACCGTCAATGGAGTACGTCATAGAAGATTCCGGTGCTAAAGTAATAATTGTTCATAAAGATCTTCAGGATATCCTTCAACCGCTTAAAACAAGTACGGGATTGTCTATTATTCCTTTAATGGAGGTTTTTACAAAGAATTCTTCCCTCCTGCCGGAGATTAAGTTGAATAGAAGGGCTATGATGTTGTATACCAGCGGCACAACAAATAAACCCAAGGGGGTAGTAACCACTCATGGTATTATTGAATCACAGATTACCACCCTTGTAAAGGCCTGGGAATGGCAAAAGGAGGATTATATTTTAAATGTTCTGCCATTACACCATGTTCATGGTATTATAAATGTATTGAGCTGCGCACTTTGGAGTGGGGCGTGTTGCGAATTTCACACTAAATTCGACTCAAGGGAGGTTTGGAACGTTATTTTATCCGGAAGAATGACTCTTTTTATGGCTGTCCCTACTATATACTACAAACTAATTAACTTTTGGGAAGGTGAAAACAAGGAGAATCAACTGCTAATGTCTGAAGCGGCATCCAAGCTACGGCTAATGGTTTCAGGATCAGCCGCGCTACCTGTTCCTGTTCTGAAAAAGTGGAGGTCTATTACCGGCCATACACTTCTGGAGCGTTATGGAATGACAGAAATTGGGATGGGGCTTTCAAACTCATATCGGGCAGAAAGGCGACCGGGCTATGTTGGGCTCCCATTACCAGGGGTGGTTTTGCGTCTGGTGGATAAGGACAATAACCTGGTTGATAAAGATGAGCCTGGAGAAATTCAGATAAAAGGGCCGTGCGTGTTCAAGGAATACTGGCAAAAGGAAGAGGCCACAAGAATAGCCTTCACTAAAGACGGCTGGTTCAGAACAGGTGATATTGCCATGTTGCATAACGGGATGTATAAAATTTTAGGTCGAGATAGTGTGGATATTATTAAATCTGGAGGCTATAAAATTTCTGCCCTGGAAATTGAAGACGTCCTGAGAGGGCATAAAGACATAGATGATTCTGCTGTAATTGGTTTGGAAGATGAGGAGTGGGGAGAGGTTGTAGCTGCTTGTTTGGTGTCTGGACAAAAAGCATTGGATTTTGATGAAATTTCAACTTGGCTTAAAACCAGATTACCGGCTTATAAGATACCGCGCAAATTTATTGTTCAAAATAAACTCCCAAGAAATGTTTTAGGTAAAGTAACCAAAAATGAACTTAAATCCCTTTTTTAATATGGATTTTTTAAGCCTTTTCCCTTATATAGGTATTGTCTTGTTGGTTGTTATTAATGCCATTCTGGTAATGAAAAGAGACATTAAAGTTGACCGGAATAAGGACGATAACCCATCCAAGTAATGGACTATATAAGAGAACATTATTTAACGCTGCTGTTAACTTCAATTTACGTTGCGGGTTGTCTGTATATCGGCTGGCATTTTAAGCGGAAAGCAAAACGTGGTGTTGAGGGGTATTTTGTTGCTAAAAGGGAAATTCCCGGTTGGGTTATTTCTCTGGCTTTCTTCTCTACCTCTGCCAGCACAAACACTTATATAGGTCAGGCCGGAATTTCCTTTGAATATGGACTTTCCTGGGCATGGATGGGATTAATATGGACGTTCTTTTGTGTTGTTTCCTGGCAGCTTTTGGGGCCCAGAATGAGGTATCAGTCGGCTCGTTTGAATTCTTACACAATACCGGATTATTTTCATTTGCGGTATAAAAGCAACTTGGCTAAAAGCATTCGTGTTTTATCTGCGTTTATCATCCTTTTC
>Ga0265303_10001986_pt1 | contig 12695 bp, 9 predicted proteins | sample Helome_2_FD_192494 | JGI IMG/M metagenome (GOLD analysis project Ga0265303, IMG submission 192494) | Marine sediment microbial communities from subtidal zone of North Sea - Hel_20160317 (Illumina Assembly) | ecosystem: Environmental > Aquatic > Marine > Subtidal zone > Sediment ...
AACAAGCCTTTGTTGCGGGCTGCATAGGAACCTGGCTTCTGCTCATAACAGTAGTGAGCCTGCTGAAATCGTGCGACCAAGCCCTTCAGGTCGACGGTGGATGCATTATCGACCACCACGACTTCGTAACAGTCCTTTGGATAAGTCTGATGCTCAAGCGCTTCGAGACATGTCTCCAGCCACTGCCTGTCATTGAATACAGGCAGTACTACCGAAACTTTTGTCAGACCTGAATTCATCGCACTTTCCGAACCCACAAGCAATCGGACTGGCCGCAATCAGCTTGCCGGAAACATGCTGTTCTGTTCGTTCCTCAACCTGTCAATCAAACGCCCCTCAGGCAAGACAACGTCATCGTAGCTCAATACCTGATCCTTCGCGATATCCGTTTTCAACCTGCATCCCTCAGAAAGACTCATGGGCAAACTATTTCCCACTACGCTGACGTCGTGATTTTCAGTATCGCCAAAAACATGAAAACCTCCAATACCGTCCAGCACTTCACCCGCCTTTAAATCCTGCTTTGCGACTGTAATGACATCGACAACAGGTGCTCCGAGTGGTGCAGTTGCCGCATCGTTGAACAGTACGGCGCGTGCGACTGTTATCGGTGATTCGAGATGCGGCAAATGATAGGGCACATAAAAAACGTACAACGGCCCGTCACCCATCTTAAGATACTGTGCGTATTGTTGTTTGATGGGATTATCGTTATAACCGAGAATAAAGATGCCTGGCCCCGGTTCAGCGCCCAGCACATAGTCGACAATGCCACCACCCATCAACTGATCCATGGGGAACAGATTGACGGCTTCAGTGACATGCTGGCATTCAGGCCCATACATGCCTCTTTTCCCTACCCGAAAACCGGTCGCATTTGCGACCACAGCCATCTCCATGGAGATCTTGGTTCCATCTGCAAATGAGGTGATCATTTTGGGTTTCTGCTTCACCCTATCGGCAAAACCCTTTTGTGTTTCGGGAGTACGGTAATGGTCCTGCAAGCCCTTCATATTACCAGCGAGAACCGGTTTGTAACCGATGGTATCGACCCAGCGATACAGGTTCATCAACACACCAGGCTGGTCACCATCCACATTTGTGATCACCACACCGGCCTTGTCTGCATAGACCTTCAGAATCGGGCCGACAACCGCATCAAGCTCAGCATTCATCAGAATGACATGCTTTCCATGCTCTATCGCCTTTAGCGTCACATGAGCACCGAATTCGACCTCCCCGGTCGCTTCGACAATCGCGTCTATCCCCTCAGCTTCGCACAGCAACATGGCATCTTCAGTGATGGCGTATTTTCCTTGACTGATAGCGGCCTCGAGCTGGCCCGTGGTTTCAACGGTCTGCACCTCCTCCACGCCGGCCTGTTGGTACGCCCTCTGAGCCCGCGAAAGTGTGCGATTGGAGACCGCCACCACTCGCATCCCCCGAATCGCAGAGATGATTTGCAAAACAAGACCCCGCCCCATATAGCCTGCGCCAATCACTGCCACCTTGACAGGATTGCCATCTTCTTCGCGCTTTTTCAACGCCGTATCAACAATAACCATTGGATTCTCTCTTCAAACTCCCGGTTTCCGCTAAGCAACATAGTCAGGCCAGGTCCTGTCTTTTTCAGACAGGATCAGGTCTTCCTTATGAGGCCAGTCAATCGTAAATTGTGGATCGTTCCAGCGGATACCCCGTTCAGCTTCAGGTTCGTAGTACTCAGAGACGAGATAATACACTTCCGTGTCATCTTCCAGCGTGAGGTAGCCATGCGCGCAGCCCGGGGGCACATACAACATATTGGCGTTTGAAGCCGATAACTCAGCGCCGTACCATTGTCCGAAAGAATTGGAACCGGGCCGCACATCGAGCACTACGTCGAATATGGCACCTTTAATGCAGCGCATCAGCTTGCCTTCTTCATGCGGTGCCGCCTGGTAGTGAAGGCCGCGAAGTGTACCTTTATGGCGGCTACCCGCCAGGTTGGCTTGAAGCACAGACAAGCGAATGCCCGCCTCATGAAACTCCTGCGCACAAAAAGCGCGCAGAAAATGGCCGCGCTCATCGGAAAACGCATCAGGCTCAATTAAACAGACATCCCCCAGCGGAGTGCTCAGAAACTTCATTACAGGCTGATTCCAATGCCTTCGTAACGTTCCACGCTGTCTTTGGGCAACATGCGCCTGCCATCGATCACCAGCGGATTGAGTTTCATCTGCCTCAACGTGTCCGGGAGCTGTTCAAATACGCCCCAGCGCGTCAAAAGCAGTACCGCTTCGGCACCTTCAAGCGTTTCCTGAATCGAGGCACAATAGCGTATTGCCTCATCGGGAAAGAGCTTTCTGGCCTCCTCTTCCGCCACCGGGTCGTAAGCCCTGACGTCGGCTTGTTTGGCGATCAGTTCATTGACGACGGTAATCGCGGGAGACTCCCTCATGTCGTCCGTATCGGGCTTGAAAGCGAGACCCATTACCGCGACGCGTATACCCTCGATATCTTTAAAATGCTTATACAATCGATCCAACACCTGCCTGGGCTGATCCCGATTGATATTGATGACGGCGCTCAGCATCTCCATCGGCTGACCTTCCTTTTTACCGTGAGAGATCAAGGCCTTCACGTCCTTGGGAAAACAGCTTCCCCCAAAACCGCAACCGGCTTCCAGATAGCTGGTAATCGCGGGCGTGACACGTTCCCCGTTACCCAGGATCGGTGAGAGACGCTTATCCAGATGGACGCCATGCATAACTTCAATCGCGTCAATATTACCGAGCGCTGCACAAAGGTTCCCAATTTCGTTTGAAAATGAAATCAGTGTTGCCAGCAGGGAATTTGAAGTGTATTTGACCATCTCCGCAGTTTTGGAATTCGTTTTGACGATATCGACCCCTGAGAAAGGCGCATAGACATCAGCAAGAACCGTCAGGGTCCGCTCATCGATACCACCTATCACGATTCTGTCCGGATACATGAAGTCCGGAATGGCCACACCTTCGCGCAGGAACTCCGGGTTCATGCCAAGGCCGAAATCGGCACCCGCTTTCTTGCCGGAGTGAGCTTCCAGAATTGGCAACACCACCGCATCAGTCGTTCCGGGAACAACGGTACTTTTTACGACGACCACGTGATAGTCCGTCTTGTCTTTCAGTGCATCGCCGATATCGGCTGACACCTGGCGAATGTAACTGAGATCGATTTCAGCTCCGTCAAAAGGTGTCCCGACCGCGATCAACGATACATCCGAGTCCAGAACCGCTGCTTTCAAGTCGTTTGTCGCCTTCAGGCGGCCACCAATATTGCTTTTCAGTAGATCATCGAGGCCGGCCTCATGAATCGGACTGACACCCGCGTTGATACGCTCGACCTTTGCAAGATCGTTATCGACACAGACGACATCATGCCCCTTTTCGGCCAGGCACACACCTGATACGAGGCCGACATACCCTGTTCCCACCACTGCAATCTTCATTCAGGCGTCCTCAGCTTCACGATTATCAGCATACCACAACAGGCTGCGTTTCAAACCTTCATCAAGTTGAATGCCAGGTGCATAATTCAGATGCGCTCGGGCCTTGTCAATCACAGGACAGCGTCGATTGGGATTGTCTGTCAGGTAATCCTTATCATCACTGACTTTGAACACCAGTTGACCCTGGTAGGAGAAAAGATCACGCGCCAGTTCCACCACCCTTTCGGCCAGTTCTCTTATCGATATTTCTGGTTTATCGAGCCCGATATTGTAGGACTCCCCGTTCTGACCTCTAACCAGGATTTTGTAATAGCCGACGATGGCATCTGCAACGTAACAGAACGTGCGTGTAGGCGCACCGTCGGATAATAAGACGATATCCTCACCCGCCAGAACATTCCTTGCGAAATCGGGTAATGCACGGCGGTCGCTTATTTTAAGACCGGGTCCGTAGTTGTTAAAAGGTCTTGCGATACGTATGGGAAGACCATGCTGGCGGGCGAAGTTGACGCACAGGGTTTCCCCATAGCGCTTTGATTCGTCGTAACAGGCCCTGGGCCCCGTGCAGGACACGTTGCCCCGATACTCCTCGGAGGTTGGAATATTCTCCGGCGTCGGGTCTCCGTATATCTCGCTCGTCGAATAAAACAGAAAACCATCCAATGGAGTGCCCCTTTCTTTTTGTCCCAGACAGTAATCCAGAAAATGTCTCAGGCCATAGACATTGGCATCCATCGTTTCGATCGGATGTAATCTGTAGTAAATAGGGGATGCAATTGTTGCCGCGTGAATAATATAACTGAAATCGCCCATATCAGTTGGTAACGGGTCGATGACATCGTATCTCTCAACGCGTAAGTTGGAATCTCCCTCCAGTGCTCTTAACCAGTCAGGCACACCGCGCATAAAGTTATCATAAACGACAAGCTCGACAGGCGGCTCCTCACTGTTCAATTGATTCCAGTGAAGGATTGATTGCACAAGATAGTATCCTAGAAAACCGGCTCCACCGGCAATCAGAATGCGCTTACCGGAGAGTTCGGGAAATTCTTCTTGTAAATTTCTACAAATATAGTCCAGATCTTGCTTGATGACATCAGCTGAGTTTTTCACCTTTCACACCTATTTGCTCTTTTCTGCAACCTAATAAAATAAAGCCTATCTGGCCCGATTATGGTATCAACCAACGTGCCATCACCATCTGCGCGAGCGGGAATTCTCTCAGTGAAGCTAATTAAATTGATACCCGAAGGGCTGAAACATCTTGGGAAATACATTATTGTGACTGTATTATTGGCGGCATGTCGAACGGTTATTATTCAACTAAGTCAACAAGCCTCTGTAAGCCAGAATTAACACCGCTATCAGTGAAGCAACGCTCAAGCCGCTCCATCTATCCCGCTTTTCCATAATCAGCAATTCACAGCCATAGAAGATGACGATCATCTGTACGACAAACGTCACGCCATCATTTCCCCAAAAGTCGCCCTTGGATATCGTCAGGATCGCAACAAGACAGAACACAACGAGATAGTCCGTTGCCGTTGTTTCGAACTCCGTTTTTCGTCTTCGGGGTGAGAATTTAACTGCAACAGCAAATGCAATTGCGGTCAGTATAAAAAACACGGTCTTGACAGGCTCTAAATAAATCACCAGCCAGTCCGGAGTAAAACTAATGCCCAGATACCCGATAAACGCCGCCGTAATGTAGATTAAGGCCCGGAGTATTATTGAGCGCTGGGTTTTATTGAAGACCATCTCAAGAACCAGCAACCCGGCAACAAGCACGGACATCTTGGCAAAATCAGAAGGTACCCGCTCAACGACAAGACTGGCACTCACAAGATAGAACGGGATACCAATAGACAGGAATCTCCGGGGGACGACCACCAGGATACGCCGCAAGATATCATGGGCCATGACTTGTGCCTGACCATTTCTCTTGTATCGGTCATTCAAACGCCAGCCTGAACGTTCAGCCCATGCCAGCATGCCAAAGAGAACGGCACAAAGTGTGAGATATACTGCTGTAATGAGTACATTGCTTTCGTAGCGAAGTAGAACACCACTGGTGACGAAAACCATCTGCAGTGAGTAGATAATAATGACCGATTCCTGGTGGATAAAACCAAGATCGAGCAGCCGATGGTGTACATGGTTCCGGGTTGCCCGAAATAAATTGATTCGCGCACGAGCCCTTTTTACCAGAACAACCAGAATATCCATGACGGGCAAACCGAGCAGAAGCAGCACCACGGCCGGACTGAGTTCAGGTTCTACTTTTTGCGTCAGCAGGATTACCAGAAAGCCAAGGGTATAACCAAGAAACTGACTACCGGAATCACCCATAAAAACGCGCGCTGGATGTGTATTAAAGCGTAGAAATCCAAATATCCCCCCAATCACTGTCAAGGCAATGGTAAGTGCGACGGTTCCATCCGCAAGGACAGCCAATAGCGAGATGGCACCAAGGCTGAACAGCGACTCCCCGCCGGCCAGCCCGTCGAGTCCATCCGAATGATTTATGGCATTAATCATTCCAATCAGTGCCAAAAACGTAAATGGAATCCCGAATGTTGTAGAAATTTCGCCACTGGGAACAAACGGGAACGAAATAACGTGAAGTTCCCCATAGAAGACAACAATTGCCACCGCGATAAACTGCCCCAGAAATTTGGGGTAGTGCCCTATTTCAGAACTGTCGTCCCAGACACCAAAAACAAACAGCACCAGTGCACCTAGAACATAGGCCTGCGTCATTCTGTCCAGCGGCAAAAGAAACAGAATGACGACGAGCGCGCCCACCACAATCCCGATACCACCCACCCGGGGTATCGGATCAGCATGCACTTTCCTCATATTAGGTCGGTCCATCAGCCCCAAACGAGGTGCGAAGCGAACCAGAATGGGAATCAACATCATGCTGATAGCCATTGCTGCGACGAGTGCGAGTAGAATATTCATTTATCCGGGTACCGGGGTAATACTTTGGTGTTCCCGCTTTTCTGGAAGATTCATCAGTTTCTCAGAGCGCAAGTGAGACGGCAATGGACAGCCAAGATGATAAGCTACCCGCTACAGTCTGAAAACCGTTTCAGGTTTTCAGGCGCAAGATTTATACCGATCACACCACCGCCGAGCACCAGGAAATAACTTTTAATCGCATTCATCGATATCCCCTGCCTCTCTCTGGTCCCTGTTTATTCAAACACAGACTGGGTCCATCAGCTGTTTTGTTTAAACGTTCGACAGCTTCTGGTTAAACGAGTTTAGAGCTGAATGGCGCTGCACTACCGGCCAAAGTTTAATCCAAGAACTGCAAGTGAATTTTGATGGGAAACACATCCCTGTTTTATCCGCTCTGATTGCCAAAGCCGATAACCATAAACCCCCTCATCTCACACATGATGCTGATCATTACGACGCGCCACCGGAACCAGGCCGATCAAGGCTAATAGGGCCACTACGACAGCGTAAGGCAAACCGGCACTTTCTTCGCTGGCAGCATCGTGCGAAACATCTTCAATCTGACTACCGGCATCACTGGCCTGCTGGCCATGCGCATCGGCAGTATTGGTGACCGACAAATCGTCGATGTCAACAGCCACGAGCTGCTGGTCACCTTGTTCGATTATACCATTCAAATCCGCCTCTAGCTTGGCGCCTTCATCGATCATATCATTCGCTATCAACACAGGCTGAACGCCCAGATCAACATTCGATTTTTGATCGTCTATGCCTCCACCGAGCTCATCCACCGAAAGGGGAAACTTATCTGAAGAAGCCGTGTCGACGACATCCAGAGACTCCATATCCCGGGAATCGGCCAGATCAAGCTGTGAATTCTGGCCCCCCTTGCTTGTGTCAAGTTGGACAACATCAGAAATATCCGAAGCAGTATCAACTGGTCTCGACTCCTTGTCATTGACTTCAACAACAGAGGCATCCAGGTTCTGAACAGCAAGCGGCGGGCTATCGGTCTGAACATCGACATTCGCAGCCTCACCGATATGTACTGTGTCAAACTCTTCGGCATTGACGCAAGAGTTCCACGAGAGCATGACACCCGACATAACAGCACAACAAACAGCCATCCGCGCATTCACTCGATTGAACACGCTGCGATGGTGGTCCCCAATTTCATTATCGAACATTATTCCATCCTTACCGCTCGCACTGACGGTACTTTTTTATACGGCAATCAACACCTTTATCAATTGGTAATATTAGACCATACCAACAAAATATTCATCGCATAAATCAATCTTAATTTATCAAGAAATACAAAGAGCGATTTCTCTGCGCTCCTCATCAATACCCGTGCTGGCCCATCTGATCCCATCCCCTTTAAACCAACAACACACTGCCGGGATACAAGTAACGCCTTGGTGTTTAGCAAATGCTGAAAACCGGTAATTATTTTAATCTTAAACAGAAGCAAGAAAAGCGCCAGAATAATTTTAATTGCAAATTCAGCCTGTTAGCTGATCGAGCCTGGCGGGCTCGATGATGCGCTTTAAATTAATGTAAATTATACCGACTTAATTAAGACTTGACTATATATAATTATTAGTATTTATATTGTTTTATCAGTAAGTAATGGTGTTTTTCTATAACCTTCTTTATTTAGTATATAATCGTAAGTATTTCCGTCTATCTGACGAAAGGAATTCATTATACAAAAATCCGGGAGTCTCGTTATCATCCCCCAGGAATCCGACCCAGTCACACAGGCCAGCGAGCATGAAAACGTCTATTTACGCTTGGCTGCGCGGCAGCTCCTGGGCGGCACGCCAGTGGATCTGTTCAGAGACCGGTTTTCGCTGTATGTACTTTGTTTTCAGCCTCTGGGTACCATTTTCGGTTGTTCGCTCTGGTACCTTTTAATACCAGACCAACATCTTTCTCTCCCTCCAACACTTTTCCTTTGGCTCGAACACGCGGTGATCCGGCGATTAACCTTTCTGGAATCACCGCAACCTCAACAGCCTATCTTATCCGCCAATAAAACAGACTAATAGATCTTCGTTAACCCGTAAAAGTTTTCCACAATTACTGTGGATAAGATTGTGGATGAAATCGCATTAAAGAACGCTAATACCTTTAAAACTGGGCTTTTTATTAAATTGGCTATTTTTTAGCCAATATTGTTAATTATATATTTAACAATATTTTATACGTTCTTTATAAACTGGCTATTAAGTTATTATTATTTCGTGCATATATTAACTTACGATTATATGCCCACTGTGAATAACACATCCTGAGTGGAACACCACTTGACAAAAAGTCAATACCTCGAAAGACTGAGAATGGAAGTGGCTAAGTCCCTTTTCCCCATCCTAAACCCATCCAAACAACCCTGGCCGAAGAGGCAATGGACTTAATGCGCTTCGATGAACGCCGTTTCGGCGTGTCTTGAGTTCGTATCACATTTATAACACCACTATCGCTGATTCGCTCGTTCGGTGGGATATTGCTGGTTCCACCAGGCTAACATTCCACCTTTCAACTGGACGGCGTTCTTGAAACCCTGCGCCTGAAGCAGACGGACTGCGGGTATGCTGCGGTGTGCACTCAGACAAATGGCAATGATGGGTTTTTGGGCATCGAGTTGCAGAGCCGCAAGACGGTCGTTCAACGCATGGATCGGCACACTCACAGCGCCTGGTATGTGGCTGCGCCGCCATTCGGCAGCGCTGCGCACATCGACAATCTGTAGCGAATTTTTCCCGACGAGACGCATATTGAGTTCGGCTGCACTGATGTCGGGAACACGACCGACCGGCAACCACCAGAAACGCTTTTTCAATCGATCCAACGAAGACATCTTGAAACACTCAATCGATGACAGGCAATGAGATTCTAGACATCATGTTTTGACCTGCCCATCTCAACGAACGTGGGTTATGTTGAGATGGGAACACCTAAACACAGAGCCATAATTGAGAGGGCAGGTCATGAAAGAGTTTAACGCAGAAGAAGTTCGGATCGAAACAGCATCGGCACTGGAGATAGTCAGGCCGGCACAGGTAGAGCGCCAGTACCTGGCTTATATTGGGCTGGATGTGCATAAGGAGACCCTTGCGGTCGCCGTGGCACGGGCAGGCCGGGACTGGTGTGAAGCCCATGGCGTTGATTATGTGTTTGGATTAGCCAAGAATAACCGTTTGAAGGCGACCATCGGCGCGGACATGGCGCAGGCCAAAGCACACTATGAGGCCACTGGGCAAGCGGCGCGCGCGTTCAAGAATTTTCGTTATCAAACGCTGAAGAGCTGGTCGTGTGAACCGCGCGTGATCGGCAAGGCGGAACATCTGGCCAAGGGCGAGAACCCGCGTTTTGTGGTGACCTCCTTACCCGTTGACACCATGGCCGCGCGTGCCTTGTATGAACAACTGTACTGCGCCCGGGGCGATATGGAAAATCGTATTAAGGAACAGCAACTGGCTCTGTTCGCCGACCGTACTTCAACGCATGAGATGCGTTCCAACCAGCTGCGCCTGTATTTTTCCTCATTCGCTTATGTGCTGATGCAAACGCTGCGACGGCTGGGCCTCGATGGCACGCCAATGGCCAAGGCTCAGTGCGATACCATACGCTTGAAGCTGTTCAAGATCGGCGCACACATTCGGATCAGTGTGCGCCGGGTCGTGATGGCCCTTTCTAAAAGCTACCCGTACACCGAGCTGTTCCAGCGCATCTTGCACAAGCTTCAGCGAATCCCTTTGCGCTGTTAGCGGCAAAGTCATCTGCCTGTGTCGTTGCTAAGTGGGGTCTGAAGCAGGGCCTGGGGATGACCCTGCCCGCGGCGACAGAATATTTCGAGTGGCAGACTCTTTTAGCTGGAAACTGACGCTGATTCTCTCGATGGGTCACCAGGCGCTTGCTTCAACTGCATCCATTCACCCAGGTTGCCGTCGGTGTTGATAATGGGACGCATTCAACCCACCTGCAACCTTACCGGTGAGAAATTACGGTTAGCAAAGATCGAGCCGGGTTCGATCAGTCTGAATCGCTATCGTCGACATTTATTCTGCGCTGGCAAACCGACTGGTAAAACCATCGAGACTGATTACGAAATTATCGGTGGCATAAAATTCCTCGTCGCTCAATTCCGGCTGCTCCCTGAATTTATACCAGTCAGCGTATTTATCCATGTCTGACGAGTATTGTTCATAATGGCTGGAAAAGGTCTTTATCGTGATCGTCGCTGGTTTTGTTGCAAAGTCGAAGCGCATCAGGCGTAACCAACCGTCGCCCAGGCCTACCAGACGGGTGCGGCCCGCATCGAGCCCTGCCTGGCCGCGGCCCTGGTAATCGGCAAGAATCTGGTAGACAGGATTACCCTTGATGTTTTTGTCGATTCGATAGCTTTGTCCGTACTGGTGTCCGCATAACACGAGGAAAATCTGATCGTGTCGACTAATCAGTTTTTGCCAGAGTTGTTCGGCGCTGTTGTGGAAATCGGGGTCTACAAGCGCCAAGTCGCTCACTGGATACGGTAAGCGTTCACCCGAGACACTGAGGTAATCATGAGTCGTGATAATAGTGGGTAGACCCGGATTCTCGGCCAAAACCGTTTCTACCCAGCGCAGCACATCGTCGCCGGGCTGCATTTCCAGTGCAAAATGCAAAAAATCATATCCACCGGCGGCAAATTTTTGTGCGCTGTTGGCGCCACCTTTATAGCTCGCGATATACCAGGGCTTGTCTTTGAAAAAGCCGGTGTTGTCACCGAACACGGTACGAAAGTTATCAAGCCCGCCGACATGTAGGATGCCGAAGTCTTCGACGGTACGTTCGCGCTCGGAAAACTTTTTATTACGGTTGGGCGGATATCCGGCGACGCTCCAGGTGGCGTCATAATCGTGGTTACCCGGCGCCACGCCAAAGGGCAGGCCCGCCTGACTGATGATGCGATAGCCTTCTATCGCCGTAGGCAACTCGATCGTTAATACCTGTTCGGTTCTTTTTGAACGCCGTCCGAGAATCGGATCGGGTTCGGTATTGATACCACGCTGTTGATGCCCGGCATCGATGCTTTTGGTCTGATGCTGCCAAACGTCACCAACTGATGCGACAAACGCGATATCCCCTCCATTGGCGGCGCTCCGTTCAGCAACAAACCGCATTTGCTGGATGAAAAGTTCGCTGCCATCTACTTCAAATCCTTCTGCTTTTTGATGCCTGAAATCAATATAATTCTGGGTATCTGGAATAACCGCCAGCGTAAACGATGCTTCATTGTTTTTATTGTCCGGCTGACATGCGCACAATAGCAACACCACCATGTACAGCAGTGGTAACCGACACCGCGTCCAGGTGTTTTTTGTATTCAGTCGCATGGCGAAAATAGCATGCTGGCCAATATAAACTGAATCCTGGCATGGGTCCAGAACAGGCCGGAATGTGAAATTCAATAACAGGAGACTCACTTAGTGCTCGACGCACCGCCTACAGAATAGGAAGGACTATCCTGGCTTTATGTTGCCATCGGGGTGTTGATTGTATATTCCACGATCACGGTCGCGCGCGTGAAGGTTCTGACCGACAGGCTGAGCATTTCAGCATCATCTATCGCGAAAACCAGATCCTAAAATAATAGTTTCTACAGGCAATCTAGCAATCAACGCATCGCTGGAGCGACGCAATCGAACTGGAAGTCAGTAACAATGCCGACAGATCTCTGGAATACGAAAGCGCGGCCAGTTCGAGTATTATTACGCGGGTTAACGGATGGCAGGTGTTGTTTTTATTTGCCGGCGGGATCGCCGCATTGCTGCTGGCAGGTTGGCGATCGCACTATTTGCATCAGACAAAATAATGACTACATGAATACCCCTCTAAAACACGACGCAGGTGACACAGGGTTCACCTCCGGCTTATCACTATACCTGCAGCCCAGGTTGTTGATCATATTTTTTATGGGGTTTGCCAGCGGTTTGCCGCTGGCGTTATCGAGTGCAACGCTGTTTTTCTGGCTCGCCGAAGCCGGGGTAACGCTCGCTGCGATTGGATTGTTTGCCCTCGTCGGCGCGCCTTATAACTTCAAGTTTGTATGGGCTCCATTCATCGACCGGGTGGCATTGCCGGGTTTGACGCGCTTGCTCGGACGTCGTCGCTCGTGGATGTTGGTCATCCAGATAGGTCTGATGCTCGCAATTGCTGCGCTGGGTTTCAGCCAGCCTGAAACAACTCCGTTGCTGACCGCATCATGCGC
>Ga0265303_10001987_pt1 | contig 12694 bp, 7 predicted proteins | sample Helome_2_FD_192494 | JGI IMG/M metagenome (GOLD analysis project Ga0265303, IMG submission 192494) | Marine sediment microbial communities from subtidal zone of North Sea - Hel_20160317 (Illumina Assembly) | ecosystem: Environmental > Aquatic > Marine > Subtidal zone > Sediment ...
ATTTGCCGGTGAGCACAATTTCCATTCACGCTATGAATGGATCTCAACCAGTGATATGCACAAGGCGGTCGAGGTGATTATCGAGCTGTGCCAGGTCTGGGAAGAGCGAACTGCTTAGTTTTATTGCGCATACAATGCAACGGGCCCGGCTTGGGGCTAATATCCATTATCAGGTGCAGTAAACTAATGATAAGAATACAACCATCACAGGTGTTCGTTTAATGGGACTAAAAAATCGGGATCCATATGATATCTTCAATAGCTGGTTGGAAAAGGCAACCCGCAAGGAGAGCAATAATCCGAATGCCATGACACTAGCAACCGTCGGCAAAGATGGCCGGCCTTCAGCAAGAATGGTGCTGCTGAAAGATGTCGGGCCGGAGGGGTTCACTTTTTATACCAACCTTGAGAGTCTGAAAGGCCTGCAACTTTCCGAGAACCCTTACGCCGCACTTTTATTTCACTGGAAAACACTGGATCGGCAGATCCGTATTGAAGGATGCACTGAGCTGGTTACTGATGCGGAGGCTGACGCCTATTTTGCAACACGGCCACGTGCCAGCCAGCTTGGTGCCTGGGCTTCGAGCCAGTCACAGCCCCTGGACGGTTGGGCGGAGCTTGAAAAAAGACTCGCTATGTACACCGCGAAATTCCATATCGGACCGGTGCCACGGCCGGAATTCTGGTCCGGGTTTCGTTTGCGTGCGGAGCGGTTTGAATTCTGGAAAGAGGGAAAATTCAGACTTCACAAGCGATTTGTTTTCACACCTTCGGCCCCGAGGCCGGGTGAGTGGGATGTGCAGCAGGTTTATCCATAATTTTTTGGCGTCGGTTGATGAGCTTTCCTGCACACAAAGACCGTCTATCCAAATCACGTTGATGGTTTCTCAATGAAAAAATGCGCGTTCCTGACGCTGGATGAAACAGGTCATTTTGTTGTTATGGAGCTCGAACTGATCGAACCGTCTTTATACCTGCGGATGAACCCGGAGGCGCCAGTGCGTTTCGCGACAGCAATCGATCAGTGGGCACGTTCAGTTTAAATGAGCAACTGGCTTGGGCCGGAACTATAACCGGGGACACTCATTCGCGCTTCGGTGTGATGAGTCGCTTGAAGTAGTCAGAGACTGAATGCGTCGACAGATCGAGAAACTCACCGGCATCGAAAAATGATCCGCTGCAATCCCCGCAGGTCTCATACCAGATGTGGGACTGTTGCGGATCAACCTTGCGTATCATCTCACCACCACAGCGCGGACAGCTATACTGATCGATCTGGTTAAATTTCTTGCCACTCCTTTGTTTACCGATGTCAATGGCAGACGCTGCCTGTTTGTTGCTGAGTTGTTCAATTTCTCCGGCATCAAACCAGATTCCGTTGCAGTATGAACAGCGATCGACTTCAGTACCGTCATAGTCAATTTGTTCCATATCGGCCCTGCATTTAGGGCAGCGCATAGCCCCTGACCAATAAATTCCGGCGCCGCCACCGCCTGCACCCACAGTATATCTCGAAACTTTTTTGCCATGCCCTGCGGATGATTCTTCGGCCTTGTGACGATGAAACAGCAAGACGAAGATCATACCCACCACCAGAACTCCCAGCATCAGGTAGGATTCCACGTAAGTCGCGCTATCCGAGAACATGCCATAGACTTTTGAACCGGCCGAGTGACCGAGATTAGCGACAGACATGTATATGGCGAACTGGGTCGCAGAATGCCGGCTTTTACATACCGCCATCGCCAGTGCAATCACGCTCACCATGACTATAGGCAGCATCATGACCCAGGTAGACAGCATCACACGAACATAGATGGTGTCCTGCCACATGAATTGAGTCTGTGCGATCAGGAATGCGTGCAGACCGAGCAGTGACATGGTAAACACAAGCATCTTTTTGGCGCCAAAGCGATCGATCATGGGACCCACCAGCAACGCGAGACCAGCACCGATCAAGCCCATCATGGCAACCAGTTGAGACCACTGTGGTGTGGTGTAACCAAATAACTTCACCGCTGCAATGGGCATCAGGGCCTGGCCGTAGCCATATACCAGGCCGTCGAACAGCATGATGGCCAGGACGATGACACTGGCACGCTTCCAGAGTACCTCGTTGATACCGCTGAAGACCGCTTTAAATGAATTGCCCGGTAAACTGCCAGAGGCGGTTTTTCCGGAAGACCAGGGTAGTTTTCTCTCACCCTCGCGCTCCAGTACCGCAATAAAAATGAGCAGGACGATTGCGGCGACCACCGATGCGACAATGGCAGTCACTTTCATTCCAACACTTACCAGCAGTATGCCTGATATAGCGGCGGTGACACTCCAGCCGATGGCTTTGCCAAAGCTCATAAAGGCATTGAGCCGGCCCTGTTCATTAACCGGGGTCAGGTCTATCGCCATACCGTCAACTGCAACATCCTGGGTTGCCGCAAAACTATTAATCAGAACACCTACCAGCATCAACAAACCAATTTGTTCAGCCGGATTTTCGATCAGCATGAGTGCGAGCAGGGACAGGGATAGCCCCAGTTGAGCAGCAATCACCCACGGTCTGCGTCTGCCCATCGAGAGAAACTCGAAGCGGTCCATTACCGGTCCTGTGACCAGCTTGAAAGCCCACGGCAACACGATCACAGCGAGGTATGAGCTGATGTCAGCAGTGCTCACCCCCAGGCTGGCAAGCCAGGCTGGAATGGCAATACCAAGCAGACCTTGCGGGATGCCTTGCGCAAAATACATCATGGCACCGGTCATATATCGTATGCGGGGACTGTTCGCGAGGATGAGCTTAATTGCCATCATGGTTCTCGTTTTTATTGTGGCGAAGCCAAGATACTAACCAGTTTTGAAGGAGACTTCACGAGGCTCAGGTATTTCAGGTCCGGTTTGTTACGCCCTTTGGCGATTTTTTGTTAAACGAGATCTATGGCATGGCGCTTCAGATCGGCCAGTTTCACAATCCGCAATGAGGCGGCATGTGTTGCCTGCAATACCACTTTTGGTGCCGCCCCCGCCCTCAGAGCTTCCTGCCAACGTGCGGCGCACAAACACCATTGGTCACCGGGACGCAATCCAGGAAAGCCAAATTCGGCGTGCGGTGTTGACAGGTCATTTCCCCTTTTGAGCGAGAACTCCAGAAACTCCGCAGTGACACGGGTGCAAACCGTATGCGAGCCGATATCCGCCGCTTCGGTATTACAACAGCCGTCGCGGTAGAAACCGGTCATTGGGCTTTCGGAACACAGCGTCAGGGGTTCGCCAAGTACATTCAGTTTTGCATCCATGGGTATTGTTTCTCAACAGGGCTAATGTATTTCTTCGAGTTTATCACCTGAGGCTTGTTGTGGGCGCAGAAACCTGACCAGCCCGCCCCAGCGCTTATCCGTTTGAAACGACCGTTTGAGGTAGAAGTTTCTCCGGTAAAAATGCGTACGCACTACCTCGAAGCCGAAGTTTGACATGCGCATGCAGAAATCCTCGAGAAGCGAACTGCCAAGACCACTGCCCTGCATTTGCCGTGCAATGACGATACCGTCGAGGTGAACCACTTTCTTACTTTCAACTTTATAGCAGACGCCACCGATGAGCCGGTCGAGACTGTCGACCACGATGAGAAAACGGTCAAGCTCGGAGACCTTCTTCGGAAAACGCTGATTAAGGAACAAACGATATAACTGTCCAATTTCCGAGGGCTCCGTCGCTTCCCTGATAAAATAGTCCGTTCCATCACGGGCCGTGATATGAGATTTCACGACAACCTGCTTGATGCTACGGTCGCCAATTGCGAGAACCTCTACCTCGGGCACCTCAGGGGCGCGCGGGAATACGAGATGTCCGAAGACACGGCGGTCATGTGTGCTTTGCAATGTTGCCTGCAATTCCGAAAGGGCTGGTAAAGAAATGGCCGGCACACCGGCATTCTCATGAAGGACACCAAGGAGGTAATCGAATGCTTGGCAGACCTCAACCGAAGCGTCATCAAAGTATGTATGGCGATACAGGTGATAACGCGCAGTCTCACCCGAACGATCAATTCTGTACAAATTGTACAATGTGTCAATCAGGTTTTCCTTCGCCTCCGGCGTGGCACCAGGGTTAACTTCATCCCATTCCTTATAGCGCTCAATAGCAGCCCTGACAGGCACTGGAACGTAGTAGGCACTGCCAAGTTCTTCCAGGTATACCTTTAGCTTCGATGCGAGTACTTTTTTATCGGCTGTTTGTTGCGTCAAAAGGTCCATTTCCAGCTTACGTAAAAATTCCTGGCCTTCATCGATACCCAATGCTTCGATGCAGGCGTCAAAAATCCAGGTCGCCTCGAGCATTTCCACCGCCCACGGGTAATGCATGGTGGTCTGCGTATAAAAGTTTTTAAACAGGGGTAGAACCAGTGACAGGGGACCGTTGTAGCCGTGACAACCACCCATGGACAGGATGGTCGCACCTGACCGGTAGTCCGGCTCCGTTACAACCACATTGGTTGGCGATAGATAGCCGGGTACTATCTGGTAGCCGCTGTTACGACATGTCGCGAAGAATGCGGACATCGCGCGTGTAAACAATTTTCTCAGAAAACCCGGGTGATGCCTGGCGAAGACATCCCTGCGTGAACTATTAAACTCCCGGATGCGCTCCCAAACCGTCAGGTCGTTGACAAACGCAAGCGACAGAACACCCAGGTCAGCACGGCTACAACCCAGTCGTGGCAGGGTTCCCGGCCCATGAGGGTGATCGGACATCGCCATCAGCCAGCAGAGCACCTGTCGTGTTGGTCGAGCTGCATAGTCCTCCCGCAAGGTCACCATCAATTCATAGTGTTTACCCTTTCCGGTGTTGATGCTGACGCGATACAAGTGCTGACCACGTTGTGACAATAAACGTGAGAACCAGATACCGCCAACCGGAACGTTCTTCAAATCAAAACTATGAACATCGAAAGCGAGTGCGATGGATTTATGCAAAAACGTGGTTTGCGCAAAAGCGTCGCTTAGCCGTTCGGTCTCGTATTCGGTGATACTCTCTTCAAATACCATGCGTTCGGTCCAGTCTGACCGGTCGTATAGTTCAATTTTTTTGACGAGGTCAATTTCATACCACTCCGACAGGTCGATGAGAAGTGCTTCAGCTTTCTTCATCAACCCGGCATCGGTCTGATGTACGGCCCAGCTGGCCAACTCTCCTCGGATCGCGTAGTAAAAATGCGGGTTGGTTTTCACGAAGTCCGCCATTAATTGCAGGAGCTTGCCGATCTGGTCGATTACCACGGCTGTGGCCGGCCAGGTCAATCGTGTCCGGTAATGCAGCATTCTCAAGCGAAGTGCTTCGAGTCGTCGGGGTTCGATTTTCCGGTGTCCGAGCCTATGGATAAATTCATCATTGAGAAATGACAGACCCGAATTCAGGAACGCGGGATAGACATCCCGATAGTCAGGCATCGGACGATTGAGCAACATGACGCTATACGCCTGGCAGCGTATATCTTCAACAGGGTGACGGGCCAATGCCTGTAGCCTGCTTCTGATCAATTCTGCAAGCCGGTCTTCCGATTCGCCGAGCAGGGTTTCCAGTTGGTTGATTGCGGATGTTGCGGCCGGTTCCGCCTTAAAAAATGCCTCTGTAAAAAGTTGGTGCGCGCGTCTGAGTTGTTGGTTGGTGATGGTTTCGCTACCAGCTTCAGAGATCTTGATTTCCGTATTTTTGCGGTAGGGTAATGATACGTGGCTGGCAACACCTTTGAGTTGTGCATCCCAGCCTTCCTTACACGGGCAAAACGAAAGCAGGGCAGGGTTGCCCGCCCATAATAATGGTTGACGCGCGAACAAGCCGAGATCGAGCACATCACCCTCAAGCTCATACTCAAGATCACCAACCAGGACATTGCTGCCAGCGATTCGGACAGGCAGATAGCGGTCGCGGTCTATATCATGGAGTCCGTCACCCGAGCATTCGATATTGTCCGCCTCAAGAATTCCCAGGTCGCGGAAGAACCAGCGTGGTACACGGATAATCAGGCCGGGGCAACTGAACTCGACAAAATCCCGCACATACAATTCGTCAATGGTGGTTTTGAAATTCTCTACGACCTGCTTACGCTTAAACGAGCCCTTGGGTGTCAATTCACCCCTCTGGATATCGAAGTCGCGTTCCAGCAAGGCAATGTTGACGACGCGCTCGTAGGGCATCAGTTCCTGGTTTGCTGCAGTGACAATGTTTTTGAAATAGCGTTTGCTTTCCTGCTCACCCGAGGTGACGCTGAGCAGTTGTTCTTCCTTGTCAGGCACGATCAGCAGTACGTTATAGTCGCGACCATCTCCGACAAGAAAGACGTTCTTGATACCGGCAACGTCTGTGAATTTCTGCTCCACGCGACGCGGTGCAACGGTTTGTCCACGGTTATTCTTGTAGATGTCCTTGAGGCGGTCGACGATTTCGTAATGGCCATCCTCACCAATCTGGAAAAGGTCACCCGTTTTCATCCATGGTGAATCGATCAGCGCATTAAATGCTGCACTTGAGGGATCAGTGTTATCGAGTTGTTCCAGGTAGCGTGCCATGTAGGGCCCACCGATCTCCAGTTCACCCTTTTCAGTGAGACGTGTGGCCATTCCCGGCAGAGGGATACCAACCGAGTTGTCACGGTACTCATGCGGTGGTGTCATGGTGATACCACCGCTTGCTTCTGTCATACCGAACCCACAACACAAAGCGACATGATTACGGTGAAAGAACCTGAAAGTCTTCGGCGCAAGAAACCCCGCGGCGGAGAGCCCCCAGCGTAAACGGGTGCCAACCACCGAACGAAAAACACTTTGTTCGACCTCAGGTGATGATGCGGAGTCGAGTTGTTCGAGACAGAACTCCTGAATCTGCCGCCAGCGAAGCGGGATGCCTATTAGCCCGGTGGGCTGCACTTCCGCGAGACGTTTGAGGAACGTTTCCCTGGAGGTGTTGCCGGCGAATACATAGGTGCCACCCCAGAAAATCATGCCCATCATCTCCAAATAGCGGCCAAAGGTATGAAACAACGGCAGGTAACAAAACAGTACTTCATCGCGGCCAACTTCGGGCAGGGCCGCTGCACGGGCAAATCGTTTGGTCACCAGGTTGTAGTTTGTGAAGGCCAGACCTTTGGGTTCACCGGTGCTGCCCGATGTAAACATCACCGTACTGACCGCATGCAGATCACGTTCCGGTTGATGCGACAGGATGTCATCGGCTTCCTGGGCAGATAACTGTGAACACGCTTCACCAAGGTATAGATCACTGCTTCGTAAAGCCCGATTATCAGGATCAGTGACAAATATTTTGAGAGAAATACCGGTCTGCTTCTGAACCTCGATAAGCCTGTGCAAGCGTGTCTCGCTGTCTGTAACGACGATGTTGATACCGAGTCTGTTTACGATGTATGCAATGGTGTCCTTATCGAAGTGCCGGTCAATCGGTGAGTCGAGAATGCCAAATGCCAGGCAAGCTAAATCAGCGCATGCACCTTCAGGGGAATTTTCCAGGTACAACAGCACGCGTGGTTGTTCAACCGCCGAATAAAAAGCGGCGGCAATCTTTTTCATGTAGGAGAAAACCTGTTGGTAACTCCATTGAGAGTGTCCATTATTGGCTTCGCTAAAGAGAATACGCTGCGGGTGTTCATGGACACGTTGCTCCCACATATTGCTCAAATTGTATTTCGAGAAATCAACGATATGGAATATGTGGCTGGCCCATTGCAGCCGGACTGCTGCTGAGCCGAGACTGCTCAGAAAGGCCGGTTGCCGGGTGGTGTCGAGGTAATCGTGCCATAGCTGCCGGCTGATTAGCTTTTCATGACCGGCGTCAAGGATGCTGCCGACGAAGTCCAGTATCTTCTGAGCCCGGATTTGTCGTTCCCCATCCTGTTCCTCAAAGTCTCCGAATGACTCCATCAATGCGATAAGATCACGTTCGTGGTTTTTTATGGCTATATCAGGCATCTGGCTTCCCTTGCACCCTGGTTCGAGGTTCAGATCCAAAACAATGTCAGGATAACAATGATATTGTCACCGAAACCCTGACTCGTTTCCTTATATTTTTACTTCGAAACAGGTGCCTTGAATCGAGTTTGAAGTGTTATAAAGATGGGATGTGTCAAATCTGTGGATTCAACAATGTTTTGCTTATAACTTTGCACGAAAACGGGCATCGGAGATTCTGCCCAGTCGGCTTTCACGCCAGATCATCAGGATATTCGAAGCGATAACGACTGCGGCGCCCGCCATTACCGTGGGTAATGGCCACTCGTTCCAGATCATCCAACCAAATAATGTCGCCCAGACGATACTGCTGTAATTGAAAACCGTGATAATTGCGGCCTTCGCGTTGCGAAAGGCGAGGGTCAATAACCATTGTGCTGCAGCACCTGAAAGACCGACACCGATCAGCAGTGGAATTTCGGCCATGGTAGGTCTGACGGCTATAAACGGCAGCGGCAGCGCAGTAAGGAAAAGGCCGACAACAAAAAAGTAGAAGGCGATGGTTTCAGTGCTTTCATAACGGCCCAGGTAGCGGAGGATGATTTGTAACGTCGCATGCATGAGGGCTGCTAAAAGGCAGACAATAATGCCCAATGTGTAAACCTCACCGGATGGCTGCGACATGATAATAACACCGAAGAAACCGATCGCAACCGCGGCCCACCGGTATGGACCCACTGTTTCTTTAAGAAATATTACACCCAGGACCGGGATGAATAATGATGCAGTGAACAGTAGTGCAGTCGCGTCAGCCATGGGCATCAGGGAGTAGGCATAAAAGGTGGTTACCAGGCTGAGTGTGCCGATAGCGGCGCGAATACCGACCAGGGATGGTTTGGAGCGTATGATCAGAATTTCACGTCGGCCGAATGCGAATATCAAAATCAAAAAGGGCAGGCACGCGATCAGGTTTCGATAAAATGCGATCTCGATAACCGAATGGTTAGCGCTTAGCAACTTTGCGAACATGTTCATGACCGTGAACATGAAAAAAGCACCCACAGCAGCGCTCATGCCCAGTACGACATGCTCCTGGCGTGGCTGTTCAGCTTTTTCTGTTTTCAATCCCTGTGTAACTCAAACCAACCGGATATATTGACCGGTGTTTCCTGCGTTAATAGTGAAATGTTTTTGGGCGGCTTTTGCAGGTCGCCCGAAGAAGTATAAGTGGGAAGGGGATAATTTACTTATAAAAAAACCGGGCCGCTTTCAAAGAAAGGACCCGGCGAATTTCACCAAGCTGATTTGTCTATACGTTTATCTGCCTTTTTGCATGTGCCTCAATCGCCAGTTTTGTGAACATGAAGAAACCAACAAATGGCAGCGCCACGATGTAAGCCAGGGCGATGAATGGTGAAACCAGGAAAAGACCCACGTTCTTAAGAAAATGGCGGGTGTTTTCGAGTTTTCGTGCTGCTGTCGGGTGTTTCTTTGAGTAGGCTTCAAAAGCCAGTTTTGCAAACTGGTAAAAACCGATAAAGGGCAGCGCGATAATGTAGGCCAGTGCAATAAAGGGCGCTGCGGCAAACATCGTGATTGATTTTGCCAGGGCCCGCACATTATTCCCTGACCCGCTTGCCTTTATTTCTTCCGTTGCAAGCCCGGCAACCACGTCGTTCGGTTCTTCCGGCAGGGTTTGCGGTTCGGGTTCACTGACGGCCTTCAATGTGATGCTTTCAATCACTTGGGGTGTAAGCGGTTTGCGAACGAATCCGTTAACGCCCAGTACAGATGCCCGGTCTTCATTTTCTTGTGAACCGTATCCCGTGATCACGACCACCGGTGTCCAGGGGCAACGGGCCTTGATGGACCCGGCCACTTCGAGACCATCCATGCCCGGCATATTGATATCGGTGAAAACGACATCGAAGTTTCTTTCATTCATTGTGTTCAGTGCATCTTCACCACTCAAGGCGGTAACGACTTCATAACCTTGCTCAGAGAGAACCCGGTCGAAACTACGACCAACAACTGCATCATCGTCAATGACCAGTACTTGTAATTTAGTGCTCATGATTTGCTCCTTCTCTGATTGTGGTTGTTACACTAGGTATATATGCAATTTATATGCCACTCATTTATCCAAGAGGCAAATATTTAATAAAGCTAATAAATACAACGAGATATATTCATTAGAATTTTTATACGCGACTTTTTTCGAGATGATTTTCAACGCTGAAGTATATTTTTTATAGACTCCAAGCAATCCAGAAAATCATATTATTCATTATATTCAATAAGATAAGACACGATTTCATATGTATATTATTTGTGTACACCTTGCCGATTCGTTTCTTTTGAATTACTCATATGAGTTGTTTATCATGGCTCGCAGGTGCCTATCACAGAATACGAATCAAGCATTAAACCTGCTACTGAGCAAACCCAACGTCCACATAAACACCGTGAGAAAGTGAGATGAATACAAGATATCGTGCTGCCGGATATGCCTTTCTGCTATGCGGCTTGTCGGCCGCTTTTTCTTCAGATGCCGTAGAGATTGCCAATCCTGGATTTGAAGATGGCTGGGAGGGTTGGACGGATGGGGACCCAAGTGGATCCGGCACTGCCATATCCGGGAAGTCCAATAATGGTGAGAAATCTGTAAAACTCACTGAAAAATCTTCGTTTGCAGCCCAGGTAGTCGCGGTTGAACCCAACACGACTTATCGTCTCAGCGCATTTGTGCTGGGTATCGGTAATCTTGGTGCCAAGGTGGGTACCGAGATTTTTTTTGAACAGCAGCCGAAAAAAATAAAAAAATGGAAAGAACTCACTGTCACGTTTAATTCGGGTGACTTATCCACGGTAACCATCTTTGGCGGTCATGCCGGTCTGGATGCACAATTTGATGATTTCAGCATGAGTATCGTTGAAGCCAGCCAGGCAGTGACAAGCAAGCGGGTCATTCCTTCCAGTGCAGGTGGTTACGGTTTGTCACCGGATTTACCACCCGGCAAGAACTTTGATTTGCTTGATTGGTATCTCAACACGCCTGCCGATGATGATGATAATGGGATTTCTGACCGCTTTTCTGAAGTTGAGTTGGCCAGAGGGGCAACGGACAAACGTTATTTTTATACCGCTGAGGATGGCGGCATGGTATTTCGCGCCACGATTGGTGGTGCTAAAACATCAAAAAACACCAACTATACCCGCAGCGAACTACGCGAAATGTTGCGACGGGGTGATACGAGCATAGGCACCAAGGGGGAGGGGGGTGAACCCGGTGCCAATAACTGGGTTTTTTCATCCGCACCAGTCCAAACGCAGCAAAACGCGGGTGCTGTTGATGGCACACTGCGGGCAACGCTGGCCGTCAATCACGTAACTACGACAGGTGATAATCGCGATGTTGGACAGGTCGTTATCGGACAAATTCATGCAGCCAGGGATGAACCGGCCCGAATTTATTATCAAAAGTTTCCGGACAGTAAACGAGGTTCAATTTACGTGGCACATGAACCGTCTGGTGGTGATGATATTTTCGTTGAACTCCTCGGGCGAAAGTCGAGTGTTCCGGAAGATCCCGAGGATGGGATTGCCCTTGATGAAAAATTCTCATACGAAATTGAGGTTGTTGGGAACGCATTAACAATAACCATCAGCCAGAACGACAAGATTCGTGTGCAGCAAACTATTGATATGTCAGAAAGCGGTTACGATGTAGCCAATGACTATATGTACTTCAAAGCCGGTGTTTATAACCAGAACAAGTCCGGTGACCCTGAAGACTACGTGCAGGCAACCTTTTATGAACTGGAAAACAGTCACTAAGGCGCCTGGAACATTAGGCGATTAACCATGCCTCGTATTTTTGGCCTTCAAGTGTGAGGCGGCCACTGACACCGCCCTGCGAAAACCCCTGTTATCTGCAAAAAATACCGCTTATACGGTTGGTTTCACATTTGCGTTCAGACGGAACAAATTGGTCGGGTCGTATTTGTTTTTTACCTTGAGCAAACGGTCGTAGTTACCCTGGTAATTGGCGTTGACTGTCCTGGCATTGTGGGTGTCTACATCATTGGTATACCAGCCATCGGTAAACGGCTCGAATTGTTTCCAGTAGTCTTTGATGTATTTGACGTGAGAGTCACGCGACTCAGCAATGGGCCATTCGACCGAAGTGAACATATTGGCAACGGATTTACGGTGTGCGAAAGCCGTGGCATCTGCTGGAACACGCCCAATTGCGCCGCCGGAATGCTGGAAGAACATGGTGGTGCCACGCTCATTAAAGGTCTTGTAATTCTGACTGATGGTGCTGACCAGTTGATCGGGAATCTCGTCGACAAAACCTGATTTCAGGTAACTGCCCGTCGACCTGGGGTCAGAGTTGTCCCAGGATCTTTGGATGGCTACGTAGTCAACGGCTTTAATGCCATCAACAATGGGTGTGCCAGCCTTGTAAATCGGTGCCAGCACCTTTTCAGCCTGGTCTTCGGGGCCTGAGTAACAGGCATGCAAAAGACAGACACCTTCTTCGGTTCCAGGTTTGGAAACCACCGCGAAATCCATGTAAAGATCGTCGGGTGCAGCAGGTGCATAGTCTGCGTAAACCTGAAGCACTCTAGGTAGTTCTGTAAGCGGGAATACAACATCGCCACCAATGACGGTTCGTTGCATGGGGTGCAACTTGAATTCAAATGAAGTCACGATACCGAAGTTGCCGCCACCGCCCC
>Ga0265303_10001988_pt1 | contig 12689 bp, 11 predicted proteins | sample Helome_2_FD_192494 | JGI IMG/M metagenome (GOLD analysis project Ga0265303, IMG submission 192494) | Marine sediment microbial communities from subtidal zone of North Sea - Hel_20160317 (Illumina Assembly) | ecosystem: Environmental > Aquatic > Marine > Subtidal zone > Sediment ...
GAAATCTCCGAGAACAACGATGTTTTCATGCTGTTGCATCTCGGCCTCGAGGAACGAATGCAGTGAGCTCAGCCATTTCAGCTTGTAGTCGTACTTGTCGGAGCCAACCTCCGAGCCGTTCGGTATGTAGAGATCTACTACGCGGACATCGCCGACCGTACTCGCCAGGATGCGTCGCTGCGGGTCGTCAAGGTCGGGGAAATCGGTGACCGGGTCGGTAGCGGGCGTCTTGCTGATTACCGCCACGCCGTTGTAGGTCTTCTGACCGCTGGCTATTGAATGGTAGCCAAGTTCTCGCAACGCTTCCGACGGGAACTTCTCGGTGATCTGCTTGATCTCCTGCAGCACGAGCACGTCAGGCTCGTGGTTTTGCAGCCATTCGATGACGTGCGGCGCACGCACATTCATCGAGTTGACGTTCCATGTCGCTATCTTCATCAGACCTCGATACCCGTCTGCCGCAGCAGTGCGTCGACCGTCGGCTCACGACCGCGAAACGCGACGTAGGCCTGCATGATGTCCCGACTACCGCCGACCTCGAGGATCTCACGGCGAAAACGTAGCGCCGTAGCCTCATCAAAAATTCCAGCTTGCTCAAATGCGCCGAACGCATCCGCTGCAAGTACTTCGGCCCACTTGTAGCTGTAATAGCCAGCCGCATAGCCGCCCGCGAAGATATGCGAAAACGCATGCGGCAGGCGATTGATGTCCGGGTGCCGGATCAAGGCCACTTCGTCACGCACCTCCTGAAGCACCGCCAGGACAGATAGCGGCGCATCCGGGTCGTACTCGGTGTGAATGCGGAGGTCGAAGAGTCCAAGTTCAAGCTGGCGCAACATCGCGAGCGCAGCACCGGCATGGCGGCTGCTCTCGAGCTTGTCAAACAGGTCCCTCGGGAGTGGATTCTTGTACTCATAATGCGATGAACAGCGTGTCAACACGTCAAAGCTCCACGCAAAATTTTCCATGAACTGGCTTGGTAGTTCGACGGCATCCCACGGAACACCGTTGATACCCGAGACGCTCGGAAAATCGACGCGCGTCAGAAGGTGATGCAGCATGTGGCCAAATTCGTGGAACAGCGTGACCACGTCATCGTGAGTCAGAAGTGAAACGCCGTCATCATCTGGCGGCTGAAAGTTGCACACCAGGTACCCGACGGGTAGTGCCGAATGTCCGTGCAGCTGTTGGCGCGATACACACTCATCGACCCAGGCGCCCGTTCTCTTGCCACTGCGCGCGAACAGATCGGTATAGAACCCACCCAGGATGTCATCGCCCTGGCGTATGCTGTAGTAACGCACATCGTCATGCCACGCGGTTACACCCGCTATATCGTCGAGCTCGACGCCGTAGAGCTGTGACGCCAGCGCGAACAGCCCGTCCTTAACCGTTGCCGCAGGGAAGTAGGCTCGCAGCTCTTCGTTCGAAACCGAATACTGGTCCTGTTTGAACTTCTCCAGCCAGTAGTTCATGTCCCAGGCCTCGAGATGCATACCGGCAAACTTGGTCAGTTCTGCCAGTTCCTGCTCGGCGGGAGCGCGCGAGTGTGCAGACAGCTTACGCAGGAACGTGATGACCTGATCCGGCGTGTCGGCCATCTTGGTGGCTAGCGAATACTCGGCGTAGTTGCTGAAGCCCACGAGATTGGCGGCTTCGTGCCGCAGCGCCAGGATGTGCTCAATATTCTCGCTGTTGTCCCATTTGGCGTCGCGTCCCTGGTCCGAGCCTCGCGTTACCCAGCCGCGATACATGGCCTCGCGAAGGTCACGGGAATCGGCGTGCTTGAGCACGGCGTCGTACGTGGGGTAGTCAAGCGAAAGGAGCCAGCCCTCCAGCGACGCTGCACGAGCATCCTCGGCGGCTCGTGCCAGTGCTGCGGCAGGCAGGCCGAGCAGGTTGTCGGAATCGGTAATGTGGAGTGTCCAGGCATCGGACGCATCCTGAACGTTGTGCTCGAAGTTGGCCTGCGTCTCGGCAAGCTGCTGCATGATCGCCTTGAAACGGTCCTTGGCAGCTTCTTCGAGGTCGACGCCTGCCAGGTGGAAGTCTCGCAGGGCGTGATCAACGGCGCTGCGGCTGGCGTCACTCGCGTCAGCCGGCAGGTTCTCGCTCACTGCGGCATATGCGCGCTGCAGGTCAACGTTCTGTGATATTTCCGTGCCGTACTCGGTCAGTAATGGCAGGGCCTCTTTATAGGCCTCCCGCCAGTCCTTGGAGCCGAGTACACTCTGCAAGTGGCTGACAGGCGACCAGACACGACCGAGCTCATGGTCCATGTGCTCGATGGGAGCGACCAGCGCATCAATATTGTGAGCAACACCGGAGCTCAACAAATCACCGAGCTGAGCGCGGTTATCCTCGATCACTTTGCGGATCGCGGGCAACACGTGTTCTGGCTGAATCTCGTCAAACCGAGGTAGCGATGATGTGTCGAGCAAAGGGTTGTTCATGAACGCTTGATATCCTGTTATGGCGCCGCATATTAGCACAGGCTTATAGGTATAAACCGAAGGGTCGGCAACCCCAGGGAGACAGAAAGTGACGGAACGATATGACCTCATTGTAATTGGCGGCGGGAGCGGCGGGCTCGCACATGCACAGCGAGCGGCAGAGTACGGCGCGAAGGCCGCGGTCGTTGAGTACGGGCCACTCGGCGGCACCTGCGTGAACGTTGGTTGTGTACCGAAGAAAGTCATGTGGTACGCGGCACACCAGGCGCACGTATTGCATCATGCGGCCGACTACGGATTCGATGTCGAGGTAAAGGGGCATGACTGGGCTGGTCTCAAAGCCCGGCGTGATGCCTACATCGAGCGCCTGAACGGCATATATGAGCGCAACCTCGACAACAGGGGTGTCACTTACATAACCGGGCGGGCCCGACTGACAGGCGCCAATGCCGTCGATGTCGACGGACAAGCGTACGAGGCCGAACGCATCGTTATTGCCACGGGCGGCCGGCCCATGGTCCCGGAAATACCGGGCGCGGAGCTCGGCGTTACGTCCGACGGTTTCTTCGAGCTCGAAAACCGGCCACAACGAGTCCTGGTCGCGGGCAGTGGGTACATCGCAGTGGAGTTGGCTGGCGTATTCAATGCGCTCGGCTCCGACGTCCAGGTTGTGGTGCGCAAAGACAGCATACTGCGCAGCTTCGACTCGATGCTTAGCGAAGAGCTCATGCAGGCAATGGATAAGAACGGTATCGATCTCGAAACCGGCGTGATCCCGGCGTCTGTTGAGCAAACTGCCGATGGCATCGTTCTGCATGCAGAAGACGGACGTACATTCGGACCGGTAGATGCCCTCGTATGGGCCATTGGCAGATCACCGAATACAGGATCCCTCGATGCACAGCAGGCAGGCGTTGAACAGGATCGGCACGGTTTCATACCGACCGATGACTATCAGCAAACCAACGTCGAGAGCATCTTTGCGCTCGGGGACGTAACCGGGCGTGCCGCACTGACACCGGTCGCGATTGCGGCTGGCCGGCGACTGGCGGATCGTCTCTATGGGGGCATGGAAGGCCGTCACCTCGATTACAACCTCATTCCGACCGTTGTGTTCAGTCACCCCACGATCGGCACGATCGGCCTGACCGAGGAAGAGGCGCGCGCCGAGCATGGCGACGACATCAAGATCTACTCAACGGGATTCGTCGGTATGTACTACGCGCTCGGCAAAGACAAAGGGCGATCCGCGATGAAGTTGATAACAACCGGTGAGGATGAACGTGTTATCGGATGTCACGTGATTGGCGAAGGCGCAGATGAAATGATGCAGGGCTTCGCGGTCGCAATGCGCATGGGTGCGACGAAGAAGGACTTTGACGACACGGTCGCTATTCACCCGACGAGCTCAGAAGAGCTGGTTACGATGCGGTGAACTAAACGAGTAGGAGGCAGCTTTGCTGGCAACCCTCACCTGGAAACCGGCGCGCACGTTACCGCCGAAATCAGCCGCTCAGGTGTTAAAGTGTGGAACGGCTGCTACTGACCCATACCGGGCCGTCGCCAACCCGAACTATTCTTGTTTCGAATGCCGTGATTCACGCACTTTCTGTGAAAAGAGGCATTGATATAGCCGGGGGTCGCATCGGCTAAGACGGTCACAAGAAAACGGACACCTCGATGAAGAAACTCATACTTGCTTTGCTGATCACCAGCACCTCATTCGCACAACAGATCGATGACTTTGACTATTCTGAGGCGAACCGTACATTGATTCGTAACGGCGTTCAGGCGGTCTTGATGTGTAACGGCCTGTTTACCTCCCATCGTTCGCTCGAGCTAGTGTTTAAACAAGAGCTCGCCTACTTACCGAACGCTGTTGGCACTGTCGAAGGGGGTGAGTACCTGATCGACAAGGAACTGAAAGCTGTTGCCGTCGGCGGAGATGATTCGGGCCCGATCGTCCGCGCCGCATTTCGGGAAGGAATCGGCTGTGTCGTGATGGCGCCAGACCAGACCTTCGACGATATCGACAGGCTTCCTGTTCTGGACTTGCCGTATCCCGAGGGTGATCCAGCATCGTTGCCTTGGCCGGCTGGTGATGTTGTGGGGCAGAAATCGCTCCCCAAGAATGTCGATCCGGTGGCGCTTGCCGCCGCGTCCGACTGGGTCTTCGGTCGTGAATCGCCGGAACAAGTCACCTTGAGTCTGATAGTTGTGCACAAGGGTGAGATCATCCACGAACGTTACGCAGACGGCGTCGACATGATGACGCGTACACGAACGTGGTCGACAGCGAAAAGCATCGCGTCAACCCTGTTCGGCATGCTCGTCGAGGATGGTCGTCTCGAACTTGATGCGCCGCTTGGAATCTCGTGGCTTCCGGAACTCGAGAACCCGGAGAATGACCCTCGAAACAGAATTACGCTGCGTCACGTCTTGAATATGTCGAGCGGCTTGTACCCGGTTGATAGCTTCGGAATGGAATACGTGACGGGCTCCGGTCTTGCCTACTGGGCGGGAGCGGGATCGGCTGACGGTGCACGTCGCCGCGGTCTGGTTCGCGAACCGGGCGAATTTTGGGACTACGAGAACTACGATACCTTGCTCGCCGTGTACGCGATGAAGCTCGCGCTTGGCGACGCTGCGAGCTACGCCAGATTCCCAAGGACAGCGTTACTCGATCGCATAGGAATGCGAAACACGTTGGTAAGCACTGATCGTTTTGGGGACTTCATCTTGAGTAGCCAGGTCTATACGACAGCGCGAGACCTCGCCCGCTTTGGCCAGCTGTACCTGCAAAACGGTGTCTGGGAGGGTGAACGCCTAATCTCGGACGACTGGATCGAGTTTGTTCGTACCCCTGCACCTTCTACGTCGCACCGGGGTAACCGGTATGGCGGTCACTTTTGGTTGGTCCCGGACGATCGTGACGACATACCGAAATCTGCGTATGCGACTTCAGGGAATCGCGGGCAATACGTCGTGATCGTACCCTCTCATGATACGGTTATCGTTCGGCGCGGACTTGACTATGGCCAGCAGGGCTTTGACCGTTGGGCACTAACACGCGAAGTACTCGAAGCTATTGATGTCGACACTCAACATAGCGACTAGTGCAATTCTGTCTCCTGAGAGAAAGTCTGCAACTGAACTAAAGCGGACGCCAGGCAACTCTCAGAACAGCTGGAGGTTCACACCATCGAACGGGCTGCAAAGACTACGGAAGCGGAAATTAGCGGGTTCGGCATCGCGCCCACAAAATCTTGGCCTGTTCTTTCGCTGCTAACGCTTGTTGTATTGTTCGGCGCTTCAGCAGAAGCTGCTGACCAAGCTGATGCAGCGTACGTTGATCATATGGTTGATGTAGATGGCTTCGCCATTAAGGCCCGTACATTCGGTCTGTCGGATCGCGTCATTGGCGAACCTTTGATTATTTTTGAAAACGGATCGCTGTCCGCGCTTGAGTCTTGGGCAACCATCCCAGCGCTGTCCTCGGATTATGCGCCTGTCCTTCTTTATGACCGCGCAACTATTGGTGGCTCCGAATGGGATGGCAAGGTCGGAACGCCCAACCATGTTGCAGACCGTCTTTGGTCGCTACTTGATGAGCTTAATGCACCGCCGCCTTATATCCTTGTTGGGTGGTCATGGGGCGGAGACCTTATTCGATATCACGCTGCGCGGAATGCGGACGACATAGCTGGGTTAGTTTTTGTAGATCCGGCGTCGCATTCTCCAGCTGCACAGATTGAACTGATGGAGCTATTGGGCTTTGGCGAGGAGGGTCTGGAGCGGAAGATAACGTTCCTTAAGGAACAAGCCCAAACAGAGCTATCGCCGAAACAAAGAGCCGACATTCAGTATATCGACGAACTCCTGGCACAGAAAAAGGAACATGACTATGGGTCCGTTCCGCCGGTCCCGATGGTTGCGTTGGTCGCTGGACAACGAAGCCCACCACCCGCATCTGTCTTGGAGGAAATGAAGGCGTTGCCTGTCAGTATGCTTGATGAGCACCATGCTCTCTTGCCCGGAAAACTTGATCGGATCGAAGAGTGGGTTCGAGCATCCGACAATGGCCTCCTAATTTACGTTGATCAGTCAACGCACTATATGCAGGGTGATGAAACCGAACTTGTTCTTAGCGCGATACGGCGCGTGGTTGAGTTATCCGCGGAGTAGAATTCCGACGGATACCTACTTTGAAATCGAGTGCGAATGTCCGCTTATGGCCGGAAGCAGCCACCCGCCTGATTTGGGGTAAAATGACGGCCACTGACCCAAAGGAGCCGTTCGTCCAACGACAAGAAGCGGCCAATACTTGCCACTTAGCATTTCGTGCTGATCCTAAAGCGTGCAAACGAACCAAAGGATAATGTAAGTAAAATAATTGCAGTTAAAGTTCTTATTCAAATGCCCCACAAAAAGGTCGAAGGAGTGTCCACAGGGATACACTGTCTCCGAAAACTCTCACGTCGTCATCATTAAAGTCGGCAGCACCATCACACATATATGTGACGAGGTCCGTCTTCCACGAGACATCACAGCTAGAATTGTAGCTATTCTCAGCATCCAATCCCATGTCGCGGTACCAATTAAGTTCCTCTACAACTTGATTGTAACTTTGCAGCGCTCTGTTATATTCATTTACCGCCGATTCTTCTCGGGCAGCGGCACGGTTGTAAATCGGAACGTACGCATTGTATCCGTTGATGTTGCCCGAAGTCTCATAGATGCCCATTTGAAACTCAGCATCTCTCATATCTTCTCTGGCGTCACCAATGTTGTATTCCGCTTTATCCATCCTGTTTTCGATGGCCGACAACACGCTTCTCTTCTCTTTGACAACAGAGACTGCTTCTTCTGTGGTATATAGATCGCTTGAACATTCGAGGAATCGGCCAATACCTCGCTGATCCTTTTCGAATGTTTCAGCGAACGCGATACCAGCTCCCAACAAAAGCAGAAGACCAAGCGAAAATACTATAGTTGCGACGTTGCGTCTCATATCAAGTTCCTATTTTGCTTTTTCAAGTCGCATCTTGTTCTGGGAATCCGTTTTGGTCGAAGTTGTTCCTCAGTAGCTACTGCTTCCACAGCAATCGAACCGGTCTCATCAGAGAAGAACCAGGAAACACCATCGAACACAGCAAAAGCGCCATAGATACCTAGCATGGTGAATGCCAGTCCGAACACAATCTGTTTGCCCGACATCTGTTGATTCGGGCTTTCATCGGACTCTTACATTGAAGGCCCTGAGATGGCTGGACGGGCACTTCAACTGCGCATGAAGAACAAAGCTTCGAGTCGTTGGAAACTACTTGTCCGCAGGCAGTGTGTTCCACGTCGGCAACCTCGGCATGCGATTGAAACCACAGGCTAACTTAACGTGTGACTCGTCGCATATGTATCAGTAACCAAAGCGGACTGCGTTCACACTTATGCCGAAACTGCTGTGATCCCGATCACAGTGAAGCTGTTCTGGTTGGACGATCTTTAGTGGCGCAACGCTTTATTTCGAATACCGCTTTGAGGATTCAAATCACCACACCTACGTGACCCGCGTCACAGATTCCATGCAAGACAGTAAGAGATCTGGCAGTAATCGTAGCTGGCGCTAATTGGGTCGCCGCGGTTTCGTTATAATTCCAATCTCCGTTACCGGCAGCGAGATGATCTCGGCAGATGGTGTGAATATGATAAAGAAACTACCCATTATTCTTCCGCTCTTAGTAGCTCTTGGGTTTTGGCTGTATAAAGTCGGCAATTTTGTCGAGGTCGAGCAACACAATGACCGTGCCGATTTCAACAACGCTGTAGTGCGTGTATTGAACGACGTGAGGGAAGAAATTTCGGGATCGCGGCCATTCCTGGAGCAGTTTGCTCAGCTAGAGCAGCTGGATGAGAGCCAGCAACGTGGCATGTGGTTTCTGTTGGAGGATATGGAGTACGACTACCAGTCCGATCTTGATGCTGCGAAAGCAGAACTGCAGGAGATCGCCAGTGATGGTGGCGAGGAAGAGGCACAGTATTTCGCTGCGGCCGAGCAGTTGCTGAACTCCTATTCCGGCCATGCCGACGTCCACAATGGCTTGGCAGATACAATACGTAGCAAGACCCTGGACAATGAGAGGCTGATGGCCTTGATGGCGTCAGAGTTAGGTGCACTTGGCCAGTCAGAAGAGCTTGCTATTGAAAGATTTGAGCTGGCGCAGGCGCAATACATGGACGGCAATTGATCCTGACGAATAGATTGATTGCCGGAACCCCGGTGCGTTCGGGGACAGAGACGCTCAAAAAGATGATGACGATGTTGGTCTTGTTGGCCGGCGCCGTGAACGCCATTGCACATGAACCCCAATCGCAATGCAACCAGTCGCCACCGGTCGATCTCGCCACGTATGTTTTCGATGAACACTGCGATTCCTTCATTGACGAGCATGCCGCTTGCGCTGATATGTATAGCTCGCTAAAGGAACAGCTAAAACAGGATCTGCCGCGCTACCAGGCTGCGCGCGAGGCGACCAGCCGAGGACTAAGATGGACTTTGCTCGAATCCGATACCTATTCAAGTCGTATCGAAGTGCTGCGCGGTGACCGATCCCTGGGAACCTACAGTCTCAACTGCGATGTCAGTCCAGAAGCCAATGAACTAGAGTTTGATTTGTCGATCCACGAAATCAACCGAGCAGACATTGTGAGTTCGAAGAATGACGGCAGCTATCTGCTGGTCGTGGTTTGTAACCATGGGGCGCACAGCAGGGAGATCTCTATCTTTGACACAAGTCGCAGAAGCGATGAGCCAGCCTGGAGTAAAGTCGGAAGTTATTTCGCGGACTGGCAACTTATCGATGGCGATCTCTGCATATCCTACGATTTGCCATGCACTGACGATGTTTGCGATCAACCGTTTGTTACCACGGAAGTATCCTGGAACGCCCTGACAGATCAAGGTCTGATGGGATGTGGAGAGAAGTGACTACTATGAAAGCAATTGCGAAACTTTTTGTCCTTTGTCTCAGTCTTCATCCTATTGCCGCTCTAGCATCGGACGGTGGTGAAGACTTCAACAAGGGCAAGCTGGCGTACCAGGAAGAAAACTATAGTGAGGCCTTTCACTACTTCACCAATGCAGCCGAGACAGGCACGCGGACGCACAGTTTTGGTTGGGATCGATGTACCAGTCCGATGACTATGGTCTGCAAGCAGACTGGGCGAAAATGTATAGCTGGTTTGAAAGGGCCGCACAGAACGGTAATGCACGGGCCGCATTCGAGGTTGCGAGCAGGAACACAGGCAGCATGATATGGCCCGATGATGACTATTCAGAGACCATCCCCCTGCTCGAGCGCGCGGCGGAACTGGGACATGGCGAGGCCATGATTCGGCTCACTGCCATTTATGCGCCCAATCAAGAGCATCATGCCGACAAAGACAAGGAAGTCTATTGGATACAGCGCGCCGCAGAAGCTGGACAGAAAGAAGGCCAGTTTCAATTGTCGCAGATGTACTTCAAAGGCTATGGCGTTGAAAGGGACGAAAATGCGGCTGCAAGTTGGTTGCAGGCGGCTGCGCGGAATGGCCATGACGGTGCTCAGTACGAATATGGAATGACACTTTTTCGCGGCCTGCTGGGACAAGAAGTCAATAAGGAACTGGCCCTGGAATGGATCAAGCTGGCTTGCAGGAACGAAAACTCCGCGGCTTTTGGATTCCTGGGCATGGCGTTCCTGGCGGGAGATGGAGTCACCAAGGATACGGAGGTGGCGTACAGCCTTCTAGTTGAGTCCGTCAGACTCGGTGACGATGATGCCGCATTTAAACTAGCCGAGGTGTTCGCCGGCGGGGGGTTTGGCGAACAGGATGTTGAGACCGCGCTGACCTGGTTGCATATCGCCGAGAAAAGAAATGAGCATCCCGGGGTCGCGGCTGCGCGGGCGCATCTAAAGCGCGAGATTGGGTACGATTCGTATTTGCTCCAGGTGGCTGAAGAACGAGCGGATGCTTGTGTTCGAAGCGGCTTCGAGCAGAACTGGGAAGAGCGGAGATGCCGCACCGGCATACCGTCAGAGGAGGAAAGGCAAGCGACCAAAGCACTGTATGACCTGTTGTCCGGGAGCGACGAGTAGCCAAACTCCCCAGTGTCTTTGCCCACCGAGGATCCGTGAACTGGATCAACGATTTGTCGCACATTTCTACATGAAGTACACACCTACCCTGTTTCTGCTAGGCGTTTTGTCCGTGGCATTCGCCGACGTCGGCGGGTTTCCCGAGACCCTCGATGGTGACCCGCGTCACGTGCGTTCGAAGTCGTCACCAGCATGGCTCGAGGCCATAGGGAAAATTGTCACGACAAAGGGTGCCGCACTTGCAGAGGCATGCTCTGTCTCACTCATAGCTGACAGTCCCGAGAAAGACGGCGTGATAATCGTCGGTGCCGCTCACTGCGTTGATCACTGGGCAAGCGGCAACGGCGGATTCGCAGTGGGTAAGCACAGCATTACGTGGACGTCGAATGGCGGCGTGGCGGTGGAGCGCGCTATCGCGCACATATATGAGTCAGAAATGATTCCGGGAGATTATTTCATCGCCAAACTGAGTGCCTCTATACCGAGGACCTCAATCAAGCCATTGCTGAATGCGCCGTACGACTATTTCGACTTGCTTGATGAAGAGATTTTCGGCGTCGAGGCGGGCGGACCATTTGATCCGTATGCGACGATGGCGGGGTTTAGCGCCGACACTGGGCTCGGACAGAAGGGTGCAGTGCTGACCTACCACGAGCGCTGTCGTCTCAACGGTGGCATGTCCGGCATGAAGAAAGGACTTTGCTACAGTTATTCCGGCGCGTCCGGCGGTCCGGTTGTGGTCACCGTCGCGCTGGACGATATGAGCGATGAGGTATGGCAGACCGAAAAGCAGAGCTATTTCGTTGGATCGATTGTAGGCAGCGATGCCAGCGGTGATAATTCGGAGACCATGTTTACCGATACAACCTACTACACGCGAAAGCTGGATCCGATCCTGGCCGCGCACTAGTCGTTTCATTCGGAAGTGGTATCCCTCCTGGCGAACGGCTGCTCTTGGCCGCAAGCGGCCCATCGCAACACCACCAAACCCCCTTCTTGAGCGTCCGCTTTCGGTGACAGCAGACGTTCGCCTGATATCATGTTGAGAGGCTCCTGCAGGGTAAATATCTATGCTGAACTGGTATCGAGGCGCGTTGGCGGTAATCGGCCTGTCCGCACTTTATGCCGGAGGGCTCAACTCAATTCTCGCTTCTGGCGTTCTTGAGAAGTTCTATGGCGTTCAAATTTCAGACTCTCAGGTTTCTGCAGCGATAGATGTGCAGGTTCGTATCCTCGCCGGGCTGTGGACGGCAATCGGCATCTTCGTACTCTACTCGTTGCCGAAATTTTCCAGACACATTGTCGCGCTCCACTTTGTCTTCCTGGGATTTGCCCTTCAAGCACTGCCGAAGATGCTGGCTCAGGTTGGGGTATCTCTGGGCATGTCGGTGTGGGGCTACTTCGCCGCGATGCGCCAAGTGAAGACTACAGTCGTTACGCCGAAATCTTCATCTGTTTGAGCACAGGCGCCGTTTCAGGACGAACGCCACGCCAGATATTAAAAGACTCAGCTGCCTGCTCGACGAGCATTCCCCATCCCATGACGGAGCGTTCAGCGCCCTGTTCGCGCGCCCACACGCTGAATGGCGTCGGCTTGAGGCCATACGACAAGTCGTAGCACAGCGTATCAGGGCTAACGGCGGCGGACGGGTAAGGCGGTACCTCGCCTTTTACCCCCGCCGATGTCGCGTTGATAATGACGTCATACTTTTCGGTTACGGGCACGACGTTGAAGCGGCAGGCACTGACCGCACCTGAACGTGAGAAATGATTGGCCAGTATCTGTGCCTTATCCAGCGTTCTGTTGGCGATGCGAAGAGAGGCAGGTTGCATCTCGAGCAGCGGACCGATGATGCCGCGTGTTGCGCCGCCGGCACCCAGAATAAGGATACTGGCGCCCTCAAGCGCAATACCGAGGTTGATAGACAGGTCACGCAACAGCCCTATGCCGTCGGTGTTCTCGCCGTAGATTTCGCCATCGCGAAACGAAAGTGTATTGACCGCGCCGGCTGTGCTGGCTCGTTCGGTGAGGTGGTCGCAGATCTTCGCGACCTCACTCTTGTGCGGGACCGTGATGTTGAGACCCCTGCCACCGGTTCGCTGG
>Ga0265303_10001989_pt1 | contig 12687 bp, 22 predicted proteins | sample Helome_2_FD_192494 | JGI IMG/M metagenome (GOLD analysis project Ga0265303, IMG submission 192494) | Marine sediment microbial communities from subtidal zone of North Sea - Hel_20160317 (Illumina Assembly) | ecosystem: Environmental > Aquatic > Marine > Subtidal zone > Sediment ...
CCCCAGGACAGGCCAGCTAGACCCCCCAGGCCCGTTTAACAGGCCAGATCCCAGGCTACCCAGGCCAGGCCAGCAAGACCCCCACAAGGCCGTCCACAGGCGGCCCAGGGGCGGCCTACATAGGCCCGAGGCCCCAATACAGCCGGACCCCCAGGGGCGGCCCCAGAGCCCGCTTCTAGGCGCAGGAAACGACGTGCCCAGGGATTGGCCTATCAGAGCGACCCCCCATAGCCCGTCCAAGACCCCTATCATTCCGCGTGCTTACAGACCGAACCTAGAACGTGCGCCCTAGACACGTGTTCCTCAGATCGCGTGCATCAACCGTGACACGGTTCTGTTTCACGTGAAACGAACCCCCCGAGGTCAGAGCCACCAGCGCAGAATGTGCGCCCACCAAGGCGCGGGCTTCTCACGCGGCTTCCACTTGCGCTCAGTCCGACGGTCCACCGTCCGGCTCTACGGGCGGCGTCTCCTCCGGCTCGCCCACGGGCAGGTTGTCGATGGCCTCTCCCACCGTCTCGCTCACTGTGGCACCTTGCTCACAGCCGACGGCTCGGAACACGCCAGCGGCAGCTCCCGCAACCGCGACAAGGATGGCAGCGACCATCGCCCACTTCTTCTTCGACGGGCTCATAGGGTGGCTCGCAGGATGAAGTAGAGCGCGAGCGCACCGACGACGGCGAGCCCAGCGATTTTCAGTTTTCGATTGTCCAACATCTCGTTGTTTCCCCTTGTGTGCTGTTTCGAGAACCCACCTCGGCCCCCCAGGTCAACCCCCCGGTCGAACCTGAGAGGCCGCCCTCGCGAGTCGCTGTACCCCTACCAGGAGCAGCCTCGCGCATCGGCGCTCGCCCGCACGAGCCACCCCAAATCACTTTCGGCTCCAGCGCGTGATTTGCTCACGCAGCGCCTTTCGCCAGATGCCGTTTGTCTCTCGTTCGACCTTGGTGAGCGAGCGCCCAAGCATGGGGTTCTTCTTGATCCGCACGAAGGGCCTGCTCATGTCCCAAATCATATCGAGCTTGGGCTTTTTCTTACTGCCCGAGAGCCGGAAGATGCCTTTGCGTCGTTGGAGCTCGAGGAACACGTACTTGGTCCCGGCTGCTTTCGCTTTGCGAATGTTGGCGCTGTTCCGGCTCCCTCGGCTTCCGCTTTTCACCCGCTGTTGCAGCTCGATCATTCGGAGCTTGTTGGGGCGTCGAACCACTTTGCGTCTTGGCCTTGCGGCTCGACCTTCTCCAGAAGCGACCGTCGTTGGGATGGGCTTTCCTTGGGCGCCTCGACGGTTGAGCAGCGCACCGAACTCCTGGGTTTTCATGTAGTCCGCTTCGGAGCCGACAACGGCGTGCATCTCGTCGACCTTGAAGGTCCCCCTGGTCTGCTCGACCAAGATGCTTCGCGTCGTGTACTGGTTGCGAAGCGTCATGGTCTTGCGCGCATCGGCTTGCCACAAGGCACGGGTTCGAAATGCCGTTCGGTTGATGGCATTCCGGCTGGCGAACGGCATGGCCTTCCAGCGGAGCTGCTGGAGCTTGTCGGTCAACTCCTCCGTGCTGAGTCGGAACAGGGCGGGGTCCATTTGCATTAGGTCGTACCCCCGATGTGGCTGACGAAGGCCTCATCGGGGGCACTGTGCGCAATTCCCGTGTTGAGGAGAGAACCGATGACGACTCGGTTCGAACGCGACGCTAGCATGGCCCCAGCGTAACTAAAAGACAGGCCACCGTTCAACGTCTACGGCTGACGAAACCCGTTCCTCGGGCAGCTCCATCAGATACATGGCCATGAGCTTGCACTGCACAATCAGGATTCGCTCGTAGCTCGTCGAGACATCCAGCTTCGGAAAGCGGCGCTCGGAGTGGTAAAGGTCGTGGCAACCACGGCACACACTCACCGTGAACATGTCGGAGTGTTTTTGATTCGTTCCGTGTCGTGTGACGCTCCTCGGAATGTCCAAATGCGCAACGTGGTGGGGCTCCGAAGGGGGACTCTTCTGGCACCCGACGCAGGGAAAACGTCGCACGAACGCAAGGTAGTCCAAGGAACGCCACGGGGGCTGTTTCGGTATCATCATCGCCGTGGTCGCCACTTGCAGAAAGGCTCCCCCAAACTGCGTGTCGCGGCAACAAACTTCTTGCCACGCTCACCGAAGTACAGAAGGGCACTCGGAAAGGGCGCGCTCGACGGAGCTCCAACGAACCGCACCCGGCCGGAGAACTCCAGATGACCCAGCGCGGCCAACTGCATCCGCGCGTACCACTTGGCGCCTGGGCGAGCCCCGACGAGGGCGATGATCTCGGCACGCTCCGACTCCCGGACGATGGCGCGCGACCAATGCGCCATCATCGAGTACGGCGGATTGACGAACACGAGCCCTTGGTTGTGCCAGGGCGCCTCGAGCCCATCCGCCTCGCGCGTGTAGAACCTGGCGGCTCGAACCGGGTTCCCCTCGTGGGTGCATGGGTCAAGCCCAATCGGCTCGAAGGCGCGCACCGCATCGAGGATGTACTCGGGCGTCTCCCAATCATCTTTGCCCCCGGTGAGCGCGCTCCGATGCTCGACGCGCGGCCTCTCCACATGCACGACGTTGCCGTCCCGTGCAGACACTTTCATGCGTTTGTCCACTGTTTCCCCCAAAATGTTCAGAATCAATCCCCAAAATGTCCCCAACTAAACAGATATTCAGATGGGGATAACTCAGTCAGTCTTCGGCGGTCTGCTCAGGCGTCGGGAAGACCTTCCGGGTCGGCGAGGATGGAGCGCCATCGGGCGGGCAGCGCAGCCAGGTCGCGCGTGTTGACTTGGGCGGCAAGGTTCCGCTGCTGACGGTAGGCCACCCGATCCCGCCAGTTGTCCGGCACCTTGAGCCCGAACTCCGACGAGAGGTAGCGGGCGAGGTTGCGGCGTATCTGGCCCTCCTCGCCCTCGGTCCCGAGCGCCTCGATGGCCCAGAAAAGCCCACGCACACGGGATTCGTTCTCGAACTCGACTCGGTTGACCTCGGCCGCCCATTCGAGCAGCTCGCGCGCCGACTCGATGGCCTCGGCCTTCTCCGAGAGGCCCTGCTTCCGCATGGCGACGATGGCCTTGTCTGCCGTACCGGGTTCGATACTGCTCCTCAAAAGCCCTAGACCGGCCCGTACAGCCGACTCGCCCCTCGGATGGGTCAGACATCGGGGAGGGGTCCCAACGGCCGACAGGCGCCGGAATGAGGCCCGCTGCGTCCACGTCTCGCGAGCCAGCTCGAAGCGGGAGAGCTGACCGGGGAGCCCAGCCTCGAACGGATTGCCACCGAACAGGGTCGGTGGGCCGCCACGCTCGCTCACAGCAGCCCCATGCGTTTGAGCAGCGCGCGGTCCTCGTCGGTCGCGCCTCCGTCCGGCTTGGCGTAGTTGTCGAACGTCCCGGCCAACGCCTTGGGATGGTGGTTCCACTCCCTCGCTTTCTCAGAAGCAAAATAGTGGTCGAGAGCCCTCGTGAGTGCCTTTTCAGGCTCCCGATGGCATCTGGCCGCACGCGCGATGTCGAGATGGTGCTGGTAGTGCTGGCTCATGTGCAGCTCCAGGATGTCCGGGTAGGTCTTGAGGTATCGCTTTCGGTACGCATCGAAGGCCCACCGGGCCAGTTGGGCTGAGTCGTCGAGGGGTCGCAGCTCGACGACCGGCTCGCGCGACCTACCTGCAACCACTTGATCTGTTTGAGAGGGTATAGGCTTGGCTTGGCTAGGCTTGGCTCTGTTAACCGTGGACACCACGGGGGAGTCCACCGTGGACTGAGCCTTCTTTGCGCGCCACCGAGCTTTCTTTTCCCGTTCGTTCTCGCGGGTTTGGGTGATTTGGGCCTTGGACGGGTTCCACTTCAAGAACATGGGGATTTCATAGCCGGGTTCGTCACGAACCGTTCGTAGAAACCCCACGAGTTCGAGCTGAACCGCCAACGAACGGCGCTTGCGAGCGCTCGTGAAGTTGTTCACGGGCAGGCTCTTGGGCAGGCGGCCGTCGGTGAGATGTTGGCTGCAATACGAGATGCAGTGCAGGAAGAAAGCTTGGGCTTCGAGGCGCTTGGCGGGTGGAATGGCCTCCCAGGCTGGGTCGGTGTGCCAGTTGTCATCCAGTTTTGACCAGACCACGTGGCCCCCCGGCTGCTGGCTCGAGCAGCTCGATTGCGGTGACTTGTCCGTCTGTCCCCTCTTCGATGGCCTTGGCCACCAAATAGTTGCTCGTGGGCTCGCCCGCCCTGAGCCGTTTGAGCGTCTGGAACGACACCCCTGTCCGTCGGTGAAGACAACTGATGGTCCCCCTCGGCTTCCCCTCAAACCACGTCTGTAGATTCATTGACCTCGGCTAACACAAGGATGGTTGTGCAGCCAAGTATCATGATTGCGTCTTGCACGTCTGTTCAGCCTATGGGAGCGTGTAGGTATGAATACCCCGCAGAACCACAAGACCGGCAAGCTCGCCAAGACCCGTGAGGGCGCGCTGGTCCATGACCACTTCTCGCGCGAGGAGCTGAACCTGCTCAAGCGCACGATCGCCGTCGGGGCCACCGACGATGAGTTTCGGATGTTCGTCGCGATCTGCAATCGCAGCGGACTCGATCCGTTCGCAAAGCAAATCTACCTTATCAAGCGAAAGCGGTGGAACGCGCAGACGCAGAGCAACGACGAGTACGCCTCGATTGAGGTGAGCATCGACGGCGCGCGGTTGATTGCCGAGCGGACCGGCGAGCGCAACGGCGAGGAAGGGCCGTTGTGGTGCAACTCGCTCGGGGAGTGGTTCGATGTGTGGACGCCCGACGGGCCGCCGAAGGCCTGCAAGATGAGCGTGTACCGCAAAGGGCACGAAAGACCGTACACCGGCATCGCCTATTGGAACATGCACGCGCAGACCAAGCGCAACGGGGAGCTGACCGCCATGTGGGCGAAGGGCGGCCCGAACATGCTCGCGAAGTGTGCGGAGCGGCTTGCACTGGCCAAGGCGTTCCCGGTCGAGATGGCGCAGAGCGAGCCGGAGACGGAGCTCGAAGCGGCGCCGCTGCTCGAATCGGGCTTTTTCCCCACACAAACAGAGCATTGGTATCGCGCGGCGAAGTTTGCGGTGACCGAATCGCGCTCGAAGGGTCCGAATGACGAGAAGCTCATCGAGCGCTTCTGGGCGAGCTTGGACGACTGGTGGAACACGCACGGCAAGACCGTGGCCCGACTGGTGGAAGACCTGAATGAGCCGGGGGCGCTCGAAGACTACAAAGCGCTCTGCTCGTACATGCTCGATTCGGGGATGTCGCTTGGCATCCCGAGAGCCGCGTTGGTGGAATACCTCGATGCGCGTGAGCACAACTTCGAGGTGAAGGTGAAGAAGGCATCCGGGGGGTGAACATGGTCTGGTCTGTAATCCGAAATGCTGCGGCGTGCGCCTCGTGTGGCGTGGTCCTCGAGATCCGAAAGATGATCGAGAACGAGAACATGGAGTTCTTCTGCTCCGTTCGGTGCATGGAACGGTGGGAACGGCTCCAGCTCTACACCGAGCGCGACACGATGTCGCATACCGAACCGTGCATCGAAGAAGTCTGTTGACCGATTCGTGAACGACCCGTCACGATGAACATTCTTGGCTGCTTATCATCGACTGCGCGGGAGCTTGGAAAAAGCCCTTGAGGAGCTAGAGCTTGCGCTTGAGGGCGAGCACGCCGCGCCGACTCGTATGATGCTGCTCAGGCTGCACTTTCTTGCCCAGGCGGCGCTCGATGCCGCGAATCGGTGGCGCAAGAACGAGCGCAACGCCCCGCATTAGCCAACGGCGCTGGTTCGCAGCCCACCAATCCAGCTCATCGCATGGGTGCCGGGGCACGCATCCTTCCGGTGACCACCGTAACGGTCAGCCTCGCAGTGGCCGACGATGTGATCTTCGCAAAGGCCGAAGCGGGCAACGGCCCACGGCACGGCGTCCGCGAGCACTGCAAGCTGATGGTCGCTCGGAGGGTGTTTGCTCAAGGCACCTTGCAGACAGATGCTCCAGCCTCGTTTGTTGAGGCCGCCCGTGTGCCAGCTCCGCACGTTGTCCTGTTGGCCTCGAAACCAAACGCGACGGCCCGCATCATCGAGCACCTCGCCGTACGGAATCCAGGCGTGGTAGGGGAAACCAGGCCAACCGCTTGTTCCGTCCCTGTTCTTGCGCTGTGTGACCACGAACCGCGCGCTGTTGCGCATCCCATCATAGGCTTGGTGGTGTTTGGATAAACGTCCCGAGTGATGGACCACCAGGAGGTCAATCCCATCCACGTGTCTGCGTCGGTAGCGCTCGTGGCGGTGTGTGGGGAGCAAATGGCTCACGTCGTACAACGCGCTCTCGCCGGTTGCTTCCTCGAAACGGGCTCGTTCAGGGACATCGGACATGGGCTGCCTCGCTCGCTACGCTGTGTGAAGGGGGGACGCGATGGCTGTACGGGTGTTCTACAGGTTCTTGTTTTGGTTGGTTCCGATCTGGTACGGGCTCACGTTGAACGCGACACGGCTCCGACGATGGCCGCCGCTGCCTCGCTTCTACCAGGCCAAAGAGATTGCGGAGGAGCTGGAGTGGGGCTCGCACTGGCGGCCCGACCCGCTCCGAGGCGTGCTCGACGTGGTGATGGACCCACGGAAGATGCAGAACCGGATTGATGCCGGGGAATCGGAGTTCGGGGATTGCGACGACCACGCGCTCTATTGGGCGACGGCGTTGCTCCAGAGCGGACTGGCCGACCGTGCATGGCTCGGGACCGCTTGGTACGGGGAGGGCCACGTCGTCTGCGTGTTCGACAAGGACGGCGAACGGTTCTGGACCGACTACGGGATTCCGAAGCGCGTTCGGACTGCATGGGATTGGGCCGTCGCCGTGGGGCGTGAACGCGGCAAGACCTCGACGTGTGCCGGGATGCTCCAAGTGAAGCTCCGACCCAACGGAGCTCCGCGTCTGTGTTTCGTTCGAGGGCTGGCAAGCACGACGAAGCTCTGACATCAGCTTCCTGTCAGCCCGACGGCGAGCGCGGTGACGAGGCCGCCCACGAGGACGCCCCCGACACCCCAGAGCCACCGGCCCCGCTTGCCGCGCTTGACCTGCTTTTCGAGATCGGCGGTTCGGAGTTGGTACAGGTCCGTGGCCTTGGTCGCGTGGGTGTAGGCGCCGCTCTGGAGCGTGTACGCATCACGGAGGGCGAGGTTCTCGTTCTTGGTGAGTCGCAGGCGTGACTCGAGAAGGTTGACCCGCTCGAGAAGCAGCGGATGTTGGTCGACGATGCCCGCAAGGCGGCGTGCGTCGGCGAGGTCAAAGCACAGCTCAGGGTCGCTCGACGGGGGGACAATCGTCGTGGACGTAACGGAGTCTTGCGCTTTGGTATCCGAGGGCATGAAACTGTTTGACAACAATGTGAGCAGGACGGTCGCGGTCGGCACGGCGGCGCGTGTCCATGAGCAGGTTGCGGTTGGTCTTGAGGTCCTGGTCAAACTCCTTGTTCACTTTCGCTAGTTCGTCTGCGGTGTCCTTGGCATCAGCGGCCCGCGTGTCGAGGCCGGTGGCTTCTTCGAGGTGACGTTCGATTTGGTGTTTTCGTTCAGAGTCGATACGGCCTCGCTGTTCTGCCCGCATGTCCACCACGTAGAACGCGCCCGCCAGCAAGACGACGAGGACGAGCGCCGATGCAAGGAGTGTGGACGTATCCATCTCATGTTTCATCTTTTCGGCCTGAGCGTATCACCCGGAAGCGTGAGGTTGGCGTTGTACCTGCTGTGGGCGATGCCTTGGGCGATGGCCCACCCGATGAGCCCGAAACCGCTGGCGACCGTGTAGTAACTCAGCGTGAACAGGAGGCTCCACTGCCGGTCGAGGGGGTCCGGGAACGGGATGGCGAGCAGCCAACTGCACGCCAGGTACAGGATGGGCTGGAACTCTCGAAGGACGTGCATGAGGCCGCCCCGCGTCCCGTCTGGCCTCGTGGCGGCCTCGGGCGTGAGCACACGGCGGTCCAGGACCAGGCTCACGTAGCCGTAGAAGACCGCGATGGCGACAAAGGGCAGATGGGCTTCGAGGGACGAGATCACCGCTTGTGCCGCCTCTCCAGCGCCTTGAGGCGTTCGTTCTGCCGCTCGTCAGGGCTGGTGAAGCACTTGAGGGGCTCACCGTGGGCCGACTCGTCGTTGGTGTGCAGCTCGAGCTGGTGCTTCAAGTCGCCGATGAGGATGCGCTGCGCCTCGACCTGCGTCTTGAGGCCGTCGATTCGGGCGTTGTCCCAGAAGCCCGAAAGGCCCGCTGCCCCGCCGAGGATGACCAGGACACTGATGAGGATGGTCCACTTGCTTCGGATGTCGTCCAGGCCGTCGACCTTGGCCTCGATGCGCTCCAACAGCTCCTTGGTGGTGTATTTGACCGTCGGAGCAATGCTTCGCTCAGTCATCTTTCCTCGTGAGCCGCACGTCGCACATCTGACAATACTGCTTGAGCTTGGCGGCGCTTTCGAGCCGCCCGCGTCTTCGGCCCTCCTCGTAGACGGCTTCGACGGTGGCTGAGATGAAGCGGAACGACTCTGGCATCACGTGTGAACCCAGGATTCGACGCAGGTTCGTCATGGCCTCCAAAACGAACTTGTCCGTCACGGCGCCACCGGGATCTCGACCCGGATGCGAATCACCTGCGAACGGAACGGCTCGCCCCCTGTGCTGTCGCCGAACCCTTGAACAATCCAACGCCCCGCGTCCTCCAAGACGCCATCGCCATCGGTGGTCGTGTAGGTGAGGGTGCTCCCGTCGACGGCGATGTTGGCGCTGAGGGTGACTTTGGTGTTGGTGTCCTCGTTCTCGAAGCGGAGCGAGAGGTTGGTGGCACTCGCAAGCTCGGTCGAGGGGATGGGGGAAAGCCCCCGGTAGACCGGCAGGACGTAGGTGTCCCCCTTGTGACCGACGTAGACGTTGGGGATGACCGTGGCGGTCCCGTCGCAGACCGAGGTTCCTGGCGTGCCGCCGCCGCCACCGAGGCCGTCGCAGCAGGCGTCGATTTTGCCCTCGATGGTGGCCAAACTGTCGACGACGACCGTCAGGTCCGTTCCGCCGACCTGCTCGACCAGGGTGGAGACTTTCTGCACAAACAAGACTGTGAAGCCGCCAAGCGTGGGCTCGTAGCGATCCCACGTGGGCGGGTCGCTGAAGAGGTTGCCGCTCACGACTAGCTGGTGGTCGGTTTCGGCCGGCCGGAATTTCCACGGCTCCAGGAGAAAGAACGTGCTGCCGAGGTTCTCCGTGTCGCTGATTTCGTCGCCGCCGACGACCCGGAAGGCCTGCGGAAGCCCTCGTCGCTGTGGGTCCGCGAGCAGCCAGTCCTTCCATTCGGAGTAGACCTCGCGCCATTCCAGCTCGTTGTCGCCGCCTGTGTCGATTTCGACGATGCGGAGGTTCACGGGGTCGAACGTCACAATGTCAGGCATGAACTACTCGTGGCTCCCTTCCCCTTTGAACACGGTTCCTTCCATGATGTGAAGTTGGATCACGTCGCCTGCATCGTAGTCGGTCATGTCCCAGGCGTATTTGGCCAGCGCCTCGAACGTCTCCTTGGAGAGCCCAGGCGAATGGTCGAGGCGAACGAGCTCGGTTGGGCCGGATTCGTCCACGACCCTGCCGTAGCCTTCGTGAATGTGAATGGTCAAAACCTGAGCCATGTCTCCTCAGTTGGGCATCGCCGTGTTGCAACGGGTACAAAAGACCCACGTGAGCGCACCGTCGCTCACCACGTCACTTGGTTTTGTGCAGCGTGGGCAGTTGGCCGTCTGCCCTGTTTTCTTCATCTTCGGAGGCAATCGCATGACGACCGACTGCTCTTTTTCATGGATGGAAGTGGCCGTGTGGACGATCTGATGCGCGATGATCCGCACCGCACGCACGGAGGGGTCGTGGACAATCTTGTCAGCGACGATCATGGCCTCGTTCTCGCTCTTGGCGCGTGCCTGCTCGACCCAGGTTGCCCCGACCTTGATTTCGATGACGAAGAACGTCGTGTGGCGCTCCCAGAGCTTGTTGGTCATGGGTTCCTGAAGTTGCCGTCGGGTTGTTGGTTGAGGTTGACCGTGGCGTCGGCGGAAAAGCTACGGTTTTCAAAACGGATGGGCTCGTAGCCCTTTTGGATGGCGACGATGTTGTACGCCACGCCAGACTGCAAGGTTGCCACCCACGGGTCCGCTGTCGTGGTTTCGATGCCGTCCTCCTCAGCGCCCGTCGAATCGACGTAGACACGGATCTCGGTCCCGACCTCAAAGTTGGTGAAGCTCACAGAGATGTTGGCCGTGACCGTCGTCGAGGCGCTTGTGCCGTCTCGGTACGAGTGCTCTGTCACTGAGCCGCCGCTGACGACCGAGATGGCGACTGCCCCGGCCGTGTTGTTGTAGATGCTGCGGTCGTTGGCGGTGCCCGCTTGGAGCGCGTAGCCGGTGAAGCGGTTGCCCGTCGAAGTCTGGCTCGCCACGCGCGGGGTTGTCAGCTCGATGGCGTGACCGTCGGAGAACGCAAAATCGCAGAACCGAATGTCGCCAAGGTCGTCCGTGGTCATGAAAGCCACGCCGTCTGCCGTGTTGGCATCGAGGATGGCGTTCTTGAGTTGCAGGCTGTTGCTCACCAGCGCGCTCGACACGTCCCGGTACTGGCACGAAATGACTTCGACCGCTGCGTCGTCGAGCAGGAACGCGCCACCGTGTCCGAACTGGACGCCGTACAAGCCAATGGCATCGAGGTTCGGGTCGTTGAAATCCATGTCCCAGCGAACGCCAGCGGCGGCGGCGGTGATGACGCCGCCCTGTGCGCCCACTGCGTCATTCCCCGAGCCGGTCTTGGCGCCGAGGGTGACGTTGGTCGTCCCCCCGGAGTTGCCGAGCGCAGAGAGCTTGTAGAGGTCCGACGGCGCCCACTCCTGGTCCTCCCACAAGATGAGCTGGTCAGTGTCCGCGAACCCGTGCGTGGTCGTGTCGTTGATACCGATTTGAAGCGGGGTGTTGATGGTCCACGACCCACCGGGACCTGGCTTGAACGTGCCCGCGCTCGAGCCGAGCTGAGTGAAGATGTCTGCGAAGTCCCAATCGGTCGTGCCGCCGTTCCGGCCCTCGACAATGATGCCGGGGCTCCCATCGGGCAGCCGACGAATCTCGTCTATCCACGTGTTGTCGACCGTTTTGGTCATCACGGTGGCGGTGACGGCAGTGAAGCCGACGTGCTGGATGGCGCTCGTCGCAGGCGCCGTTCCCCCGGTGTTGCTCGGCGTGCCCTCAATGTCCACCACGAACTGCGTCCACCCGCCCTCGACCGACGTGGGCCACGAATCGTTGCCGCCCACGTAGAACTCGAAGAAGTCGGAAGTGGACGGCCCGGTGAAACGGATGGTGAGCCCACCGTTTGCCTTCGTGTCCAGCAAGCCGACGATGCCGCAGTTGATCCAGATGTAGAAAACCTGGTTCGCCCAGTTTTGGGTTGCCCCCGCGTTGTAGAGACAGCCACGGCGAGAGCTGGAAATCTGCTCGGCGATGGAGCCGGAGCCCTCGATCTTCACATCGGTGTCGAGCGCCACGGACGCGCCACCGCCGCCGACGGCGACGACCCAGTTGGTTGTTGCGTTGGCGCTGTCTACAAGCGTTCGGTTGTCGGTGATTTGGTTGGCCATCAGATGGTCTTGAAAAGCCTGTCATACAGGACGATGGCGCCAGCGTGATGCGAGTAGAGGTGCGCCCCGTCCGATGGAATCGAAACCGTGGGTGCTCCTGGGTGGAGGTGGGTGTTGCTTTCGTGGTCGGGGCCAAAGACGTAGCAGGCATCTTCTGGGTGCGTGAACGTGACGATAGACTGCTCGCCATCGGGAACGACAATCACCCGCGCCGCATCCTGTGGGAGCACCGTGGCGTCGCGCCAGACCTTGAAGCCCTCCCACCAGTCTGGAATGGGACCGCAGCAGCAATACGGAACGTGTCCTGGAAACCCTGCGAGCAACGACGCCCAATGGTCGAGGCTCGCAGGGTCGTGTTCCGGTGTGAGAACAACTCCGAACACGGTTGTTTCCTTATTGGTTCAGGAAGTTTCGTTCAATCTGCGAGGTGACCGGAATGGTCAGAGCGCTCGTCGAAATCGTTTGCACAGTGGACTGTGTGTACTGCGCCGTTGTCTGCCCGATGGCTCGAGCTTGCACGTCAGCATCGGTGCTGGCGGTTCGACCGCCTTGGACGTTGTTCGAGTAGTCGAACGAGAAGCTGAAATCGGCCGAAGCCAATCCAGTCACGTCCGCGTTCAGGTTGTCCTCGACGATGATGTTGTCTGGCGAGTCGATGGGGTACTCGTCAATGTCCCCAGCGGCGCTCGACGTGGTGGTAATCGTTTCCGAATCGTAGCGCGTCACGCTCCATTGAGACGTGCTCGTTTCGGCGGTGACCTGGTAGATGCCGTTCATCGCCGCATCAGCCCCGGTGAGGCCACCGACGCGCACGTACTGCCCGGCCCCTACATTCAAGGCGGAGAGGTTGGCGCCCGTGCTATCGAACGTCCCGTCGGCTCCAGTGCCCGCTGTGATGATGAGGTCAGTGACGTTCCTGGTCCGCGTGAAGTCGAAGAACAAGGTGTACTCCGCCACGGTGTCGTCGATGAGGGTCTGGTTGAAGTCCAGCGTGACCGAGACGGTGAGAGGCGCGTTCCGCTGC
>Ga0265303_10001991_pt1 | contig 12682 bp, 8 predicted proteins | sample Helome_2_FD_192494 | JGI IMG/M metagenome (GOLD analysis project Ga0265303, IMG submission 192494) | Marine sediment microbial communities from subtidal zone of North Sea - Hel_20160317 (Illumina Assembly) | ecosystem: Environmental > Aquatic > Marine > Subtidal zone > Sediment ...
CCATAAATGCTGTTGCCATCATTAAAATAAAAATAATAACTCCAAAACACCATAATAATTGTCTTGGGTGCATATAAGAACCATAAGATAAACCTCGAAAAATGTGACAATATACTAAAATAAAAAACATAGATGCACCATTTGCATGAATATAACGAATAAGCCAACCATGTTTAACATCACCAAATCCATCTAAAAATTCAGATGCAAAATTATACTTTTTTTGATTTATTGAAAAAAATATCACGTTTAAATTTTATAATTAATGGTATTGAATACCTTCTCCACCAATAAACAGTAATAAATAGAAACAACCAGACAACATTCACAAAGTGTCAATATCAAGCGGCAGACTCAAATCCAAAATAATGCGTGTTTGTAAAATGATTAAATATTATACGTACTAGAGAAACAAATAAATAACAAGTATTTATAAAAACATGAAATCCATGAAAGCCTGTTACCATATAAAATTATCAATGCTACAGCCACTGAGATAATCTAAAGCCGAAGCATCTGGATAATTCCACATCTGATAACATTTTGGGGAGGTTTGTGGTTTCAGATCTTTCTCTAAAATAATATAGTATGATTTAACCAACAACTCTTGTTTGATCTTACCTTGAGGATCATTAGGAAAAAGGTGGCGGGCCATTCTTTCTAATTGCCCGTCGAATTGGTCTTCTCCAACATAACCTCGAACCTTGATCAATATCTCTTCAAACTCTTTTGACGTGTTGTAATTAAAAAATTGCATGAAAAATTTTGGATCCCAAAAACTTTCAAGGTTTTTCATAGGGATATTTCCATATAGCCAACGATGAGCCACACTATCAAAGCGTCCATAACCCTCTGCGATAGGATAAACCTTATCGTAACTATTTGAAAATGGGACCCCCAGTTTGAACTCATAATTGGCGCTCCCAAAGGTAGCAAATCTCACCAACATCCTTAACCCCGTAGTTGAGTTATCTGGGTTGGCTGTAAGATCGAAAAGGTTGCTGCTACTAGATAAAAAAGGATAGCGCTCCTTTAATAATTCTAAGGTGTGTACCTCAGAATTAAAAACTCCATATCTAGACAATTCATAATGTAATAAGGGGCAATTGTCTATGAGTCGTAGAATATAGGAAATTTCTTGGACCTGCAGTCCGTACACCGATTTGTGGGCTGTAAGGCAACTACAGTGATTATGTACTACCCATACCATATTAAGTTCTTCCCCAGGTATACATGGTCCTGCCCAAAAAACCCCAGCCGCATCGTAGTCTATTAATACACTAAGCCGATTTTCTACGCGGCTTATTGGCATATTTATGATGCTTACCAACTGATCATTGACAATTCGATTACAATACTCCTCAAAATTGTCTATTTTATGTTCAGAAAGCAAGATCCCATTATCGGGAATACCAGCGAAATTTATACCTTCCCCAGAAACTGGTATAATTGGATCTGGATCTACCTCCATACAACTACAAATTTTGGAACTGGTTATTAACCCTAACCAACAAAATAAATCTTCCAAATTTATAGTTATATTATAGATTAAAGATGAACCAAATAAAAATAAGCCCGACCAAAAAGCTCCTATAATAAAATATTTTAAACCTGCTTCAATAGAAAATGTAGAATTTTTTTTAAATGCTGCCAACACATAAAAAATTATACTTTGCAGTATTACAGCTAGATAAGCTGTAATTAAATCGTTTGCCGAACATAATAAAAACAAACCTAAAACAATAAAATCTGCTACAAGAAGCCAATAACAAATTTTAAAAAAATGGTTTATTTTTTGTTCCACTAAATATTGTTGAATCATTAATAAACAAATAAATGAAGCAATTCCTATCAAAATTTTTGACACAAAACTTAAATAATCATTTGCAACACTATTGCTAAAACTTAAATAATTTAAAACAATTAAATTATCGTTTATAAGCAAAAAACAAGTCATAGTTAAAATTAATACTCCTAAATAAAGCATTGAGTTTTGAATGAGTGGATATTGATTTCTTTTATTAAATGATAAAAATGTTCCATAAATTACGAGGTATATAATACTAATACCTAAGAATAATTCAGAAAACATTCCCATTTCTTTAATTTTTATTGTTTCAACGATCATTTTTTAATTAAAAAAAAAGATTAAACATTATTTCTAGTTAACACTACGTTTTCATATTTCCTTGAAAGTTGTTTAAAACTCATTTGATTTTTTGATTTTTTATGCGAAAAATTCATTGTTAGCACAACAGCTCCAATAACAGCTAAAAATAAAATTAAACCTGCTATTAAAAACTGCAATACATAATGAGTATAGATTATTTGTCCGATTATTTCAACTTCTGTTAATGAATCTAGTTTGTTATACCAATTTTGATATGAATTGAATAAAAAAAAATTTTGATGATAAGGGTTTGCTTCAAAATTTTTAAATACAATTAATATTATTTCAATTAAAAATACTGCACCGATAAAACTTCCAAACGGAAAATATTTTACTGTATCTTTAGTTAAATTTATAGCTTTTATATTAAGCATCATTACAACAAATAAAAATAAAACAGCAATAGCTCCTACGTAAATAATAATAAACAATAAAGCAATAAATTCACATTCTAACAAAAATAATATTATCGTAGCTGAAACAAAACTCAAAACTAAAAATAAAACAGAATAAATTGAATTTTGAACTGTAATTACCATTAACGAACTTAATAATAAAATATTTGAAAAAAAATAAAATAATAAATTTAATAACATTTTTTTAATGAAAGAGGGAGTCGAACCCCCGACACTTGGATTATGATTCCAATGTTCTAACCAACTGAACTATTTCATTTTAAAAAATTTTTCCAGCTGCACGTTCCCGTACAGCTACCTTGTTACGACTTCATCCAAATCATCAATTTCTCAATAGACTTAAGTTAATAAATCTTCAAGCAAAACTGACTCTCTGCATGTGACGGGCGGTGTGTACAAGGCCAGAGTACTTATTCACCGCAACATTCTGATTTGCGATTACTAGTGATTCCACCTTCATGTAAACGAGTTGCAGTTTACAATCCGAACTGGGAGAATTTTTAAAGATTAACTTAAAATATTTAATTTTTTGTTACTTATTGTAATTTTCATTGTAGCACGTGTGTAGCCCAACCCATTGGGGCCACATTGACTTGACTTGGTTCTTGCTTCCTTTAATTCATCATTAACAGTTTCTTTAAAAGCTTAATTTAATATTTAAATTTTTAAAGTATTAATCATAAGTAAATTTTTTAATTAAAGACAAGAGTTGCGCTAGTTCAAGGAATAAACCTAACGTTTCACAACACGAGCTGACGACAGTCGTGCAACACCTGTAAAATAATAAAATAAAAGTTTTAAATTATTATTTTATGTCAAGGGTTGGTAAGGTTTTGCGCGGATTATCGCATTAAACCACATGCTCCACCACTAGTAGCAGGCCCCCGTCAATTCCTTTGAGTTCCAACCTTGCGATCGTACTCTTCAGGCGGAGTGCTTATGGCGTTAGCTTAAAAATCTAAACAAAATTTTTTGTTAAATTACAGCACTCAGAATTTACAGTATAGACTACCAGGGTATCTAATCCTGTTTGCTCCCTATACTTTCGTCCCTCAACGTCAGTTTTTAGTAAAGAGTCGCCTTCGCTAATGGTGTTCCTTTATATATCTACGGAGATTAATCCTTCATATAAAATTCTACTCTTCTATACAAAACTCAAGTAAAATAGTATTATAAGCTAATTTAAAGTTAAGCTTTAAAATTTAACAAATAACTTGTTTTACAGTCTACGGACACTTTACGCCCAGTCATTCCGAATAACGCTTGCCCCTCCCGTATTACCGCGGCTGCTGGCACGAGATTAGCCGGGACTTTCATTCTTTAAATTGTCATTATCACTTTTAACGAAAGAACTTTACAACCAAATTACAGCACTCATCATTCAAGTAATATTGCTGGATCAAACTTTCGTTCATTGTCCAAGATTCTTTACTGCTGGCCGAAAACTCAGCCTGGACCTTTCTCAGTTCCAGTGTGGTTGATCATCCTCTCAGACCAACTAAAGATCAATGGCTTGGTAAACTATTAAATTACCAACTACCTAATCTTATACAGAGTTATCTTTCAGCGATTATTTTTAAATTAAACAATCTTTTTTAGTATTAACATAAACAATATTTTAATATATGTTTTTTTTCAAAAAAATAATTTTTTGAAGATGTTTTATCCTTAACTAAAAGGTAAAAATTCTGTATATTCCTCACCCGTTCGCTACGAAAATTTCGTACAACTTGCATGTATAAAACATATTACTAGCGTTCACCCTGAGCCAGGATCAAACTCATAATATAATAATTTAAAATATTTATATATTAATTAAATTATTTCGAATTTATATCTAAACGTAATTAAAAATTATTTTATTAATATTTAAAAATAAAATTGTTAAACTCTTTTTAAATATTTTAGTACTTGCCAGCTAAAAATTTTACAATTCTTACACATCAAGCCTATTTATGTAATCATCTATTACATTTATAAAAAATTAATCTTGAGGCTAGTTTCTCGCTTAGATGCTTTCAGCGATTATCTATTACTTGGATAGGTAGGCCCTCGCAGGCTTTCCCCCCGTATGATCCGGACGTGACAGTTTCTCGTCATCCGGCTCTAATGACCGCACACCTCCTGTAAAAGAAGATGCTGTATTACTTTTTAGACGAAACGTCTTCACTTTATTTACAATCTTTCCTATACTTGGCGCGGAGAGACATTCTGAGAATACTCACAATTACGAAAGCCGTTTGTCGATAAATCGACTCGCGTGGTTTCATATTTTACACGTTACTAATTCCATTTGCAGTTCACTATGAAGCAAGTCAGCAGCCTTTCAACTTAAATCAAAGATTCTATCCCAGACCATTACATTTAGGGCATTAGCTTTTTGCTCCACTCTTCTACCCCCTTAGGCATTGGCTCAGATTGCTCACAGCCTACTGTAAACTGTCGAAGACAGTCACAGAGCCTATGGGGCTTACCAAGTTCTAATATTTGCACACATTACGAAAACCTAAGGTCTATTCTATACTCCGCGTGGTACTACACCGCTAACGGTGCAGTTCGGCCAACATTGCACAATGAATTCACGGCACCAAGCACTTACCACGATCACCCACTTTGAACCTTTAATTAATGGGGACTAGCTTGACGAAGCCTCAGATGAATACTTACTTACGCGGACCATCATTTTCCTGCCTAGCATTTACAACAAACTTCGCAATTTATTGTTTCGAAACTTCACCCAAAGGTCGGGCTATCAAATTACATTGTCTCTGCAGCTTCATACCCTCTGAATCCGGAATCCAAAGCGCATGTGCAGATAGGCACGCACCAGCTGGCCTGGTGGCTGGTTTTTCACCAAATTACAAATATTAACTTCTTGTCGCAAATGAATGTAGCTACTCGACAATGCCATTGGTACAACAATCGATTCACCAGAGATTCATTTTTCCCGGTCCTCTCGTACTAAGGTCTACTCCTCTTAAATTTTTCACCTACGGTAGATAGGGACCAAACTGTCTCACGACGTTCTAAACTCAGATCATGTACCGCCTTTCTTGGCGAACAGCCAAACCCTTGGAACCACTTACAGCTCCAGGATGCGATAATCCAACATCGAGGTGCCAAACCACCCCGTCGATAGGGTCTCTAGGGGGTGATTAGCCTGTTATCCCCGGCGTACCTTTTATTCGTTGAGCGGTGACCTTTTCCACACAGAATCACCGGATCACTATAACCGACTTTCGTCCCTGTTTGATTTGTAAATCTTACAGTCAAGCAAGTATATACTATTACGCTCTTAAATTGATGTTTTTCCAATTTGAACTTACCATAAAGTGCACCTCCGTTACTCTTTAGGAGGTGACCGCCCCAGTCAAACTACCCATTAAACACTGTCTTAATCAATTAAGTAATAAAAAATTATAAGAGTGGTATTTCAATATTGTTTAAACAATTTACTAGCGTAAACACTTTTATAACTTCCCACTTATCCTACACAAATAATTTTTTATTACAATATATAATTATAGTAAAGGTGCACGGGGTCTTTCCGTCTAGCCGCAGGTACTCCGCATCTTCACGGAGAATTCAATTTCACTGAGATTGTATTGGAGACAGTAGGACAGTCGTTACGCCATTCGTGCAGGACACCAATTAAATGCCAAGGAATTTCGCTACCTTTGGACCGTCAGAGTTACAGCCGCCGTTTACTGGGATTTAAGGTTAAAGCCAAAACTTTTTCCATTATTCTTGCAGCACTGGGCAGGCGTCAGTCTCTATACTTCTTCTTACGAATTTGCAGAGACCTGTGAGTTGGATAGGTAGGCCCTCACGAGCTTTCCCCCCTCTAGAACCGTACGTGAAAGTTTCCCTTCATACGGCTCCGACTATCTAACACAGTTAAGCTAGAATATATTCTTTCATTAAAAATCAGAAAATAGAAGTCCTTAAAAACTCTATTTCTTTCTTTCCTCCGGCAGTAAAATACCCTTTTTTAACCATACCGTCCTAAGATTACTATCTTTCGAGTATTCGACTTGCTTATGGCAAAGCTTATGTAACAACTTAAGATTTTTTAAAGAATGATCATTACCATCTCGCCGAGGCGAAATGTGATGTATTTCTAAATCTTCGCCATTAAACAGACTCATATCACAAACAGGACAGTAACCTCTCTGAAGTTTTGCTAATGCACTTTTCGTACTTCCGCTAAGAAAGACATTTTTAGAACGACTAGCATTTTTTTTATAAAAATACTCAACGGATGCAGGATCATATGCATTTAAATCTTTACAAAGTACATGTCGCTTGATTGAAACATAAGGAATTTGGAATAATGTGAACTTCTTTTCTTCCCGACAAAGATCCATTTGTTTTCTCCAACTTTCTCAAAATACGTTTTATACAACCATGCTTTTGAACGACGTCTATGTTTCTTACGAATTATAGTCCATAACGCTCTCCATACATGAAAGTGAATAGTACTAAAAGCTTTTTGTGAAGTAACTTTCTTATAATGTTCAGCCTCTCCTCTTAACTTTTGGTTAAGTTTCAAAACTAAATCATAAGCGGACCTATTTTTGTACTTTTTGATAATAACAACGAGTTCTCTAACAAAAGTTTTCACTTTCGTTGAGGATGGTTTAACCAAAAAAATACCTTTTTTAGTACCTTTTACCCGATGCTTATCAGGAAATTCTCTGAAGTTAAGGCCTAAAAAATCAAAACCCTCTTCAATAGATGATATACGCGTTTTATCCAAGTCTAATTTTAAACCCTTTTCTAAAAGAAAAGAATTTATCTTAGGTAGAGCTACATTACGTAATTCTTCTGGACTCTTACCTGCGACAATAAAATCGTCAGCATACCTTGTAGTTAAGAACTCTTCACCAAGATATTTTTCTAAACCATTTAATGTTAAATTTGCTAGTGGTGGAGAAACTGGACTTCCTTGAGGGAAACCTTCACTGGTATCATGAAGAATAAAATCCTCCAAGTAACCGGCTTTCAGGAATTCTCTTAGAATCCGTTTGTCCATATATAACGTTTTTTAACAACCAATTATGGTTAACAGACGGAAAAAAACCTTCAATGTCTGCTTTCAAAACGTATCTTCTGGTGGAAGTATACGAACCTAAAACTAGTTTAAGATATATAGCATTGTCGTGTACTCCACGATGTAAACCGATATCCATAACTTCTTTTACATGCAGTTTCTTCTGCCAAAGGATCTATAGCAAAGTAATACAATGTTTCAACTATTCGATCTTTGATAGTTGGGATTCCTAAAGGACGAAGTTTACCATTGGCTTTGGGTATATATACTCTACGAACTGGTTGTACTTCATATGAAGATAGATTCTTAACACTATGAATAGCTTTGAACTTTTCCTCATTAGTTTTTAACAAAACTTTATCAATTCCGTAAGTATTTTTCCCTTTGTTGGTAGTCACTTTTCGAACTGCTAGGGCTCTAGCCGCAAAACTGCGTGTCAAAGTATGTTGCGCTTTTAATACATCTTTCGCATCTCCAGTTCTAAAGGCCTTTAATATTTCACTTTGTAGTCTAAATAATTCTGTTTGACATTGTTTCCAATTTATATTTTCATATTTCTTAGCGATTTTCATGTTTCAAAAACAGTCTTTTCTGGTAAAAAACTAATAGTATAATACAAAGTAAAAATGTTAAATAAGATTAGCCATACGTGTAAGTCAGCACCCTTTCAGGTTAAATTATAGAAAATTTCTTTTCGAATTCTATTCCAATTATTACAATCAAACATTCGCTTTTTACACCATCTTTTACCTACTATCCGATACATAAAATTACTCTTATGCCTCTTTCTATATATACAATAGATAATGAAAGGAGATATTAGACTTACCAAGTTCCATTCAAAACACATGAGTTTACTTAGGCCCTACACTCTACCCCGGTAGATATCGTTCTAATTACTATTGGCAAAAAAAGGACCAGTAGTCCATCTACAAATCTTTCGTAATCAGCTTTATTTCGAAAGAACTGTTTTCACGAGGCCTAATAATATGTAGTTTGCTTTAGCTGACCATATAAACCTAGTCTAGCAAATGCTGATCCTAAAAGCTTAGACCAACAAATTACATTGTAAGGATGCTTTGCACCCCCGGGTTTCCCCCAGACGCACTCACCATAGACTCATCCCAATTAGAAAGTAAGATATACTTTTATATATTGTTTTGAATAGCTTCTTGTCGCACTTTTTATTAAACAGTCGCTGTCCCCGATTTTGTGACAGCTTTAAAAGGTTTCCCCAATAAAGCTACTCCTTATTCCTAAGTTACGGAGTCATTTTGCCGAGTTCCTTCAATACAATTATCTCAACGCCTTAATTTACTAAACATATTTACCTGTGTCGGTTTAGGGTACGGTACTAAATAAAAAATTTTTAAAGCTATTTCCTGAAAATACTATAAAACTTTTATTTTAACCATTAAATAAAAATAATATTTATATTTTGTCACTTTAAAATTGAAAAGCAATTTTTACTTTTACTCATTAAAGAAAACTTTCGTTTTTTTTCTTAGAGACCGATTAATTTTATCAAGAAGGATCAACCTTTTCTTGAAAACCTTAAATTTAAGGCGACATTGTTTTTCACAACGTTTATGTTACTCATACCAACATTTTTACTTCTGATTTTTCCAATTTATGTTATCATAAACCTTCTTAAATTTACAGAACATTCTGCTACCATTTAAATTTATAATTTAAATCTATAGTTTCGGTAAACAATTTTAGTCCCTTTACATTTTCACTACAAAAAAATTTAACCAATGAGCTATTACGCTTTCTTTAAAGAATGGCTGCTTCCAAGCCTACCTATCGATTGTTTTAATTTTTTTACAATTTTTTCACTTAATTGTTTTTAAGGACCTTAACTAATAGTCTGGGCTGTTTCCCTTTTGACTATGAATCTTAGCACTCATAGTCTGTCTGCTTTAAATCTTTTATTTTATATTCGAAGTTTCAGTAAATTCAGTAAGATTGTTAAATCCCCATCATTTATCGAGAGCTCTACCTTAAATAATAAAGAATTTTAAACGCTCTACTTAAATAGATTTCGCAGAAAACCAGCTATCTCTAAGTTTGATTGGCCTTTCACCCCTAACCACAAATCATCTCAGTATTTTGCCACATACATGAGTTCGGTCCTCCAATAAGCGTTACCGCTTAAAATTCAACCTGTTCATGGTTAGATCACTTAGTTTCGGGTTTTATTATAGAGACTAAAAAGCATTTTTAAACTTAATTTCTTTTTGCCTACATAATTTTTATTATTTAAGCTCGCCACTAAAATAAACTTGTTGGTCCCTTATGCAAAAGGTACGCTGTCACTTTAAAAAAGCTTCAACTGATTATTAGCATTAAATTTCAAGACTTTTCAAATTCCCAAATTCTTTTTCACCTTTCCCTCACGGTACTATACACTATCAAACATCAAAATTTTAAGACTTTGAGGGTGGGCCCCCACAATTCAAACAACACATGACTTGTATTATTTTACTGCTTTGAAAATTTAAAACATTGTTTTACAGGGCTACCTTAACATTACAGGTTTCCTTCTATGGCTAAATTATTATTAAACAATATTGTTTTAATAAATTTTAAGTCTTTTTCCATGTTCGCTCGCCGCTACTTACAGACTCTCGGTTGACTTTTTTTTAGTTACTGAGATGATTCAATTCACTAAATTTTAAATTTTACTATTTAATGTTAGTAGTATTTTTTACTAACAAAGTAAAAAACCTTTAATCAATAAAAAGTTCGTTTTCGATAAACGGATATTTGTAAATCTCAGCGGAATTCACTCACTCGTTACAAAATTTCGTAAAAAATACGTCCATTATTTATTTTGATGTTTAGGTATTCATTTAATGCCTTTTTTCAATTTTTTTAACATTTTTATTTAGGCGAATAACGGGATTTGAACCCGTGACTTTTAGAATCACAATCTAATACTCTAACCAAACTGAGTTATATTCGCCAAATTAGATAAATAAATTTTTAATCCCACTCTAAAGCACCAATATACCAAATATACACAAATCCAATTCCTAACTCAATGATAAAATCAATCATAGACCAAAAACCTAATAAATTTAATTGTGAAACAGAAACACACCAAGGCAGTAAAAACATTGTTTCTATATCAAATACAATAAACAAAATTGCAATTAAATAAAATTTTACATCAAACTTATGTCTTGCATCTTCATAAGGTTCAAAACCACACTCATATGATGATAATTTTTCAGATTCCGGATTTTGAATAACCAATAAATAAGATAAAGAAACAATAATAATTGACAATAAAATTGCGATTGAAAAAAAAAGTAGTATTGCTGAATATTCGTTTTTAAACAACGATTCATTTAAATTTAAAAAATACATAAATTAAGTAATAACGGATTTGAACCGCTAACTTTCTCGTTGTAAGCGAGACACTCTACCAATTGAGTTAATTACTCAAAATATTTAGCTTTTAAAACTTTTAATTTTATCTAATTGAATTGTATTTTTAAGTTTATAATAAACTGTTAACAATGCTAAACCAATAGCAGATTCTGTTGCTGCTATTGTTAAAATAAATAAAACAAATACCTGTCCTATAGCATCATCTAAATAAATAGAAAATACTAGAAAATTTAAATTTACAGCTAACAACATAAGCTCAAGAGACATTATAGTAATTAAAATATTTTTTCTATTTAAAACTAATCCTAATACACCAATAAAAAACAATATAATTATAATATTTAAAATATAATATACATTTGTAATTAACATTTATAATAAATTCTGGATAACTGGGATTTGAACCCAAATTTTACAGATTAACAAAGTTAATGCTCTACCAACTGAGCTATATACCCTATATAAAAATGGAAATAATCGGATTTGAACCGATAACTTTATGTTTGCAAAACATACACTCTACCAAATTGAGTTATATTCCCTTTTTATCTTCTTGAAATTTCAGAAAGAGTGGGATTCGAACCCACGATATAGTTTTTATCTATATAAAGATTTAGCAGATCTTCACTTTAAACCTCTCAGTCACCTTTCCAAATAATTTTTGATATTTTTCATTAAAAAATTTATCAATGATTCCCATAAAAGCCTAGTATTTTTTATAAATTTTTTAATTATACACTTGAATTCTTATGATTTCAGGTTAAAATTTAATAAAACTAGTAAATTAAAGTCATAAAATACTACTTATTTTATATGAAACACTAAATAAAACTACGCAATTTTATATATTATGAATATAAAGCTTTTTAAACCCTTAGGTGAAACCTCTTCAGGAATTGAAATACAAAAGAAAATTTTATCTAAAATCTCTAAAAGGGGGTTTCCCTGAAGAATATGTTCGTTTTTGGAAGTTTTTTAAAAAACCTAAGTTGCTAAGTTTTTACTTTTTTTTAAACTCAATAAGTTAAGTATTTCTTTACTAGCATTTTTTTCAAAAAAGTTAATTAAGTATTTCCCAAAAATTTTAGGATATTTTACACTTAAGATAAAATATCTGTCAACAAGAATAAAGCTCAAAAAAAAATTACTAATAATGAGTTTGGGGATGATATTGACATAAACCATATGAGTCTACGCCCTAAAAACGCTCCTAAAGTAACAGTAAAAAAAATAAAACCTATTAGGTATATTTCCATGATTTATAATACTTACAAGTAAAATAATATATTGATCGATTGTCAACAAATGCTAAAAGATAATAAATATTCCAACGATTATTTGTAGAAATAAATGAAGCAATAAAAAATATATTAGATAATTAATTTATATTGTAATTTTGTTTTAAGTTTTTTAAGATCATTTATTTTTGAAATTGTTTGTTTTAATTCTAAATCAAACATTTTTTTATTTTTTTTTTCTAGTTTTTTACGCATAAAACTACTATAAAAATAATTATCTTATTTTTATTTCGGCCATATATTTTAAGTGCTAGGCCAAGCTTGTTCTCTACGGAACAAACCAAAATAGTTTACAAAAACTATTTATCTTCAGATAGCAGCACTTTATGAATTAGATTTTATTTGA
>Ga0265303_10001992_pt1 | contig 12681 bp, 11 predicted proteins | sample Helome_2_FD_192494 | JGI IMG/M metagenome (GOLD analysis project Ga0265303, IMG submission 192494) | Marine sediment microbial communities from subtidal zone of North Sea - Hel_20160317 (Illumina Assembly) | ecosystem: Environmental > Aquatic > Marine > Subtidal zone > Sediment ...
GGCGCGCAGCGATTGATTGGGGCCGCGCCGCGAACAATGGCGGCCGCGTAGGGCCGGCATCCTGGGTAGCCGCACTGGGCACACTGCGACTGGGGCAACAGCCGGTTCACCTGTTCTACCGCAGCGTCGTCAGCGGTGCTACGCAACAGCGTTGCGGTCATCAGCAGTGCGGCGCCGGTCAGCGCTGCGAGTCCGGCGAGTAGTGCGACGGCTTCGATCATTGGGCCTGCGGGTGTCTGCAGGTAGCTGCCAGTTCAAACAAGGACCTTAGAAATACCATCTAAACTCTTGTTAAACCAGAGAAACCTAGGAAGGCCATGGACATGATTCCCGCCGTCAGCAGCGTAATTGCGGGGCCCTTCAACGCGGCCGGTACCGCCGCGCTGTCGAGCCTTTCACGCAGTCCCGCGAACAGGATCATCACGAGTCCGAAGCCCAGCCCGGCGCCGAGGCCACTGGCCATCGCGGTCAGCAGGCTGTCGCTCTGCCGCGCATTCAGCAGCGCAATGCCCAGCACGGCGCAATTGGTTGTGATCAATGGTAGATAGATGCCCAGCACCTGGTGCAGCAGCGGACTCAGCCGGCGCACCATCAGTTCCGTGAATTGCACTGCGCCGGCAATCACGAGGATGAAGCTGATAATGCGCAGGTACTCCAGCTCGAAGGGCTGTAGCAGGAAGGTGTCGAGCAGATAACTGCTGGCGGCGGCCAGGGTCAGTACGAACGCGGTGGCCAGGGACATGCCGGCCGCGGTCTCGAACCGCTGGCTTGCCCCGAGCAGCGGACAGAGGCCGAGAAACTTCACCAGGACCAGGTTGTTGACCAGCACCGTGCCGACGATGACGAGGCCCAGCTCCGTCATCAGGTCACTCGCATGCCGGAGCGGGCGCCGGTGTCCGGGCCCAGCAGGAAAATTTCCTTGCCTTCACCCGCCGCCAGCACCATGCCTTCGGACACCCCGAAACGCATTTTGCGGGGGGCCAGATTGGCGACCACGATGACCTGCCGACCCGTCAGCGCATCGGGCTCGTAGGCCGAGCTGATGCCCGACAGTACCTGGCGTTCCTGGCCGCCCACGTCGAGGGTCAGGCGCAGGAGTTTGTCCGCGCCTGCAACCCTTTCGGCAGTCACGATCGTGGCCACGCGCAAATCCACCTTCAGAAACTCGTCGATGCTGATGGTGTCGTCCGTCGGCGGCTCAGCATCGGTGTTCGTCGCTGTCGCCGATTCGCGCACTGCGTCGACCATGGCAGTCACCGCCTTTTCTTCCACCCGCTGCAGCAAGGGCTCAAACTTCTGCACGCGGTGGCCGAGCAGCGGCGTGACGCGCGCTCCCCAGTCCAGTTCGCCGGCGGCCAGGAAGGCTTCTGCCTTGACTGCCAGCCCCGGCAGCACCGGCTTCAGGTAGGTCAGCAGCACCCGGAACAGGTTGATGCCCTGGGTACAGACGCTTTGCACCCGAGCTGCCTGGTCCGGATCTTTGGCCAGCACCCAGGGTTTGTGCTCGTCGATGTATTGGTTCGCGCGATTGGCCAGGGCCATGATTTCGCGCATGGCCTTGCCGTACTCGCGCCCCTCATAGTGCTCGGCGATGCTGTCACCGGCGGCGACGAAGTGCGCATACAGGTCGGCATCGTCCAGCTCGCTGGCCAACTCACCGTCGAATCGGCGGGTGATAAAGCCGGCACAGCGGCTCGCGATATTGACGAATTTGCCCACCAGGTCGGAATTCGTGCGGCTGACGAAGTCGTCCAGATTCAGGTCGAGGTCGTCCAGGCCGGGGCCCAGCTTGCATGCGTAGTAGTAACGCAGGTACTCCGGATTCAGGTGCTCGAGATACGTGGCCGCAGGAATGAAAGACCCGCGGGATTTGGACATTTTTTGCCCGTTGACCGTCAGAAAGCCGTGCACGAATACGCCGCTGGGTTTGCGGAACCCGGCGCCTTCCAGGACCGCCGGCCAGAACAGCGTGTGGAAATACGCGATGTCCTTGCCGATGAAGTGGTAGACCTCGGCAGCGGAATCCGGCGCAAAGTAGTGGTCCACGCCGGGTTGCCCCGTCGTATCGGCGAGATTTTGCAGGCTGGCGAGATAGCCCACCGGCGCATCGAGCCAGACATAGAAGTACTTGTCTTCGGTGTCCGGGATTCGGAAGCCAAAGTAGGGTGAATCCCGGGAGATGTCCCAGTCCTGCAGGCCAGTCTGAAACCATTCATCAAGTTTCTTCACGACACCTGGATCTACCACGCCTGAACCAATCCAGTCGCGCAGCGATGTCTCGAAGGCGCCGAGCGTGAAGAAATAGTGCTCTGATTCGCGTTCCACCGGGGCCGAGCCGCTCAGCACCGAGCGGGGGTTGACCAGTTCTGCGGGTGTATAGGTGCCGCCGCAGGACTCGCAGCTGTCGCCGTACTGGTCTTCCGCCCCGCAGCGCGGGCAGGTGCCGCGGACGAATCGGTCCGGCAGAAACATCTGCGCCTGTTCGTCGTAGGCCTGCCGAATAGATCGCTGCGTGATGTAGCCGCCATCGCGCAGCCGCGTGTAGATCTGCCGGACGAAGCCCTCGTTTTCGGGCGAGTGCGTGGTGTAGTAGTTGTCGAAAGCCACGCCGAAGCCGGCGAAATCGCGTTGATGCTCCGCGCGGATTGTCTCCACCAGGGCCTCGGGTTCCACGTCCAGCTCCCGCGCGCGGAGCATGACCGGCGTGCCGTGGGCATCGCTCGCGCACACGTAGGTGCAGCGATGACCGCGCAGGCGCTGAAACCGCACCCAGATATCGGTCTGGATGTACTCCACAAGGTGACCGATATGGATGGAGTTGTTGGCATAGGGCAGGGCACTGGTGACCAGGATCTGCCGGGAATCGGGTGACATGGGGGGCCGCGCCAGGTGGGATAACAGGCGGGTATGCTAGCAGCCGGTGAACACCCCGCGCGAGGGGCAAGGCCAGTGTCCTGCGCTACTCGAGGTCGCGGTATTCCTCGAGGTTGCGTTTCTCGATGGCGGCTTCGTAGGCCGTGCGGCCCGAGATCGCGCCTTTGTCCGCCAGGCTCTTCAGCGTGGAGTCCATGGTGCACATGCCCTGCTGCCGGCCGCTCTGCATGGCGTTCTCGAGCTGGTCCAGTTTGCCCTGCCTGATCAGGTTGGCCACGGCCGGGGTGTTAATCAGTATCTCCAGCGCCGCCACCCGGCCAGCCCCGTCCTTGTTCTTCAGCAACTGCTGGGAGATGACGCCGCGCAAGGATGTCGAGAGCATGGTGCGCACGTGCGGCTGCTTGTCCGTCGGGAAGGAATTCACGATCCGGTCCACGGTGGCGGCAGCACCGTTGGTGTGCAGCGTGCCCATTACGAGAATACCCATTTCGGCGGCGGTTACCGCAATGCTGATCGTTTCCAGGTCGCGCATTTCGCCCACCAGGATGACATCCGGGTCTTCACGCAGGGCCGAGTGCAGCGCGTCGGCGAAGCTGTCGCTGTGCCGGCCAATCTCCCGTTGCGAGATCAGGCATTTCTTCCGCTGGTGGACGAACTCGATAGGGTCTTCAATCGTCAGGATATGGCCATTGATCCGGTCGTTCAGCGCGTCGACCATCGCCGCCAGCGTCGTCGACTTGCCGGAACCGGTCTTGCCGGTCACCAGGATCATGCCCTGGGAAACCTTGCAAAGGTTCTCGACCACCGCGGGCATGGCCAGTTCTTCCAATGTCTTGGCCTGGGAAGGGATGGCGCGGAACACGGCGCCCATACCGCCCAGGTGCTGAAAAACATTCACGCGGAAGCGCGCCACGCCTTCCACAGCATAGGCAAAGTCCGCCGCATCGTGGGCCGCGAAATCCTTTTTGGTCTGCTCCGACATCAGTGGCAGCAGCAGCACCCGCGCGTCTTCGCCAGACAGCACGTCGGGATTGATGGGTGCCAGATCACCGAAGATTCGCATGCGTAACGGCTGGCCGGCTACCAGGTGCAGATCCGAGCCCTGCTTCACGATCAGCTGCTTCAGGTGTTCGTCGATCGCGTTCATCAGGCCAGGTCAATCTTTGGCAGTACGGACGTGTCCGTCACGAATTTCTGGAAGGCCGGTTTGTCGGTGGCGAAACGATAGGCGTCATCGGGATCGATTTGCTTGGCATGAATCGCGTCCATCAGCGCCTGATCCATGGTGTGCATGCCGTAGTCCTTGCCCATTTGCAGCTGCGCCGCGAGCTGGTGCGTCTGGTCCGTCATGATGAGTTTGCCGATGGCCCGGGTCATGGTCATGATTTCGAGGCAGGCACGCCGGCCTCTTCCGTCCGGGGTCTTCACCAGGTTTTGAGTGATCACGGCGTTCAGACTCTGGGACAGGAAACTCTTGGTCTGCTCTTTCATGTCGCCGGGCAGCGCATCGATCATCCGGTCGATGGTCTTGGTGGCGCCCGTGGTGTGCAGCGTGCCGAGGACCAGGTGTCCCGTCTCCGCCGCCGTCATGGCCATGGAGATCGTCTCCGCATCCCGCAATTCGCCCACCAGGATCACGTCGGGGTCTTCGCGCAGCGCAGAGCGAATGCCGTCGGCAAAACTGTGCAGGTGGGTGCCGAGTTCCCGCTGGATGACCTGGGCGCGGTGGCTTTCGTGCACAAACTCGATGGGGTCTTCCAGGCTGATGATGTTGGTGCTGCGAGTATTGTTGAGGTAATCGATCATTGCCGCCAGCGTGGTGGACTTGCCGGTGCCGGTGGAGCCGGTGACCAGGACCATGCCCTGATGATGGTCGCAGAAATGCGCCAGCGTTGCCGGCAGCCCGAGCTTGTCGAGGCTCGGGACCTCGTTCGGGATGAAGCGGAAGGTCGCGCCAATGCCGGTGTCTTTTCGGAAGACGTTGACGCGAAAGCGGCCGCCGTCCTCCGATACATAGGAAAAGTCGATGTCATGACCGCCGACGAAGCGCTCGCGCAGACTGGCCGACAGGATCTCGTTCACATAGGCCTCGAGCTCGGCGTCGGCCAGTTCGCGAAACTTGATCGGCATCAGATCGCCGTGCATTCGCAGCATGGGTGGCACGCCCACGGCCAGGTGGACATCGGAACAGCCCTGGGCCAGGCCGAGCTTCAAAAAGGCATCGATTCGCGCCATGAGATTCCCGACCGCCTCGTCAGACGACCTTGTCGAGAGCTTCGTTGATCGCATCCATGGACGCAAAACGCTTGGTCTTGTCCACCGCCATAGCCGAGCCGACGATCGCCGCGAGATCCGGGGAAATGTCAGGATTCAGGGCTTCACAGGGCTGGCATTTGCCCTGCACGTGCTGGTACATGACGGCCATGTGGTCGCCCTTGGAATAGGGGGGTTGTCCCGTCAGCATTTCGTAGATGATGACCCCGAGGCTGTACACGTCGGCGCGTACGTCCACCTTCTTGCCGAGAATCTGTTCCGGCGCCATGTATTTCGGCGAGCCGATGACGTAACCGGTCTTCGTGAGCTGCGTGTCGCCGCTGCTGGCCGCTGCCGCCACCCCGAAGTCCACGATCTTCAACAGGCCGCCGTCGTTGATCAGGATGTTCGCCGGTTTCAGGTCGCGATGCACAATGCCTACCGAGTGTGCAACAGACATTCCCGTGGCGATGTTCCTGCTCCAGCCGATGGCCTTGTCGAAGGGCAGGGGTTTCTTACCAGAGAGTTCAGCACTCAGGGTATGCGACGGGAAGTACTCCATCGAGATCGCGTAGGCACCGCCGAGGCTGACGAAGTCGTAGATGCGAATAACGTTTTCGTGCGTGATCTTGCGCGAATAGCGGAGCTCGTGAACGAAGCGCTTCATCATCTCTTCGTCGGAGCTGACATTGGCGTTCAGGAACTTGAGGATCAGGCGTTCCTCAACCACGATATCTTCCACCAGCAGCACGGTGCCGAAAGCGCCTTTGCCGATCTGTTCAATGAACTTGTAGCGAGTTTCGATCACGTCGCCGGGGCGCAGCGTGGTGATGTCCAGCCGTGCACCCGGAATGTCGCTTGGGGCAATGACTTCGGTTTTTGCCGCCACGTCTTCCAGCAGCGTGGCGCCCTCCTGCATGCGCTGTGCCAGGCTGTCGCTGCTGCTCCCGGGGGCCGAGCTGCCGCGGCCCGAGCTCCCACCCGTGTCCGCCATCGTCCCCGAAAAACGGTTGTCGATCCGCACCACGGCATCCGACGCCACCCTTGCCAGGGTTTCGTCAGCGCCGCTCATCAGGGGCTGCAGCTTGGCCTTGATTGTGTCCGCGGTCCGCTCAGAGGTCAGTTTCGCGATGGCGTTGACGGCCTCCAGGCGAATTTCCTTTTCCGGGCTGTTCAGCAGCGGCAGCACACTGGCCAGCACCTGTTCACTGCCGAGTTTGCCCAGGGCCCGCAGCGCGGCTGGCACCGACCGCGCATCTTCGTCCAGCATCTTCGACAAGGCCGACACGGCCTTGGGGTCACCGATTTCGCCGAGTGCATCGGCGGCACGTTCGCGCACCCACCAGTCCTCGTCGCGGGTGGCCTCGATCAGGTGGTTCACCGCGCGCTCGTCCTTGGTCTGGTTCAGGATCTCGATGGCGGAGCGGCGAATATTCTCGTTTTGATCACGAATGAGCTGCAGAACGGCGTCCATAACTTTGGGCCCGCCGATCGTCGCCAGCGCGTCGGCAGCGCGGGAGCGGACCCACCAGTCGTCGTCCTCGATCGCGTTGAGCAGGTGGCGGATCGTGTTCGGTTCGGCGATTTCGTTCAGGACCTCGACGGCGGAACGCCGGGCATACTCGTTCTCGTCTTTCAACACCTTGACCAGGTATTTCATGGTGTCCGGATGGCGCATCTTGACGAGCAGATCCACGGACTTGCTCTGCACCTCGAGGTCCGGGTCCAGGAGCATCCCGGTGATCACCCTGACGTCTTTTTCCCCGTCCTGGTTCATCAGCGCGGCCAGCGCAGCCTGGCGCACGCTTTTGTTTTTATCCTTTAGCTGGGCCTGCATTGCAGCGCTCACATCAGGCCGGTTGAAGCGCGACAGGATGTGGATCAGGTGAATCCGCACGGCGAGATCTTTGCCCGTCAGCCGGGATACCAGGTCTTCCACGTGGGACTCGTCGGCAACGTCGCCGACGATCTTGAACAGCGCGGCTTTTTCACGGGGCTCCAGGGCATAGGCTTTCCGCAATAGCGCGGAGACCCCAAGCCGCTCCTTTTTGGTGCGCAACACCTCGATCACGGCTGGCGTGGAGATCCCTTCGGTGCCCAGCAGGTCAAGGAGCTTGTTGACGTCATAGCCGCCGGTGGTGGACAGCGCCCAGGTGACGCCCTGCACACAGCGCGGATTGGAGTGCTGCAGGCCTGCCGCGTAAGCGGGAAAAGTCTTGTCGTTCAGCTGGCTGCTGAGGGCGTCGATGAGCACGTTGGTCTGTTGCTTGTCGGCCACGGCGAGGGCATCGATCACCTTGGGCAGCGCATTCACGCCAATGGTCTTCAGCGTCTCCGCCGCCTTGCGCGCGGTCGGTGACTCGACGTTGTTCTCCTCCAGCAACCTGGCGATGGAGCGTTCTGCTTTAAATGTACTGAGGAACTTCATCCAGACCGCACGTCGTTCAGCCACACCTGAGCGTGGAAAGTTTATGTCAAAGCAGAAGTCCGGACACGCACCGGCCGGGGCCGGCGATTATGCCACACGGTCGGCGCCCGCCCGGGCCGCTGCTGAGCCGGGACGTCACCTGTCCGCAATGTCTGCCGGCCGCGTCCGGCAGCGAGGAACGCCCTCTTGCTGCTGTTAGAATGTCGCGCCTCTGGGCCCCCGGATACTGTTAAACCCGTCACGGATCATGGCACCGGCGGCCGCTGGCGGGCTGATGGCAGCGGGACGGGTCATTTTTTTGGAGGCAGCATGAGCATCAAGTCTGATCGCTGGATTCGCCGCATGGCCGAAGAGTACGGCATGATCGAACCCTTCGAGTCCGGCCAGATCCGGGAGGGCAAGAATGGCCGGCTGGTGTCCTTCGGGACATCGAGCTATGGCTACGACGTGCGCTGCGCTGCCGACTTCAAGGTCTTCACGAACATCAATTCGGCCGTTGTCGACCCCAAGGCCTTCGATGAAACCAGCTTCGTCGACAAGCAGGCAGACGTGTGCATCATTCCGCCGAATTCTTTCGCCCTGGCCCGGACGGTGGAGTATTTCCGGATTCCGCGGACCGTACTGACGATCTGCCTGGGTAAATCCACCTATGCGCGTTGCGGCATCATCGTCAACGTCACGCCCCTGGAGCCGGAGTGGGAGGGGCACGTGACGCTGGAGTTCTCCAATACGACGCCGCTGCCGGCCAAGATCTATGCGAACGAGGGTGTGGCGCAGATGCTGTTCTTCGAGTCCGACGAAGTCTGTGAAACCTCCTACAAGGATCGCGGCGGAAAATACCAGGGCCAGCGAGGAGTTACGCTACCTCGCGCCTGACGTTCCCCGCGCCCTGCTTTCAGAGCGCCTCGTCGATCTGGACCGGTGCGTCGAGGCGCTTGCCGTCCAGCCACGCAGCACCGTCACGCAGCGACAGCCGGCCGCTGGCCAGCCAGCCGACGGCTTGCGGGTAGACCAGGTATTCGCCGTGCTGCACGCGCGCGCGCAGACTGGCGGCATCGTCCGTGGTGCGCACCGCTACGCGGTACTGAATGATGCCCGGTCCCGCGTCGAGTTCCGGCACGACGAAATGCACCGTCGTGCCGTGCCACGAATCGCCCGCGGCGAGCACGCGCTCATAGGTGTTAAGGCCCCGGAACTTCGGCAGCAGCGACGGGTGCACGTTGAGCATTCGGCCCTGGTAGGTCTCGACGAGGGGGTCCGGCAGTATCCTCATGAACCCTGCCAGGACCACGATTTCGGGATCCACGCGCGCCAGTTCGCCGGCCAGGGCCTGCTCTGCAGCGGGCCGATCCGCGAAGCCGCGGTAGTTCACGGCAACCGCAGGAATACCGGCGTCCCGCGCCCGCGCCAGGCCATGAGCGTCGGGTACATCGCTGAGCACTGCCGCCAGCCGAATGCGCAGCTGACCGCTCTGTACCTGGTCGATTATCGCCTGCAGGTTACTGCCGCTGCCGGAGACCAGGACGGCGGTGGCAGGACCGGCGCCTAGACCCTCGCTCACGGCTGCATCTGCACCTGGCCCGAGCCGGGGACGATCTCACCCATTTGATACACCGTCTCGCCGTGGGCCGTCAGCGTGTCGCTGAGATCGCGGGCCTGCTCGACCGGTGCGGTCACGACCAGGCCGATACCGCAGTTAAACGTGCGCCGCATCTCCTTTTCTGGCACCTGGCCGGTCTGCTGCAGCCAGTCGAAAACGGGCGGCCTTGGCCACGCATTGGCGTTGACCTGCGCATCCACATGGCCAGGCAGGACCCTGGCCAGGTTCTCGGCCAGGCCACCGCCGGTCACATGGGCGATGCCCGTGACGGTATGGGCCTGCAGCGCCGCCAGCACCGCGCGCACGTAGATACGGGTCGGGGTGAGCAGGAGGTCGCCTATCGGCCGGCCGTCGACCGGCGTGGCTGCCCCGTCGGGGGCCCGTTCGAGAATGCGGCGTATCAGCGAGTAGCCGTTGGAATGCGGCCCGGTGGATGCCAGGCCCAGGACCACATCCCCGGGCTGAATCGCGCCGCCGTCGAGCAGCTGTGCCCGGTCCACGACACCGACGCAGAAACCGGCGAGGTCGAGATCGCCCGGTGCATACATGCCGGGCATCTCCGCCGTCTCCCCGCCGAGCAGTGCACAGCCGGCCTGGCGGCAACCGTCGGCTATGCCTGTCACCACGGCGGCACCAGTCTCCACGTCCAGCTCGCCGGTCGCGAAGTAGTCGAGGAAAAACAGCGGCTCGGCGCCCTGCACCAGCACGTCGTTCACGCACATGGCCACCAGGTCGATGCCCACTGTATCCAGGCGCCCGAGGTCGATCGCCAGCCGCAGTTTGGTGCCTACACCGTCGGCACCCGCCACCAGAACGGGGTTCTGGTAGGCAGCGGCGTCGAGCTCGAACAGTCCACCGAAGCCGCCGATGCCGCCAAGCACTCCCCGACGGTGAGTCGCGGCAACCAGCGGTTTGATCCGGTCTACCAGTTCATTGCCGGCGTCAATATCGACACCGGCGTCCCGGTAAGTCAGGGGTGTCTTGGTGGGCATCTTCATCCCAAAGGTGGGCAGGCCGCCGGTATGATAGTGCAAATGCAACGGACGAAGACAAGGACGGCCGCGGTCGCGCCGCTGGCCGCACTGAGCCTCTGCGTGCTTGTCGTCGCGACTGGTGCGCCGGCCCGGGCCGCCACCGTGCAGGATCTCTACAGCGCCGAGGTGCAGGCGCCCGGCGACGAGCTGCCCGAGGTGTTTCGCGCAGCGCTGGCAGCCGTGGCGGTGCGGGTAACGGGGAGCCGGGCGGCGTCATCGCCTGAGACCCTCGCGGCCCTGGGCGATCCCGCGTTGCTGGTGCTGCAGTATCGCTCCACGGAGCCTGGCAGCTGGCGGGTGGGCTTCGACCCCGCGGCGGTGCGGAGCCGGCTGGACGCTGCCGGGCTGCCTGTCTGGAGCGAAGAGCGTCCTGCGACCCTGCTTTGGCTTGCCGTGGATTCCGGCCGCGGGGAGCGCGACATCCTGGCGGCGGCGGCCCAGGGGCAAGCGGGCGGCGTGAGTATGCCCCCGGCGCGCGAACGGGCACTGACAGCCGCCCGCGAATCGTTGCTGACCGCGGCGGAAGAGCGCGGCTTGCCGATGCTGCTGCCCCTGGTCGACACCGAAGACCTCCAGACTGTGACCTTTGCCGAGCTCTGGGGCGATTTCAGCGCGCCGGTGCTGGATGCTTCGGCCCGTTATCGCGCCGACGCCGTGCTGATCGGGCGCACGCAAACCCTTGACCTTGCGGCGCGCCGCGTGCGCTGGACTCTGCTGGTGGCGGGTGAGCGCTGGGATTGGCAAGGGACGCTGGCAGACGGGCCAGAACGCGCGGCCGACCGGTTTGCGGAGCGGCTGGCCAGTGCCGCAGACGGCCTGCGGGAGCTGCGGGTCGAGGTGCGCAATGTCGCTAATCTGGACGCCTATGGCCGCGTTTACAGCTACCTGCAGGGCCTCAGTTCGGTGGAGCGCTGCGATGTCGAGGCAGTCGACGCCGATCGCGCCGTGTTCCGGCTCAGCCTGCGCGGCGATCCGGATCAACTGCTGGGCGTTGTGGCCCTGCGCCGGTTGCTGGTGCCGGTTGACGAACCGTCGGCTGACACGGACCTGCAGTTCGCCTTGATTGCCGGTCCATGACCTTCGGTTTGCGCCATTTGCCGAATGCCATCTGCATCATGCGGATCGTGCTGATCCTGCCCATCGTGATGTTGTTGTTGGCGGGTGATTACCGGTCTGCCCTTGGCCTGGTGCTCGTGGCCGGTGCGTCGGACGCCCTGGACGGCTGGCTGGCGAAGACTTTCGGCTGGCAGACACGGCTCGGCGGGCTCCTCGACCCGGCGGCCGACAAGCTCCTGCTCGTGTCGCTTTTCCTGACCCTGACCTGGCTCGGGCTGACGCCCCCCTGGTTGACCGCGGTGGTGCTGGGGCGTGACCTCGTGATCGTGAGCGGGGCCGTTGCGTTCAATTTTCTGATCAGAAAGGTTCAGCCAGAACCCAGTAAAGTCAGCAAGTTAAACAGCTTTCTTCAACTATTATATGGAGGTAGCGTGCTGGCGGCGCAGGCCTTTGGCTGGCCCCCGGATATCGTGCCGCTACTCACCGGCGCCGCGGTGCTCGTCACCAGTGTGGTCAGCGGCCTGGATTACGTGCTGACCTGGGGCCACCGCGCCCGGACCGCCTGACGGGTTGCCGAGATGGGTGAGGGCATGCAGCAGCTGCCTCTGCACGTAGGTCCGGCAGACCAGGCGGCTTTCGATAATTTCTATCCCGGTGACAACGGCGCATTACTGCACGCCTTGCGGGAAATCGCCGCGGTTGCCCAGCGAGCAGTCCTGTGGGTTTGGGGCCCGCCCGAGAGCGGGCGCACGCATCTGCTGCAGGCCACCAGCAGCACTGCTGATGCAGCGGGTTATCGCACCGCGTTTGTGCCGGCCGCCGATGTGTCCGTGGGTGTCGGGGTGCTGGAAGGTCTGGGCGAACTCGACGTCGTCTGCATTGACGACATCGACCAGGTTGCCGGTTCTGCAGAGTGGGAGCGGGCGTTGTTCGGGCTCTTCGAGGGGCTGCGCCAGTCCGGCTCGCGGCTGGTGTTGTCGGCCCGGTGCGCGCCGTTGCACGCAGCCTTCGAGCTGCCGGACCTGGCGTCGCGCCTGACGTCCGGTGCGACTTTTCGTGTGCAGCGCCTCACCGACGAGCAGAAGCAGGCCGCCTTGCAACATCGCGCGGCGTGGCGCGGCCTGGAGTTGCCCGACGATGTCGCCCAGTTTTTGCTCACGCGGGCGGACCGCAGCACGGCTGCGCTGTTCCGTCTGCTAGATCGGCTGGATACAGAATCCCTCGCGGCGCAGAAGCGCCTCACTGTGCCCTTCGTGCGTGGGGTCCTCGATGCGGCCCAGCGCGGGCGCTAGCCCTTTAGCGTCGCGCCTATGCTGCGCGTCCAGCCCAGGCCGGCAATAAAGGCCAGGGCGGAGGCGATGCCGAGTACCACCGCAGGCAGCCGGGACATCGGGCCGGCGAGAATATTCATTGCCGCCACGGTCAGGTAGGGAATC
>Ga0265303_10001993_pt1 | contig 12680 bp, 9 predicted proteins | sample Helome_2_FD_192494 | JGI IMG/M metagenome (GOLD analysis project Ga0265303, IMG submission 192494) | Marine sediment microbial communities from subtidal zone of North Sea - Hel_20160317 (Illumina Assembly) | ecosystem: Environmental > Aquatic > Marine > Subtidal zone > Sediment ...
TCTCCGCCTACCCGTCGCGCAGGGGCCAGACGCGCATTGCGCTCCGACGAGAGGCGTGCGGACGATCTTCACACCCTGTTTGAGGCCGAGCAATCGTGAGCTGAGGCGAAGTTGAACGCGATGAACGGCCTCGAGATCGATATGCATCGTGACGCGGCTGTCGGCCGGATCGATCACGAACTCGATCATGCCCGCCGCGTGCGAGAAACCAGGGATCTCGCCCACAGTAACGATCGGCCGATCACCGAGTAGCGCGCGCAAGCGACTCCACTCCGCAGCATCGTCCTCCGCTCCCGGAGTCATGAAAAGAAGATGGCAATCGGCGAGACCAGCCTCGAAGTCCGAATCGTTCAGCGTGGGCAGTCGACGCAGCACCAGAGGGCGGCTCTGAGCGAGAAGGCCCTTGCGTTCGATCGCTTGTTCGAGGATCTGCGTGACTCCGTGTGGATCCGTTCCCATCGTTCCCAGGACGATCGGTTTGTCGACATCGCCCAGGGCTCCGCGCGGCCAGGTCGTGAATTCGGCGATGTAGCGGAGGTAGGCGGCTTTGACTCTTGCCGCCTTGGCCACATCGACCCCGGGGTCCGCCGCGAGCGCCGTCGACCACAGCACGCCGAGCAAGAACGCCACGACATGGCCAACGCGCCCGACGTTCCGGATACGCGCCGCACTGCTATGCACCCATTCTCTCAACACGACACTCCGTTCACTGTCCCCATCCCCAATCGCCTCGACCTGCTCTTCCACGCCGGTCTCAGAAGTAGAGCTTCACGCGCCCATAGATGCTGCGCTCGATCTCGGGCTGCGTGTCGACTCTGTCCGCCTGGAAGTACTCCGCGTGGGGGCCGATCAGATTCTGTCCGAAGACCGCGAGTTCGACCCAGTCGTAGGGCGTCCAATGCAGCCCCACGTCGAGTCGCACATAGGAATCGATGTCGAAGCCGCGAACCTGGCTCACGTAGTACACCGACGCATCGACACCGATGCGATTCGTCAGGTCGAACTCCGAGCGGATCTGGAACTGGTGTCGCGGAGTCCCCTTCTTGGCCGGCTTGGTGAGTGCACTTCCGGCGTCGAGCTCGTAGAAGCTGTAGCTGCCTTCGAAGCGAAGTCGCTGCGTTGCCTGCCAGATCGTACTGACCTCGACACCGTAGCTACGCGCAGAACCGACATTCTGGAAGGTCGCGTTCATACCTCCCGACGACGCTCGCCGGATCAGATCGTCATGTTGATTGAAGAACGCGGCCACGTCGACGATCAAGTCCTCGGCGAGCCGGGCTCGCCCGCCGAGCTCGTAGGCGACGAGGGTCTCGGCGTCCAGATTCCGATCTCCCCGCAACGTTCCGGTTGGGAATGTCGCGATGAGATCCTCCTCGATGAGCGTCGGAGTTCGTACGGGTCGAGAGATCGCTGCCCAGATCGTGAATCGATCGTCCGGTGTCCACCAGAGCCGGCCCCCTGGCTGGACTTCGAAGCCCGTGAACTGATTGTGTTCGAACTTCGAGCCAAGCATCAGAAAGACCTGATCATCGATCAAGGTCACCGTATCCTGGATGAAGCCCGTCACGAGGTTCGTATCTCGATCCTGTGGATCGAGAACGAGGCTGGAGGATGGCCGAGTCTGTTGGCGGCGATGTCGATAGCCCGCTCCCCACAGAAGTTCGTTCTCGGCCCAGGTCGATTCCCACAGTCCCAGCTGGTGCCGAAACGAGAGGTCGTACGTGTCACGACGGTCATCGAAACCATTGACACCACTTCGATCCTCGAGGTCGTAGTAGGCCTGGGCCGTCCAGCTATTCGAGCGGTCCTTCGACTGCGAGACGCGAGCCAGCACGTGTCCACCATCGGACTTGGAGTTACCGATGACGGTGCCTCCTACCGTCGGAACGGCTTGACCGAGCTTGTGAGACGAGTGGCCCTGACCCTGCAGCATGAACTTGATGCCGCTCTCCGACTCGTTCTCGAGCTGAAAACCACCGCTTGCGAGATTCCAATCGTCTGGACGTTGCCCGCCGTCGATCTCGCGCTGCGATGAATCGCGCTCCACATAGCGTCCCCAGATGCGATACGAGCCGGACTCGCCGAATCGGCCTCCATGCCTCGCCTCCGCGAAGCCGCGCTCCTCGTTGCCCGCGCCGCCGCCGACGTAGTTGCCGACGGTGTCCGCTGCGCTCTTGGTAATGACGTTGACGACACCGTTGACGGCGTTTGCGCCCCAGAGCGTGGCACCCGGTCCGCGAATCACTTCGATTCGGTCGATGTTCTCGAACAACAGATCCTGGACATCCCAGTAGACGCCACCGAAGAGTTCGTTGTAGACGATTCGACCGTCGATCACGACCTGCAGGTTGTTCGAGAACAAGCCGCTGAAACCGCGCGCCGTAACGGCCCACTGTCGCGAATCGACGCGCCCGACATGCATTCCCGGCACCATCCGCAGCGCCTCGGCGAGATGGGTATGGCCGCTTCGCACGAGCTGTTCGCCCGTCAGAACGGTGATCGCAGAGGGCGTCCCGAACCAGTCACGTTCGACTCCAGCAACCGAAGTCACCTGCATCGCGACCAGCTCTTCGATCGGGAGCTCAAAGAGATCATCTTCGCTCGAATCGTGGGAGATACGAGAAGCGGGGCCAGGTGCGGTGGCGGAAGCGGGCATAACGAGCGCGTCGGATTGAACGTCGGCTTCAGACGCGATCGACGCGAGCGGAATGAACCATCCGACCACGAACAAGGTCAGGGCGGCTCCCCAGACGAGCGCCGCGGCCCATCCAGTCGGCAATCGGGATCGCGGCCGACCACGCGCGAGTCGCCTTCGGGTGCTGCCGAACGACACCGTGCTATGCAAACCCAGGATCATGGGACTACCTCCCGAGGACCTCCCTCAGATCGTCCCCTTCCTGTGCCGCGAGATCAAGCGCCCGTTCTTCGATTGTTTGGCGGGCCGCCAGACGAAGCCGTTCGAGGTCGATGCGAGCGAATCGGAGACGACCCGGGGAGAAGCGGGAAACAGGGCGCTCATCGGCATGCGCTAGGCTATGCGGCCAACGATTTCCACAGGATCGCCATCTCGCGGCGCTCAATGGACGCGCGATGAGGCGACTGACGGAGAAGCTGCACGCGCAGGCCGCAACAGGACGCGGTAGGTCGAATGAAGATCATGCCGGCGTCCTGACCGACCGACCGGACACGGCCGCGCGAGAGAACCCTCACTCGAGCCATCGAGACTCCAATTGAGCATCGTCGTCGCATCCCACACGACGATGTCATTCGATCGGCAGCGATGTTCGTAGAGAAATTGTGATTGCCGCGCGTGGCGCTTGAGTTCCTCGAGGAGTCGAGAGCCCTTTTCATCAGTCATCCCGACGATTCCACATTCGTCGAGCCTCGGCGAAAGGACCCTGCGATTCGTGACAGGATGTTTGGGCGCAAGGGGATGAAGGTCCTTCGAAAGGCGTCGATGATCGCTCGAAGCGCCTTCATGAAGCACGACCTCGGAAATCGCTCTTGGACAGATCCTCAAGGCGTCGAGCATCTTCTTGGATCGCGCCGGAAGCGCTTCGTAGGCGGTCAGCATGTCGATGAATTGCATCGGGGCCTTTCGACTCTCGACTTCGACGTCATGGCCACCGAGCATCTCTTTCGGATGCACTGCGATACGCCGGAGCCCGCACGAGTCCGGTAGAGGGTCCCCAGGCACTCTGCAGACCGGGCCGAGGACCTCCCGAGCGATCGAGCGGTCGAGCACGACCAGGCGTTCTTCGAAGACGAGTTTCAGGAGTGCGCGCAGGATCTCTTCGTGAGCGTCCGACGGTCGACTGTCGAGGACCGTGACGCGCACACCAAAGCGGCTCGGCAGGGCTTCGGTCTCACAGAGAATAGGGGAACACGGCTCGGAATCTCGAGCACGAACCGGGCGAGTTCGAAGTCGAACATCACGCTTGACGGAGGCGGGAACGAAGCGCATCCCGAGACCGACGAGCATCGACACCACGATCAGGTCGTCGAGTTGTCCGATGATCGGGATGAAGTCCGGCACGACATCGAAGGGAAGCAAGAGATAGCCGACGCCCGCACCGATCAGCCATCTGGCGACTCGCGGGGTGCGGGGGTCTCGCAGAAGCGCCCTGTAATAGCGCAACTCCCTTCGAATCCGGTTGACCATTTCGCGTGTGGTCGACATGGCATCGTCTATCTGCGGCGCATGCGCTCGCTTCGTCTTGGAATAGGCCGCCTTCCCTCGTTGTGGTCGCTCGCGGGGGAGAGAGAAAATACAGCGAACGGCTGAAATTGTCTTTCGGTAAACGACATTTGTGAATCGTTCGAAGAGTCGGGTCTTGCGCCTGGGTTTCCGGGCGAAGCGGCGGTGGACGACTCTGTCACAGGAGCGGCATGAGACAGGACCCTGACGAATCGGGATCAGCCTCATCGACTCGACAAGCGGGGGCTCCGAGCGAGGCGCGGCGCCCCGAAACCCGATCGGCCTCCGTCGGAATCAGACGGAAGCGGGGGGAGTGTCGATTAGAACTCGATTCGAATGGACACGGGTATTTCCGGCTTGACCGACATCGGATTCCAGCGAGAGGCCGGCGGCCCCACGTCGAACTCCATCCGGTTCATGACGAGACGCGCTTCCACGACCAGCGGATCGTCACCGACGATCTCGATCTCGCCCGGCAATGTCTTCTGGACCCCATGCAGGTCGATATCGAACTGCGCCGTGAAGAGTGAATGGCCCTCTTCGCTATGACCTGCGGCTACGAGCGAATGGCCCCGGGCGGTCGCGACCGGATAGGACTCGACGTCGAAGAAATCCGCCGTTCGAAGATGGTCGTCGCGCCGATCGATCCCTGTATCGACGCTCTCCAGCATCACTTCCACCACAGCGAAACTCTGATCCAGGCGATCCAGGTCGAGATGGCTCTCGACGACCCGCCATTCGTGAAAACTTCCGCGTGCCGTCGCAAAGAAATTCTTGCCGATGAACTCGAGCTTCCCCGTCGCTCGCGAATCGGTCTCAGCTTCTTCGGCTCGAACCGATTGCGCGACCCACACGCCTAGCATCAGCGTCGATGCCAGAGCGAGAAATCGCACGACTGTCTGGCGCGACAGATTCTGGACTCTCATCATGGTTCGGTTTCTCCTGTCATTTGCATTCGCACTCGCGTGAAGGAATCTCTGCCGGTCTCCTCCAGGGTTTCGTCACCGTGTGCCGAGGATGATCTCATGCTTCGATTTCCGCAACCCGCACTCGCAAAACCCGATCGCGCAGTCCGACATCGAACCCACCCTTCTTGCGCGGCAGAAGTTCCGCTCGCGTAACCGATCCGTCCCGGACGATCGTCGCGAGAATCGGCGGCTCGGAATCAAAGTTCATCTCGAACGCGATCTCTTCGCCGTCGAGCTCGATGCGACAGGGACTCCGACTCGAAAGAACCGTCACACGCGACGCAGCCTGCTTGGGAAGCGATACGTCGAACTCGAGTCGCGCTTCGTCGTCGCCGGCGTCGCCGATACCCCGGGCAGACATGACTGCAACCGCTCCGCATACGATCGCGCGCAGATCGGAGGAGACGGGGCCGGCACCGCCGGACATCTCTGCCTCGATGAAGCCCGTGTCATAGGCACCCGCGCGAAACGTCGGATTGATCATCAGCCGGCGCAGGAAGGGCAGCCCGGTGCGAATCCCGGCGATCGTGAACTCATCGAGCGCCGCAGCCATGCGCGCGAGCGCCTGAGATCGATCTCTGCCGTGGGCGATGAGCTTGGCGATCATGGGGTCGTAGTGCGGGGTGATCGTGTGTCCGCCCTCGAATCCCGAGTCCAGTCGGATCCCCTCACCGCTCGGTGCGGACCAGTATTCGATCCGACCTGGCGATGGAAGGAAACCCTTGTCCGGATCCTCGGCGTAGATCCGTGCTTCGATGGCATGTCCGTCGAATCGAATCTCTTGCTGATGAAACCCCAGTTCCTCGCCCGCGGCGACGCGAATCTGTGTCTGGACGAGATCGATCCCCGTAATCGCCTCGGTGACCGGGTGCTCGACCTGGATTCGGGTGTTCATTTCGAGGAAATAGAAATCACCTCCCGCGTCGAGCAGGAATTCGCAGGTCCCCGCTCCGACGTAGCCCACGGATCGCGCCGCGCGCGTCGCCGCCGCGCCCATGGCCGAACGGCGCTCCGGGCTCATCTGATGGGCCGGCGACTCTTCGAGCAGTTTCTGGTGGCGGCGCTGGATCGAGCATTCGCGCTCACCGAGATGAACGACATGGCCCGCGGAATCCGCCATCACCTGGATCTCGATGTGACGCGGGTTCAACAAGAGCTTTTCGAGATAGATCGCGCCATCGCCGAACGCTTCCGCCGCCTCGCTGGCTGCGCGTTCGATCGCCGCCGCGAGTTCGCCCTCGTCGTCGACGCGCCGCATGCCACGACCGCCCCCTCCCGCGCTGGCCTTGACGAGGATCGGATAGCCGATCTCGACGGCCGCCTTCCTCGCGGTCTCGAGATCATGAATCTCGCCACAGCCCGGAACGACGGGGACGCCTGCCGCAATCATCCGATTACGAGAAGCCACCTTGAGGCCCATCTCTCGGATCACTTCGGGCGAAGGCCCGATGAAGACGATCCCGGCGTCAGCGATTGCTTCGGCGAAGGAAGCGTTCTCCGAGAGGAATCCGTAGCCCGGATGAACGGCGTCGACGCGCGCTCGCGCTGCGATCTCTACGATTCGGGAGACATCGAGATAGCTCTCGGTCGCGCGCGCAGGGCCGCAGAGATGCGCTTCGTCCGCCATCCGAACATGCAGCGCGTCCTGATCTGCTTCCGAGAAGACTGCAACGGAGCGGATCCCGAGCGCTCGACAAGCGCGAACGATTCGAACCGCAATCTCGCCGCGGTTGGCGATCAGGATCGATTCGAACATCCCTCGGGCTCGAACGATTCGTCCTAGAGCGACGCGATCTCGCCGAGCATCTGCTGGAGCTTGCTCTCGTAGGTCTTGAGATCGATCGGTTCCCGAGCGACGCCCGAGTCCATCGCGGCCTTGGCCACCGCCGGCGCGACGTAGAGCAGCACTCGAGGATCGAAGGGCTTCGGGATGATGTATTCCGGACCGAAATCGAAGTTCTCGCCGGGATAGGCCTTCTTCACGGCATCGGGAACGGCTTCGCCGCGCTTCGCCAGTTCGGCCAGAGCGTAGGTCGCCGCCTGCTTCATCTCTTCGTTGATCTTGCTCGCGCGCACGTCGAGCGCACCTCGGAAGATGAAGGGGAAGCCCAGCACGTTGTTGACATGGTTGGCATAATCCGATCGCCCCGTCGCGCAGATGGCGTCGGCCCGTGCGTCACGCGCGTCGACCGGCGTGATCTCCGGATCCGGGTTCGCCATCGCGAAGACCAACGGCTTGTCGGCCATGCTCTTGACCATGTCTTTCGAGACGAGGCCCGCCTGGGAGAGGCCCACGAAGACGTCGGCACCGACGAGCGCGTCCGCGAGCGTTCGCGCCTCGGTCTTCACGACGAATTCGTCCTTGTACTTGTTGAATCCCTTGCCGCGCCCCTCGTACATCACACCCTGGCTATCCGTCATCAGGATGTTCTCGGCCTTCACGCCAAGGTCCTTGTAGAGCTTGGCGCAGGAGATCGACGCCGCGCCGGCGCCCGAAAAGACGACCTTCACTTCGTCGATCTTCTTGCCCTGGATCTCCAGACCATTCAACAATGCCGCAGCGGAGATGATCGCGGTGCCGTGCTGGTCGTCGTGGAAGACGGGAATGTCGAGGGATTCCTTCAGTGCTTCTTCGATCTCGAAACATTCGGGAGCGCGAATGTCCTCGAGATTGATGCCGCCGAAGGTAGGCGCGATCATTTCGCAGAAGCGAATGATCTCTTTCGTGTCCTGGCTATCGACTTCGATATCGAAGACGTCGATATCGGCGAAGCGCTTGAAGAGCACGCCCTTGCCCTCCATCACCGGCTTGCCGGCCAACGCCCCGATATTGCCGAGACCGAGGACGGCACTGCCGTTACTGATGACGGCGACGAGATTGCCCTTGGCCGTGTACTTGTAGGCGTCTTCCGGATCCTTCTCGATTGCGAGACACGGGGCCGCGACTCCCGGTGAGTAGGCTAGCGACAGATCGTCAGCGGTCACACAGGGTTTGGTCGGAACGACCTTGACTTTGCCGGAGCGGCCCCGGGCATGATATTCGAGTGCGTCGTCGTTGAGGCTCACGTTCGGGATCCTTTGGCGTTGCATTGGCGTTGCATTGGCGTTGCATTCGCGTTGATACAGCCTTTGATTACGGGCGTCTTCATCTGGCCTGGCCAGACATCGTGCGTGTCCAGAGTTCGAACTCGCGGCCGCGAGGGCTGCCCATCGAACTCGGAGTACCCGACGCAAAGCGCGGAATGACCATCGCGAATGGCAACGGCCATTCGCAGAAGGAGATCGAGTCTATCAAGGTCGGGATTCGAGATGCAAGGAAGTCGCCCCGCCGGGATAGGATTTCTCGACCCCATCGATCGCGGGTCACGGCGCCGGGCGGGTCGGCCGCGCAACTCATTCCACAACAGACCGCCAACGCAAGGGAACCGCTGGTTTTCGCGGGCGGCCGACAACGGACCCGCCCCCAGGTCGATCTTTTTGGGGGGCTAGGCGCCCATCTCGCGGGTCAGTTCCCGAGCGATGACCACCCGCTGAATCTGATTCGTGCCCTCGTAGATCTGCATCAGTTTCGCGTCGCGCATCAGCTTCTCGACCGGGTATTCCTTCGTGTAGCCATTGCCACCGAAGATCTGGACCGCATCGGTCGTCGCCTTCATCGCGGCGTCGGTCGCGAAACATTTCGCCATCGACGACTGCTTCGAAGCCGGACGGCCCTCGTCGAGGAGCCAAGCACATTGATGCGTCAGTAGACGCGACGCTTCGATGTCTTTTGCCATGTCGGCGAGCATGAACTGGATCGCCTGGAAATCGCCGATCGCCTGACCGAAGGCCTTTCGCTCGGCCGCGTAGGCGAGGCTCTCCTCGAGCGCGCGCCTCGCGATTCCAGTCGCGAGTGCACCGATCAGCGGACGAGTCCGATCGAGCGTCGCCATCGCGATCTTGAAGCCCTCGCCTTCCGCGCCCAGTCGCTGGCGCGCCGGCACGCGGACGTCATCGAAATGGATGACGCGCGTGTCGCTCGCGCGCTGACCCATCTTGTCTTCCTTCTTCCCGGGTGTGAGGCCGGGCGTGTTCCGATCCAACACGAACGCACAGATACCGGCGTGGCGTGTCGAGCGATCCAGTGTCGCGAAGACCGTATACACATCTGCCTCACCGCCGTTCGTGATCCAGGCCTTCGTGCCGTTCAGGATGTAGTCGTCGCCATCCTTTCGAGCATGCAGTTGAAGACCTGCCACGTCCGAACCGGCACCGGGCTCCGATAGACAAAAGGCCAGGATCTTGAATTCTTCGGCGCAGGGCGTGAGCCATTCGCGCTTCTGATCGACGGAGCCCCCCACCAGGATCGGTGTCAGACCAAGATCGTTGCTGATCAATGAAGTCGTCATTCCGGAACAGCCGCGCGAGATCTCTTCGACCGTCACGCACGCGCCGAGGACCGAGAGTCCGACACCGCCGTACTCTTCGGGAATGAACGTGTTCGTAAGGCCGAGTTCCCACGCCTTGCGCATGATCTCACGCGGAAACTCTCCGGTTACATCATGTTCGGCGGCGACAGGAATCATCTCATCGTCCGCAAAACGTCGGGCGGTCTGCTGGAGCGCCAGCAAGTCATCATCGAGTGCGAAATTCATGGTTCGTCCATTGGAAGATGGGGAATCGGTCGGATCGGAAATCGATCGAGAGCCTAGGAGAATCCCCCGGAACCCGGGAGGACCTCGGAATGTTCCAGCGAGGGCCCACGCAGGCCCTGAGGACAAACTGCGAAGCAACTGGGAAATAGGGAAAGCCCCGCCCGATATCAGACGGGCGCGCCGAGCTCTCGCGAGAGACGCGAAGCCGCCGCAACGACTGCAGCCGCCGCCTCGCCGTGCAGTGAAGCCTCCGAGAGCCGAAAGCTCGGACCCGAGATCGAGACAGCAGCGATCACCGCCGACGTTGCATCTCGAACCGGCGCGGCGACGCAACAAAGTCCCGGCACGTACTCCTCGAGATCGACGGCGTAGCCGCGCATTTCGACATTGCGCAGCTCGTCGACGAGCTTCATCGGGTCGACGATCGTCGTTTCGGTAAAGGAAACCAGGGCTCGATCCTTGATCTCCGCCGCGCTGCCCGCACCGCCATGCCACGAATCGGATGCGGCGCCCGGGGAAGCGGGCCCATTCTTCATCGATGGGTTCATCGAAGCCATCGACGTCGCAACGCTACCCGCCAACAGCACCTTCCCGAGGGCGGTGCAGTGTGAGGGAAGCCGCAACCCGACACGCGATCCCGTCAGGATCAGCTGGTCGGGCAGGACCCCGTCGAGGTGAATCACCTCGCCGTCGATGAGGCTCGCAAGATGCGCCGTCTCACCCTCGCTCGAGGACAGTTCCTCGAGAATCGGACGCGCTTGCTCGATCAGGTCATGGCTACGCAAATACGCTTGCCCGAGTTCGATACAGCGAGGCCCGAGTCGGTAGAGCTCGGTCTCGGGATGCTGCTGGATGTAGCCCGCAAGCTCCAGGGTCGCGAGGAGCCTGAACGCGTTGTTCTTGTGCAACTTCAGGCGGCGGGCAAGATCGCTCACCCCCATCTCGGACTCGGTATGAAAGACTTCCAACATGCGCAACGCGTTGGCCACGGTCTGGATCGCGTATTCCGCCTTCGGCTTGCTAGAAGTCTTCACCATCGACGCCCCTCGAACAGTCTCGGCCTCGGTCCAGACTCTCGTCCAGCCAACCACCAGCTAACTACAAGCCAACAGCGCACCCTCAGCATCATCCATCCTCGCCGCCAGAATCGAAGCCGCTCATGAGCACTCGAACTCGACACGCTCGCGACGAACGATCCAACCGACGATTCGGCTGACGACGCTACGAGCTTGCTCGGAACAATGCGACAGCGACGACAATCGACACGACCAACTGGACTTGGAAGAGATGGGCTCGGATTCGGACTAGATCGTTTCTCGAGTGGATTGATTCGAGAGTGGGAATAGAGAGAATTCATCTCCGAGATCTAGAAGCCGAACAGCGAGTCGATCCATGGGGCCCAGGGGGTACGCATGTTCTAACGCAAGCTTCGGAGAGATGTCAACAAATTCGCGCTGGATCCTGCGACAAAATTTATTGTACTCAGTATTGTGTCTGTCGGAGACTTTGCAGTCCTGTGATCCACAAGGTGTTTAGACGACTGCTGACCAACGACTCGACGCACAGAAAATTTCGACTGGTTCTCGCGTCCAACGAGTGGCGATCATCCGCGACACAACAGCAACCTTTGGGGACGTCCTCCCGCAACCCTCCACGCCGAATCCGCCGACCGACCTAATGCGGATTGTCCGAGGAGCGTGAGCGTCGCGGCTTTTCCTGGGCGCGAGTTGCGATCTCCGTAGCCAACAGCTCGACGATGAGGGTGAGCACCCCCAAGAGAATGGCGACATCTGCGAGATTGAAATCGGGAAGATGCACCGCATCGGGTGTTCCGAGGTGCAAGAAATCGATCCCGACCCCATGACGAAAGCGGTCGAACGCATTGCTGAGTACACCGGCGAGAATCGCACCCAAGGCCGCGGCGCTGCCGTGCTCCCCAGGGGCCAGCCCGCGGTGGAAGGACAGCACGAGTCCTGCACAGATGATTGAGAGCGTCGCGAAGATGAAAGCCTGCGAGTCCGGAGACCAGCTGGCAAAGAGGCCGAGGGCCGCACCGAGCGATTCGACGTGCGTAAAACTCAGCGCGTCGCCCAGGAGCGGCACACGCTCGCCGACGTCGAGACGAGTGATCGCGCTGTACTTGCCATATCGGTCTAAACCGAGGACCAGCAGCGCGGTCCCCAACAGCGCGACAGTCTTTTCAACCATGAAACATTCCGCTCACCGCTTCTCGATCATCCCGCCCATTCCATTGACTACAAATCCATCGAGAACAAGTCCGTCGGGAACGAGTCCTCACCTAGCGGGCCTCTCTCAGCGCATCTCGTCGGCCGAGAGCAGCTCGTCGGCCCAGATCTCGGGCGAGAGTTCGCGCGCTGCCTCGAACCGCGTGTCGGCAGCGCTGTCCCTGCCCATTCCGCGATCGATCCAGGCACGCAGTCCGACGCCCCAGACATCCACGTCCGGTCCGAGTCGACCCTCGGCCTCGAAGAGCGCCCGTGCCTGCTCCAGAAACGCACTGGCCTCTCGGGCCGAGCCATATTCCAGATGGTGTCTCGCAAGAGCCAGGTAGGCGAAGGCATTGGTCGAGTCGACGCGGATCGCGCGCTGGTAGCTCGCCACGGCGCGGCTCGGACGCCCCGCCTCGTCCTCGTCGAGCCCAGCAATCACGAGTCTCAGCGAAGCGTCGCGGGTCGCGTCTCCCTGGCCGAGGGCACGAGAGGCGGTCAGCGGTGCATCCGATCGATGCAGCGGAGTCGATACGCCCACCCCAGCGCAACCCACGAGTACGAAGCTCGACACGGCGGCCAGACCTGAAACGATCGCGGGTCGAATCCAACTCGTCACGCAGCGCACGCTCGCACATCAACCCCCAAATAG
>Ga0265303_10001994_pt1 | contig 12659 bp, 11 predicted proteins | sample Helome_2_FD_192494 | JGI IMG/M metagenome (GOLD analysis project Ga0265303, IMG submission 192494) | Marine sediment microbial communities from subtidal zone of North Sea - Hel_20160317 (Illumina Assembly) | ecosystem: Environmental > Aquatic > Marine > Subtidal zone > Sediment ...
GTTAAGGTGGATCGGCAGCTAGTCTCGTTGCCAGCAGGAGAGTAACCATGCGTCCCAGCGGCCGCAAAGCCTCACAGATGCGCGAATTGCGCTTCATCCCCGATTTTACGAAGCATGCCGAGGGCAGCGTGCTTGCGGCCTTTGGCGATACCCAGGTTCTGTGCACGGCGAGTGTCGAAGAACGTGTTCCTGCCTGGATGCGTAACACAGGTCGCGGATGGGTAACGGGCGAGTACGGCATGCTGCCGAGGGCGACACATACGCGCTCAGGACGCGAGGCAACGCGCGGCAAGCAGGGAGGGAGAACGCTCGAAATCCAACGGCTGATCGGACGTTCGTTGCGCGCGGTTACGGATCTTGAGGCCCTCGGGGAACGATCAGTGATGCTCGACTGCGACGTCATTCAGGCCGATGGCGGTACAAGAACCGCAGCGATCAGCGGCGCGTATGTCGCGCTGGCGATCGCCATGCAAAGACTCAGCAAGACGGGCCAACTCAGGAAGACACCACTGCATGGACAGGTTGCAGCCGTTTCCGTTGGCATCTACCGCGGGACGCCGGTGCTTGATCTCGACTATGCCGAGGACTCGGAGGCCGAAACGGACATGAACATCGTGATGAACGACGGGGGTCGTTTCATCGAGGTGCAGGGGACAGCCGAAGGTCATGCGTTCACGGACGACGAATTCAACGCCATGATTGGTCTTGCGCGGGGCGGCATCAAGGACATCATCGTTGCCCAGAACGAGGCCATAGCGCTAGCAAGCAAGTGACCGCCCTGCCCGGGAAAGTTGTCATGGCCAGCAGCAACGCCGGCAAAATACGCGAAATCGAAGCCTTGCTCGATGGGCTCGGTATCGAGGTCGTCGCACAATCCGCGCTGGGTGTGAGCGACGCTGACGAAACCGGCAAGACGTTCGCCGAAAACTCGCTGATAAAAGCACGACACGCGTCAGGGGCAACCGGGCTTCCGGCAATTGCGGACGACTCCGGATTGACGGTGGACGCACTCGACGGACGGCCTGGCGTTTACTCGGCACGGTATGCCGGGATCGATGCGACGGACGACGAAAACATCGACAAGTTGCTCGAGGAGCTTGCCGACGTCAGCGATGAGTCGCGCGGCGCCGCATTTCGTTGTGTTGCGACTCTTGTTCTGCCCGGCAGGCCGACAGCCATTGTCGCCGAAGGTGTTTGGCGCGGAAAAATCCTGAGGTCGCGCAAGGGCGACGGCGGTTTCGGCTACGACCCGGTATTTCTGGATCCTGCAAGTAACCTCAGTTCTGCTGAATTGACGCCGGAAGAAAAGAACGCCCGCAGTCATCGGGGCCAGGCGTTACGGGAGCTGGTAGCGCTGCTGAAAGAGCAATTCTCGTGACCCCACCGCCTCTTTCGCTCTATGTGCATCTGCCGTGGTGTGTGCAAAAGTGCCCGTACTGCGACTTCAATTCGCACGCCGCCGGTGACGCCGCACCGCGGCAGCGATACCTGGACGCTGTCCTTCTGGATCTTGAGGTCGAAGCGTCCAAAGCCGCCGGTCGCAGGATCGACAGTGTCTTTCTCGGTGGCGGAACGCCCAGCCTGTTTTCCCCTGACGAAATAGGCCGCCTGCTCGCGGGAGTTCAAGCGCACTTCGATGTTGCCGTCGACGCCGAGATTACGATGGAAGCGAACCCGGGAACCGTCGAGTGCGGTGATCCGGCCGGATATCGTGCTGCCGGTGTTAACCGCCTTTCGTTCGGTGGCCAGAGCTTCAATGACGAACTGCTGAAAAAGATCGGCCGGATTCATAACAGCCAGGACATTGCGCGAGCTGTGGGCAGCGCGCGCGACGCCGGCGTGGACAACGTTAACATCGATCTGATGTACGGGCTCCCGGGACAGAGCGTTGCGATGGCAATCGAGGATATCGATCGGGCGGTCAGCCTCGGGCCGGCGCACATCTCCTGGTATCAGCTGACACTTGAACCGAATACCGTTTTTTTTGCGCGGCCGCCAACGGATCTGCCGGACGATGAGACCGCCGTGGAAATTCAGGACAGGGGGCAGGCGCTGCTCGAGGAAAGCGGTTACCGGCAATACGAGGTCTCGGCATTCGCCCGTAACGACCAAAAGTGCCGACACAACCTGAACTACTGGTTATTCGGCGATTACCTGGCCGTGGGCGCCGGCGCTCACGGCAAGATCTCCGGCGCCGGCGGTGTTGTCCGATACATGAAGCCTCTCAATCCGCTGCAGTACATGAAGACCATCGAGGCGCAAGGGGAGAGCGCCGCGCCTGTGGCGCTTGCAAAGGCCGATCTCGTCTTCGAGTTCATGCTCAATGCGCTGCGACTCACGGATGGTTTCAGTCAGTCGGTCTTTTGCGAGAGGACGGGGCTGAGCGCGGCTGAGCTGGAGGGGGCCATGCGGAACGCTTCTGAGAAGGGCCTGGTTTCGCGCGAGAATGAATCGCGCTGGCGACCAACGGCACTCGGGATGCGTTTCCTTAATGATCTACAGGCCGAATTTCTCCCCACCCAGGCGTAAAACTGCTCAAAGGGGGAGCTCAGGCGCGCACATTTTCGGTCGTTTTCGACGAACACGGCGGCCAGCAGGGGACCTTCCGGATTGTTCATTTATGCACAAGGATTCGCCGGGCGCTTATTTTTCAGGCTATGAAGCCTCCGAATTCACTTCGAGTGTCGCGAAGCCGCCGTAAGTCATTGTTTTTTCTTACCTATCAAAAATGGACACAAATTGTTCATATTGACAAGCCTGCTTGAAAATCCGCACCTTAGGCCATTCACTCAATTTCTATGCACAGTCTTATCCACAGGTTCTGTGGATAAAATACCGGGGCTTGCGGCCACAGGCTCTTCGCTATATCCTACGCGGCCTTTTTGCGAAGTAGCGCGCTCGGGAGAGCCAAAATGAAAGCCGATATTCACCCCGATTACAACGACATCAAGGTCACCTGTAGTTGTGGCAACGAATTTGCGACGCGCTCGACGCTCGGCGAGGACCTCCTTATCGAGGTGTGCTCCTCCTGCCACCCGTTCTACACAGGCAAGCAGAAGATCGTTGATACCGGCGGACGCGTAGACAAGTTCCGCCGCAAGTACGGCATGAGCTAGAACCGGTCGCTGTTTCGACAGCTCCCTGGTCTCCCATTGTGTTTTTCCACGACTCCCGGGGTCGTGCCGCTCTGTTATGCTCGTAGCGTTTGATGAAAGGACCTTGAGGAACCACGATGAGCCAGGATGCATACCGCCTGATTAGCCCCAACGGGGTCGAAATGGAGCTGCCCGTGCGCAAGGGAACGACGGGTCCGGACGTTATCGATATCGCCAAACTCTACAAAGAGCAGGGCGTATTCACCTACGATCCCGGGTATGTCTCGACGGGCAGCTGCGAGTCAGACGTCACCTACATCGATGGCGAAGAGGGCGTTCTCATGTACCGGGGCTACCCGGTAGAACAGCTTGCTGCCAGCTCGAACTTCATCGAAGTCTCGTATCTCCTGCTGTATGGCGAGCTGCCGACAGCCGCAGAGCTCGAGAAGTTCGTGAGGACTATTCGCAGGCACACAATGCTCAACGAGGGCATGCTCAACTTCTTCAAGGGTTTTCGCTATGACGCCCATCCGATGGCAATGTTGTCCGCCGTGGTCGGGTCCATGTCGGCCTATTACCACGGCGAGATGGATGCATCGAACCCTGAGCACCGAAACATTTTCGCGCACCGGATTCTGGCCAAGTTACCGACAATTGCCGCAGCCGCGTACAAGCTCAACATCGGTCAGCCGTTTATGTACCCGCGTAATGACCTGAATTATTGCGAGAACCTTCTGCACATGCTGTTCGCTGTGCCGGCCGAGCCTTACGAGATCGATCCGGTCGCTGCCGAGGCGCTCGACCTGTTGTTCATATTGCACGCCGATCACGAGCAAAATTGCTCGACCTCAACGGTGAGGATGGCCGGAAGTTCCGGCGCAAATCCCTACTCTGCGATTGCGGCAGGTATCTCGGCGCTTTGGGGGCCGGCGCACGGTGGCGCCAATGAGGCCGTCCTCAAAATGCTCGAGGAAATCGGTGACGTCAGTCAAATCGGCAAGTATGTCGAGAAAGCGAAAGACAAGTCCGATCCGTTCCGTCTCATGGGTTTCGGTCACCGCGTTTACAAGAACTTCGATCCGCGAGCGACCATCATTCGGGACATGTGCTACAAGGTCTTGCAGAAGCTCGACCGCAAAGACACTCCGTTGTTCGACCTGGCCCAGGAACTCGAGCAGGTTGCACTCAAGGACGATTATTTCATCGAGAAGAACCTGTATCCGAATGTCGATTTTTACTCCGGCATCATTTATCGCGCACTGGGCATTCCAACCTCGATGTTTACGGTGATGTTCGCGCTGGGACGATCGGTCGGCTGGGCCGCTCACTGGCGGGAGATGATCGCTGATCCGGCGGGCAAGATTGCGAGACCGCGACAGCTTTATACCGGACCCGCGGAACGGAAGTACGTGCCAATCGTTAAGCGGTAACCCTCCCGACGACCACCCACCTCCCGACTGCAGTGGCGCTACAAATTGTAGGAGCGCGCCTTGCGCGCGACCGACGCCCCGATCGAGTGGTAAATAATGGTGGGCGTCAGATATGTTCGAGGAGCCGTTGGACGGCGGCCGAATCCACTCTTTTCATCGGTTTGCCATCGATCGGGCTCATCGGCGCCTGCCGAATCCCGTCAACCGGGAATACCGTGGCCTGTATCGCACTGTTGCTGTGGTGAAATTCAAAACCGGCAAAGGTCTCTACCCGATTTCGACGGCTCTTGAGGCGTCGCTCGTACGGCCGGTAGCTTACGCCAAAACCATCGAGCTCCATCGCGACGGCTTCGGGACTATCGGCGAAGAGATGCAGATTGACCGCCGAGTTTTCGTCGGCCGTACCAACGAGCACCGGGCCGACGAGTCGCGGTGTAAACGAGACCAGCAGCTCCATTGCAGAGAGCGCCGCCACCCGCAACAGGCGTAGATGATCGGCGTGCGATTCGCGCCCGAATATTTGCAGGCGCTCGGCAACAGCCGCCTCGATCTGGGCATTGCCGGGCAGAGCGCCTCGGCCGGCTGCGCCAAGCCGCTCTGCGGCCTTTTGTTTCGCGAGTCGATAATCGCGAATGCCGTGATCGACAATAATGCGAGCAGCTTCTTGTGCCACGACCTGGCGTGTCCGTTCGGTCCCGTTGTTTCTTTGTCTGCCCATTGCCTTAAAAGAGTGCCTCGTCTTCTTCACCCTGGTCCGCCTCGTCTTCGGGCGGCGCATCGATTCCGGACGGTTCATTGAATATGTCAGGCGGTTCTTCGATGAACTCGCAGTCCGGCACATGGCCTTCGCGAAACACTTCAAACACAACATTGCGTTGCCCTGAACGGGCAGGACATCCCGTTGCGCGATCGATGCGTACCGAAACAATTCCCTCTGGCATGGGCATCTGGTTCTCTGGCACGCCTGCGAGCGCGATGCGCGCAAACTCGATCCAGATAGGGAGCGCCGTCCGCGATCCTTCTTCGCGAGGACCCAGCGGCAGGTCGTCGTCGTAGCCGACCCAGACGATACTGGCCAGATCGCCGTTGAAGCCCCCGAACCAGGCGTCGCGCCTGTCGTTCGACGTGCCCGTTTTTCCGGAAAGATCGTTACGTCCCAGAGCCATTGCGCGGCGGCCCGTGCCGCGTCGCACGACATCACGCATCATGTCCTGTATGAGAAACATGTTCTGCGGGCTAATGGTTTGCGGTGCGGCGTTGACGTTTTCGAAGAGCTCTGGCGCAACTGACGCATCGGGTCGATAGGCCAGCGCCACGTCAGCCATTTCATCAAGCGTCATCTCCTCCAGTGGTTCGTCCATGAATCGTTCGTCGGGAATATCGGCAACACAAGCGTCGCAGACCACGGCCGGCTCGCTGCGGTAAAGGGTTTCGCCCTCGGGCCCATATATTGCGTCGATCAGGTAGGGTTTCACCGCGTGACCACCGTTGGCGATCGTTGCATAACCCTGGGCCATATCCAGCGGCGATGCGGCTCCGCCCCCCAATGCCAGGGACCCGTTGCGCGGTAGCGCCGCGTCGCCGAAGCCAAATTTTTCTATGTGACGAACGGCATTGCCCACGCCGGTATTGAAAAGCAGCAGCCGCACGGACACGAGGTTCATTGAACGATACAAGGCTTCACGCAAGCGTGTCGGCCCATAGAACCGGCCGCTGTAGTTAATGGGGCGCCAGACGGCTTCGAGTTCCGATGAATTGATGACGACGGGTGCGTCCAGGACAACGGTCGCGGGTGTATTGCCATGCTCGAGCGCCGCCGAGTAGATAAAGGGTTTGAACGATGAGCCGGGTTGCCGATAGGCCTGACGAGCCCGATTGAACTTGCTCATCGTGAAGTCAAAACCGCCGGTGAGCGCGCCTACTGCCCCATCGTACGGATCGATCGAGACCAGGGCACCTTGCGCATCGGGCACCTGCGCCAGTGCCCAGGCGCCGGAGGTAGTCGGCATGACGTAGATGACGTCACCGACCGACAGTACATCGGTGACCGCTTCCGGCGCCGGCCCTGTCGTCTCTCGATCGATGAAAGGCTTGGCCCAGCGGATGCCACCCCAGGGCAGGATCGCTTCGATCCCACCGGCGAACACGATAATCGCGGAGTTGTTCTCAGACACAGCCTTCACAAGTGCAACGGATAGACCGCCCGGCGCGTATTGCTCGAGAGTTTCGCGAACCTCTAACGGCCATTCCGTGAATGGTGTTGCAAGGACGTCGTCACCGAGCTCTACGTTCATCACTGGACCGCGGTAGCCGCGCCGGCGCGTAAACTCGAGAAGCCCGTTTCTCAATGCGTAATTGGCGGCGGCCTGCAGGCGGGAGTCGAGGGCAGTGACAACCTGGTAACCCGCTGTGTAGGTGTCCTCTCCGTAGCGCTTCAGCATCTCGCTGCGCACCATTTCGGCGACGTACGGCGCGTTCAGCTCAACCGCCGCTCCGTGTAACTGCGACTCCATTGGGAAGGCCATCGACTCCGTGTACGCCGTGTCGTCGATGTAACCGAGATCGTGCATGCGGCCAAGAACGTAGCTACGGCGCATTTCGGCATTTGCCGCACTGTACACCGGGTTATAGCGCGACGGCGCGGGGAGCACGCCGGCGAGTGTCGCCGCTTCCGCCGTGTTGATGTGCTTCAGGGTCTTGTTGAAATAGACTTGTGCCGCGGCAGCAACACCGTAGGCGCGTTGCCCGAAAAACATCTTGTTGAGGAACAGCGCCATGATCTGTTCCTTGGTGAACTCGTGCTCGATCTTGTAGGCAAGAAAAGCCTCGCGCAGTTTCCGTGTGAATAATTGCTCGCGCGTGAGGAAGTAATCGCGGGCCAACTGCTGTGTCAGTGTGCTGCCGCCACCACTGATTTCGCCGCTCCGCAGCAATCGCGCAAACGAGCGCAGGATGCCCTGGTAGTCGATACCGGGGTGTTCGAAGAAGCGCCGATCTTCGGCCGAGAGAAACGCGTGGACAACATGTGGCGGCAGATCCTCGAATGTGATCAGTATGCGCCGCCGTTCGCCGATCTCGGATATCAGGTGCCCGTCACGGCTGAATATACGGAGTGGAATCTGCAGGGGGATATCGCGGATAGTCTCCGCCGCGGGGAGACCGGGCTCCACGAAATAATAGGCGCCAATCACGGCGGCGACGCCCCCGATAGTGCCGGACGCGCCCAATCCGAGCAGCAAAATCAGGCTCCTGAGCAGCCGTTTCGCGCGTCTGTGACGTAGATTCTTGTTTGTTTTCGGTGGTTTATGCATAGTTGCTGGCGTTTTCGGCCAAATGTCCTGATTTGTCGGGGCGCTGGTTTAAGCTATTTACAGGTACGGTAATGGTCCGCAGGTGCAGAAAAAGTGGCTTTATCGGGGCAAGGGCTCGTACATACGCCTGTGAGGCGGCCGATGATAGACGCGCATCGCCAAATGCTGCAATAACAAGTCTCACTCTCAGTCGCCAACTGGTTCACGGAACGGATCTATAAAGGCGCATTACTATAGGGATTCGTGGATAGTGAGCAAAGTCACGTTTTAATTAACATTTTATTGATATATAGTTAAATCGCACTGCTCAGGTCCATCCTACGATTGACTCGCAACTTACCGACTTAGAAGGAAAAATACGTGCTTTTCGGCAATAAATCACAACCATTGCTGGGCCTCGATATCACGACATCGTCGGTCAAGTTGATAGAGCTTAGCCAAAGCGGAAAGCGCTATCGCGTCGAGTCCTACTCAGCAGAGCCTACTCCACCCAGTTCGGTGAGCGAAAAAGCCATTGTCGATGCGAAAGCAGTCGGCGAAGCTATTCGCCGTGCCGTCAAGCGGGCCGGAGCCAAGGCTACCGATGTGGCCGTCGCCATTAGTGGTGATGCGGCCATTACCAAAGTCATTCAAATGCCCTCCAGTCTCTCTTCGCGAGATCTTGAGGGGCAGGTCGAGATTCAGGCCGACCAGTACATTCCATTTCCGATGGAAGAGGTCAGCTTCGATTACGAAGTCATCGGGCCGAATGAAAAAGACCCGGAGCTCATGGACGTGCTGCTGGTTGCGACACGCACCGAAAACGTGGAGCAACGTCAGTCCGCTGTAATTGCTGCGGGGCTCGCGACGAAAATTGTCGACGTTGAGGCTTTTGCGCTCGAGAATGCGTGCCGTCTTTTGAGCCACCAGATTCCTGACGGCGGCATTGGACAGTCAGTCGCGGTTGTCGATATCGGCGCCAGCAGTACGACATTCAGTGTGCTCTACGATCTGAAGGTTGTTTATACGCGCGACTTCAACTTCGGTGGGCAGCAACTGACCGAGGAGATCATGCGCACTTACGGCTTATCCATGGAAGACGCCGGGCGCGCCAAGAAGCAAGGCGGTCTGCCGAGCAACTACCAGCCTGAAGTACTTGAACCTTTTATTGACGACATGACGCAGCAGGTCAGTCGTTCATTACAATTCTATCTGGCTTCGGGCGGCGGTCGTGAGCAGCCCGACATGATCCTGGTCTGTGGCGGATGCGCCAACATCCCGGGCATCGCCGACGTCATTTCCAGCCGTGTGGGTATCCCGACAGAGATTGGCGATCCGCTGGGGCAAATGAAAATTTCATCTAAGGCTAAATCACAAGGCGTCAACAAAGATGCGACAGCACTTCTTACTGCCTGCGGCCTTGCACTGAGGAGCTTCGACTAATATGCCAAGTATTAATCTACTCCCGTGGCGCGAGGCGGAACGCAAGAAACGTCAAAGGGACTTCGGTGTTGCGACCGGCGGCGCTGTCGTTGCCGGAATCGCGGTCGTCGTGGCGGCAATTTTTGCGTACTCGCAAATGATTTCGTCCCAGCAGGAACGAAACAAGCGCCTGACCGACGAGATCGTGGAACTCGAAAAGAGCATTGCCGAGATTGACGGCCTGGAGCGACAGAAAGAACGTCTGCTTGCGCGAATGGAAATCATCGAGGAACTGCAGAAGAGTCGCCCGGAGATTGTGCATCTTTTTGATGAGTTGGTCCGGCAGCTACCCGAGGGCGTCTACCTTACGGGTATGAAGCAGACCGGGTCGAGAGTCGAGATTCGTGGTGTGGCGCAATCGAGTACGCGCGTGTCGGCATTGATGCGCCAGATCGACTCGTCAGAATGGCTGAGCGACCCCGAAGTTGAGCGCGTCGAAACCACCCAGTCCGGCGCGTCTCGCCAATCCGAATTCGTCGTTTATCTGAAGCAGGTGCGTTCGAGTGCTGAAGGAATGGAGGACGCGGAATGAATCTTGTTGAAGAACTCCAGAGTCTGGACGTCAATGACGTCGGCCGCTGGCCGCTGCCTTTTCGGCTCGCCGTTATCGCTATCGTATTCGTCGTTGTGATGGGGCTCGGTATTTACTGGTTCATTGTCAAGGACAAGGCACCGCAGCTTGACCGTGTGCAGGAAGAAGAGCAGGAGCTCAGGCTGACGTTTGAAAACAAGCAGCGCAAAGCAGCCAATTATGATGCTTACAAGGCGCAGCTCGCTCAGATCGAACAGTCTTTCGGCACGATGCTCAGGCAACTTCCAGGCGAGACTGAAATACCCAGCCTGATCGTCGATATTTCCCAGACAGGACTGGCCGCCGGCTTGCAGGAAAAACTGTTTGTGCCGCAGGGCGAGATTCCCAAGGACTTCTATGCAGAGAAGCCCATCAAGATTCGTCTCACGGGCGGCTACCACGAGATCGGTAATTTCGTGAGCGGCATTGCCGCACTGCCGCGAATTGTGACACTGCACAACATCAACATTACACCCGAGAGCACGGATGCTTTCGATAATTTAAGCATTGAAGTTACCGCTCAAACCTATCGGTATCTCGACGAGGAGGCAGAGTGACAATGCGCGCTTCTCTAACAATAAGACACGGTGTGATCCTGGTTCTGTCCGCCGTCGGACTCGCAGCATGCGGGAGCGACATGGACGATCTTGATCAATACATCAATGAGGTCAAGGCAAAGCCTGGCGGCCGCATTGAGCCATTACCGGAGATCACACCTTATGAAGTGTTCACGTACATCGCCGATGCGCAGGGTATGCGCTCGCCGTTCGTACCGGACACCCCACAGGCGAGCGGCGGTTCTGGAGGCGCGCGTCCCGATCGCGATCGGAGTCGTGAGTATCTCGAGAGCTTTCCGCTGGACACGTTGGGCATGGTTGGAACACTCTACATCGGCGACACAATGTACGGCCTCGTACAGACAGCAGACGGTCTAATTCACCGAGTCGTTCCTGGCAATTACATGGGGCAGAACGACGGACGAATCAAGGAAATTTCTGAATCAGAAATCAATCTGGTGGAAATTATTTCTGATGGAATCGGCGGCTATATCGAGAGAGATGCCGCGGTTGGTCTAAAAGACTGACACCTGAATGGAACTGGGAGTAATTGGAATGATGCTCAAAATCAAACCGACGGTCGGTCGTCATCTCGCGATGATCAAGCTGGCCGCATTGGCACCGGCAGCATTGCTGCTTTTCTGGGGCGCGATTGCCAGCGCACAGGAGGGCAACCGGCTGCAGGACATTCAGGTGCAGAGCTTGCCCGGCCAGCGTGTCGAGCTGAAGCTGATCATGAGTGATACGGCGCCCGAGCCGCTGTCATTTACGATCGAAAATCCTGCGAGGATTGCACTTGACCTGCCCGGAACCTCGTTGGGCCTGAGCTCACGACGCCGCGACGTCAACCTCGGGCCGCTCGACACCGTGCTGACGGCTGAAGCAAACGGCCGTACCCGCGTCGTGCTTAACCTGGATTCCATGGTCGAATATGACACTCGCCGCAGCGGTAATACGGTAATCGTCACCCTGGGTGGCGGGGATGAGTACAGCGCTGGAACTACCCAGTTCGCCAGCGCACCGGCATCCGCAACCCGTTCTTATGCCGCGCCCGGCAGCCGGGCAATTTCCAGCGTCGATTTCCGTCGGACGCGTGACGGTGGTGGCCGCGTAATTGTTAATCTGACTGACCCGTCAACGCCTGTTGATATTCGTCAGGAGGGCGGCCGAGTCGTGGCCGTATTCAAAGACACGAGCCTGCCGGCCGAGCTGATGCGTCGTCTGGATGTCATGGACTTCGCGACACCGGTCACGACGGTTGATACCTTGCGGACCAATATGGACACGCGCATCGTCATTTCAGCAGACGGCAAGTACGAGCAGCTGGCCTATCAGTCTGACAATGAGTTCACGATCGAGATTAATCCATCTGCGGAAGAAGGAGACGAAGAGTCGAGCCTCTTTTCGGAGACCAAAGAATACGAAGGGCAGCGCCTGACGTTGAACTTCCAGGACATCGAGACACGCGCTGTATTGCAGTTGCTTGCCGAGACCTCGGGCAAGAACATCGTCGTTTCCGACACGGTTCAGGGCAATGTAACGCTACGCTTGCGCAACGTTCCATGGGACCAGGCCCTGGACATCGTGATGACGACCAAGGGTCTGGACATGCGCCAGAACGGCAACGTCATTATGGTTGCACCGGCAGAAGAAATTGCCGCGCGCGAAACAGCCGATCTCGAAGCCAAGCAGGCCATCAGCGAACTGGAGCCGCTGTACTCGGAGTTCCTGCAGGTGAACTACGCCAAGGCGAATGACCTCGCGACGCTGATTACGGGGGGTAGTGGCGGTAACCCGCTGCTGTCCGAGCGCGGTAGTGTTGGCGTCGATGATCGGACCAACACACTCCTGGTTCAGGATACGGCGGAAAGTCTGCAGAGCATTCGCCGCATGGTTCGAACGCTGGACATCCCGATCAAGCAGGTCTTGATTGAGTCACGTATCGTCGTCGTCAACGACAATTTCAGTCGTGACCTTGGCGTCCGCCTGGGTGTGACCGCTTTCAATGAGAGCAATACGGGCTTCACGACGATCAGTGGTACCGGTACTGGTACCGATACGATGATCGGTTCGGCGCTGGACAACCTTGCTGACCCGGCCAATGGCACGGTCTTCCCGATCACGCTGCCGACGCTCAACGATCGTTACAATGTCAACGTACCGATTGCTGATGCGGCCGGACGCTTCTCACTGGCGGTGCTCGAGAATGACTACCTTGTCGACCTGGAGTTGAC